>Ga0075423_10004150_pt1 | contig 13394 bp, 12 predicted proteins | sample SoiMethybrSBSTD2_FD_80114 | JGI IMG/M metagenome (GOLD analysis project Ga0075423, IMG submission 80114) | Bulk soil microbial communities from a Populus tree surrounding site in Tennessee, USA - Soil MetaG P. TD hybrid SBSTD2 | ecosystem: Environmental > Terrestrial > Soil > Tree plantation...
ATCGTCACCGACGGCGAGCGGGTCGCCGTCAACGCCCTCTCCGCCCCGGCGCTCGCGACCGCCGGGACCGGCGACGTCCTCTCCGGCATCGCCGCGGCGCTGCTCGCCCGTGGCCTCGAGCCCTTCGCCGCGGCCTGCGCCGCGGTCCTCGCCCACGCCCGCGCCGGTCGCGCCGCCGCCGCCCGCGTCGGCGCCGCGGAGTCGGTGATCGCGACTGACGTGATCGACTCGATCCCGGCTGGAATGACACCCGGATAACGCCCGTGGCGCTTCGCATCTCTGCGTCCTCAGTCGGCCAAATAGCGCTGCTATTCGGCCTCCCTGCGTCCTTGACCTGCTTGGCCACGTGCGTCCCCAGGCGCCATTCCAGTCTGTTCAATAATCTCGCGCTATGAAGACCGCCGCCGAGATCATGGACAGCTCGGTCCCGAGCGTCTCCCCCGACGCCGACGCGCGCAGCGCGATCGAGCTGCTCGCCAAGACCGAGAAGGGCGCGATCCCGGTCGTCGACGAGGACCACCGCGTGGTCGGGATCGTCAGCGAGTCCGACCTGGTCCTCAGCGACGAGGAGTCGGACCTGCACCTGCCGCACTACCTCAACATCATGGGCGGGATCGTCTTCGTCGGCTCGATGAAGGGCTTTGAGAAGCGGCTCGACAAGGCGTTCGCGACCAAGGTCTCGGAGCTGATGACCGCCGACCCCGTTGTCGTCAACGACTACGCCGGCGCCGAGACGGTGGCGAGGAAGATCGCCGAGAAGCACCACAACCACCTGCCGGTGGTCGACGGCGAGGGCCGCTTCGTCGGCATGGTCACGCGGGCCGACGCCCTGGCCGCGCTCGTAGAGGACTGAGCGTGGCGCGGGCGGTCGCCCGGATCGACCTCGGCGCGGTGCGCGACAACTGCGCGCGGCTGAAGGCGGAGCTGGGCCCGGAGGCGGAACTTTGCGCCGTGGTCAAGGCCGACGGGTACGGTCACGGCGACGTCGCCTGCGCCGAGGCCGCCCTGGCCGGCGGCGCGACCCGCCTCGCCGTCGCAACCGCCGCCGAGGCAGAGCGGATCGGCCGCCGCTTCGCCCACGTTCCCCTGCTGACGATGGGGGCGCTGACGCCGGAGGAGCTGGATATGGCGATCGAGTCGGGCTCCGAGATCGCGGCCTGGCGAGAGGGCTTCCTCGATCTGGTCGCCGCGAGGGCGCGTGCCCACGGCCGCCCGGCGCGGGTGCACGTCAAGCACGACAGCGGCATGGGCCGGCTCGGCAATCCTGACCCGGCGGCCGCGCTGGACCTGCTGCGCGCCTGCTCGGAGAGCCCCCACCTCGAGCCGGTGGGCCTCTGGACCCACTTCGCCACCGCCGACGAACCGGAGTCGGACGACGGCTTCTTCGCGCAGCAGCTCGACCGCTTCGCCGCGGTGGCCGCGAGGGCCAAGGACGAGCATCCGGGGATCGTCGTCCACGCCGCCAACAGCGCCGCCGTCCTCCGCGACCGGCGCTCGCACTTCGACATGGCCCGCTGCGGCGTCGCCGTCTACGGGCTCGATCCCTTCCAGGCCGATCCGGCGGAGCGGGGTTTGCGGCCGGCGCTCTCGCTGCATTCCTACCTGGCCGACGTGAAGCGCTTCGCGCCCGGCGACAGCGCCGGCTACGGCCGGACCTGGCGGGCCGAGCGCGAAACCTGCGTCGGCGTGCTGCCGCTCGGCTACGGCGACGGGGTCCGCCGCGGCCTCTCGAACAACTCCGAGGTGCTCGTCGGCGGCCGTCGCTTTCCCCTGGTCGGCACCGTCTCGATGGACAACGTCACGGTCGACCTCGGTCCGGAGACCGAGGTCGAGGCCGGGGCCGAGGCGGTGCTGATCGGCTCGCAGGGGGAGGAGAGGATCCTCGCCGAGGAGGTGGCGCAGCGGCTGGGCACGATCAACTACGAGGTCACCTGTGGCATCTCCGCCCGCGTGCCCAGGGTGGAGGGGTGAGCCTTTCCGAGCAGCTCGATGCCGCGCCGCTCGTAGGGCTGGCGCGGCGGGCGTTGGCCGGCGGGGGAGATGCCTGGATCGCCGGCGGGGCAGTCCGCGACGCCGTCCTGGGCCGCCAAGTCACCGACCTGGACCTGGCGGTCGCCGTCGATCCGGCGCGCGCGGCGAAGGCGATCGCGGCGGAGGGCGACGGGCACGCCTTCGAGCTCTCGGCCGAGTTCGCGACCTGGAGGGCGGTCGCCCGCGACCGCAGCTGGCAGGTCGACGCGACCGCCCTGCGCGGCGAGACGATCGAGGCCGACCTGGCGGCGCGCGACTTCACCCTCGGCGCAGTCGCCGTCCCGCTCGACGGCGGTGAGCCGGTCGATCCATACGACGGCCTCGGCGACCTGGAGCGAGGGGTGCTGCGGGTGGTCGGCGAGGACAGCTTCGGGGCCGATCCGCTGCGCCTGCTGCGCGCGGCGCGCTTGGCCGCGGAGCTCGGGCTGGAGATCGACCCGGGCACGGTCGCCCTCGCCCGCGCGCAGGCGCGGCTCGCCGACGAGCCCGCCGGCGAGCGCCGGCTCGCCGAGCTGCGGCTCCTGCTCGGCGGCCCAGAGCCGCTGCGCGGCATCGCCCTGCTCGGCGAGCTCGGCCTCACGGCGGTGGTCTTGCCGGAGGTGGAGGCGCTGCGGGGGGTCGAACAGGGGCCGAACCACCATCTCGACGTCTACGGGCACACGCTCGCGGTGCTGGAGCAGACGCTCGCGGTCGAGTCCGACCTGGAGCGCTTCGCCGGCGAGCGGGCCGATGAGGCGCGGGAGCTGCTCGCCGAGCCGCTCGCCGATGAGATGAGCCGCGGCACCGCGCTGCGCTTCGGCGCCCTCCTCCACGACATCGCCAAGCCGATCACCCGAGGCGAACGCGACGGCTGGGTCACCTTCGTCGGCCACGACAGCGAGGGAGTCGGGATGGTCGGCGAGGTCTGCCGGCGCCTGCGCGCCAGCGGGCGGCTGACCGGTCACCTGCAGGCGCTCACCCTGCATCACCTCCGACTCGGCTTCCTCGTCCACGAGGCGCCGCTGCCCCCCCGCCGCGTCCACGAGTACCTGCGGGCGACGCAGCCGGTCGCCGCCGACGTCACCCTGCTCACCGTCGCCGACCGCCTCTCCGCCCGCGGCAGCGGTCCGTTCGCGACCGACGAGGCGATCGAGGCCCATCTGGCCCTGGCGCGGCAGATGCTGGCGGCGGCGCTCGACTGGCACCGCGACGGTCCCCCGCACCCCCTCTTGCGCGGCGACGAGCTGGCGGCCGAGCTGGGGATCGCGCCCGGACGCGAGCTCGGCGACCTGCTGGCGGAGCTGGAGGCGGCGCAGTACGCGGGCGAGGTGAGCACGCGCGAGGAGGCGATCGAGCGGGCGCGACGCCTGCGCGGCTGACTATGGGTCTCCGGGGTCAGGTACGCTGCTCGCCGCATGGCGAAAGAGGAGAAGATCGAGATGGAGGGCGAGATCACCGAGGCCCTTTCCAACACGATGTTCCGGGTCAAGCTCGACAACGACCACGAGGTTCTCGGCCACATCTCGGGCAAGATGCGCCGCCACTACATCCGCATCCTGCCGGGCGACCGGGTGAAGATCGAGCTGTCCCCTTACGACCTCGACCGCGGTCGAATCACCTATCGGTACAAATAGCCCCAGGCCGCTGCAAACCGGCGCATCTCGGGGTCCTCGGTCGCTCGGTTTCGGGTCACGCACTGAAGTGCGCTCCCCTCACCTCCCTTCCTGCGTCCCCCGACCTGCTTGGTTTTCGCGGCCTGGGTCCGTCATCTCCACGATCAGGGCCGACCACGCAAAGTCCTTGGCGCCCATGCCCCTGCCCGTTCGCGGGTCGTAGTACTCGCGTAGGCCTTCCCTCTCCACAGCCGCGATCAGGCCGTTGGCCATCCGCTCTGCCTCGTGGTGGTAGCCGAGGCGGCGCAGGCCGAGCCAGAGCAGCCAGGCGGCGTTGATCCAGGTCGGGCCGCGCCAGTAGCGGCGGATCAGGCCGCGCCCGCCGCCGGGCTCGTAGCTCGGCTCCGAGACGGCGACCGAGGGCGGCGCGACGGGGGTGAGGAACCCGGCCTGGGAGAGCAGGTGCTCCTCGACCAGGCGCCGGCCGATCTCCACCGGCAGGTCCGGCAGCGCCAGCGGCGCCAGCGCCGCCCAGGTGAGCTCGGCGGGGCGGGCGCCGCCGGGCTGGACCTCGTCGAGGAAGAGGCCGCGACGCTCGTCCCAGAGGCGCTCGACCAGCGCCGGAGTGGCCGAGGGGCGGCCGAGCGCCTGCAGCGAGAGCGACCAGAGCGTGTTGACCACGGTCTCGCAGACGACAGGGCCGCCCCGATCGCGGACGCGGCGGGCGTCGAAGCCGAGCCGGCGGTTGCGGCGCACGAGGCGGGGAAAGCCGAGCCGCCCGGCCACCCTCCGTCCCCAGACCCGATCGAACTTGGGCGAGGCGTCGAGGCCGGACTCGTCCGGCTGCACGATCCAGAGCAGGCCGTCGCCGTCGAGGTCGCGGTTGCGCAGCAGCCAGTCCGCCTGCGCGGCGATTCGCGGCTCGCCCGCCGGGTCGCCGACGGCGATCCGCCAGGCCCAGGCGAGCAGCGGCGGCTGGATCGTCTCGGTCTGCAGGGCGCGGCGCGAGGCGACGTTGTAGAAGGGGTAGCGGCCGAGCGACACCGGTCGCTCCCAGAAGATCGTGTGGCCGAGGAAGCCGTCCTCGCGCTGCGCGGCGAGCAGCGTCTTCAGCTCGGCGCGGGCGCGCTCGGGAGCGAACCGCCGCCAGGCGATCGCGGCGAAGCAGGAGTCCCAGTACCACTGCCACGGGTAGCGCCCGGGGCTCGGACGCGTGTAGGCGAAGGGGACCCCCCGGCGCACCCCCTCAACCCAGCTCCCCCGCAGCACGCGCTCCGCGATCTCCACCGCCGACGGGCCGATTTCGCTCGCCATATCTCCTTTTTAGTCCCGTCGGCGGAGGATTTACGCCCCGGTGCGGCGCATCTCGCGCAGGGCGAGGGCGACGAGGAGGGCCAGCAGGCCAGCCAGGGCGAGCAGGCCGGGCCAGGTTTCGGCCCAGCTGACCCCGCCGACGAAGCCCTGCCGGGCGGCGTCGAGCACCTGGGTGACAGGGTTGACGCGGGCGACGTCCTGCAGCCAGCCCTGGAGGAGGACAAGGGGCGCGTACGCCGGCGTCAACAGGATCGCTCCCATCGTCGCCGCCTGCATCAAGGGCGCCGCCGACTGGCTCTTGAAGCGCAGGGCGAGCATCGAGCCCCAGCAGGCCGCGACCGCGGCCATCGCGGCGACCATGAAGTAGGTGACGAGCAGGCCGTCGATCCCAGGCCAGCCGGCGCCGAGCGGAAGCGCGATCGCCAGCACGAAGGTGGCGGGGATCAGCGCCCGGGCGCTGGCCGCGAGCACGGTGCCGGCGAGCAGGACCCAGCGCGGGGCGGGGGAGACGAGCAGGCGGTCGAGCCAGCCCTGCTCGATGTCGCGAGCGAGGTTGACCCCCGCCGCCGCCCCGGTGAAGCCGGCTCCCTGCAGCATGCTGACGGGGACGATGAAGCTCTCGTACGCCCCGACTTCGAAGCCGCGCAGCTGGGTCAGGGCGCCGAAGACGCCGTTGAGGCCCGTCTTGGCGACGAAGACGTCGTCGAGGCTGGGGCGGACGAGCTCCAGCGAGCCGACCTCGATCCCGGCCTCGTCGAGGGCGCGCACGACTCGCGGGATGTCTCCCGCCCCGTGCTCGACCTCGACCAGGACCGTCTTGCCGTCGACCGGCGGCAGCAGCGGGCCGATCCGCCCGCAGACCTCCTCCGCCGCGGCGATCGAGCCCTCCGCCAGCTGGAGGCGGATATGGGGATGGCCGAGCTCGGCTTTGAGCGCCGCGGGCGTGCCTTCGGCGACGATCCTGCCGCTGTCGATGATGCCGACGTTGTCGGCCAGCTGGTCGGCCTCCTCCAGGTACTGGGTGGTGAGGAAGACCGTGGTGCCCTCGTCGTTGAGAGCGCGCACCTCCTCCCAGATCGTCTTGCGGCTGACGGGATCGAGGCCGGTGGTCGGCTCGTCGAGGAAGAGCACGCGCGGCTCGTGGACCAGCGCGGCGGCGAGGTCGAGGCGCCGCTGCATGCCGCCCGAGTAGGTGCCGACCCGGTGGTCGGCGGCGTCGGCGAGGTCGACCCGCTCGAGCAGGTCGTCGGCGCGGCGACGCCCCTCGGCGCCGGGCAGGCCCTGCAGCGTCGCCTGCAGCCGGATCAGCTCGCGACCGGTCATCAGCGGGTCGAGGGCCGCCTCCTGCAGGGCGACGCCGATCGAGGCCCGCACCCGGCGCGCTTCAGAGACGACGTCGTGGCCGGCGACCGTGGCCCGCCCCCCGGTCGGCAGCAGCAGCGTGGTCAGCATCCTCACCGTGGTCGTCTTGCCGGCCCCGTTGGGGCCGAGGAAGCCGTAGATCTCGCCCTCGCCGACCTCCAGGTCGACGCCTCGCACGGCGAGCACGTCGTCGAAGCTGCGCTCCAGTGCCGCGACCGCGATCGCCGCTGCCATCGGGACTACGCCTCCGTCGGCTCGGCTTCCGCCAAGGGCGGCAACGACTCGACCCAGCGGCGCTCGTTGCCGCGCTCGAGCGCCTCGGCGGCGTCGAGCAGCAGCTCGTTCTCGCCCCAGGCCGCCTGCAGCTGCAGCGCGAGCGGCAGGCGCTCGTCGCTGAGGCCGACCGGCATGCTGATCGAGGGAATGCCGGTCAGGTTGGCGAGGGCGGCGCCGCGCACGTTCGCCTGGTCGGCCGTGTGCGTGCCCGAGGGCAGCTCGACCAGCGGCGAGTCGAGCGGTGGCGCCGGGGCGGGGATCGTCGGCCAGGCGATCACGTCCACCTCCTCGAAGATCGCCGCGAGCCGTCGCCGCATCATCGCCCGCACCCGCAGGGCCTGGGCGGTCGCCGCGGCCGGCAGCAGCATCCGGTACTTGAGCGTGCCACGGGCGATCGGGCTCAGCTCGGGGTCGAGCCGGTTGAGCTGCTCCGGGCGGGTCCCGCTCATGCTCTCCGAGTTGGTGATCATGATCGCCGCCAGGGCCGCCGCCGGCAGGTCGGGAAGGGAGATCTCGCGCACCTCGCCGCCGGTTTCGGCGCGCAGCGTCTCGATCGCCGCCTCGCAGGCGGCGCCGACCTCGGCCGTGACGTCTTCGGAGACGTCGTCGCGGACGATGCCGATGCGCAGGCCGGCGGCGTCGCCGGCCACCAGCTCCTCGCCGAAGAGGGCAGAGCCGAGCAGACGGCAGTCGCCCGCATCGGCGCAAAGCGGGCCGGAGACGATCAGCGTGGTCAGCGGCGCCATGTGGTGCCCCTCCATCGCCGAGCGACCGAAGGTCGGCTTCAGCCCGGTCAGGCCGCAGTAGGCGGCGGGGAAACGGACCGAGCCGAGCCCGTCGGCGCCGACCGCGCCGGCGACCAGGCGGGCGGCGACCGAGGCCGCCGGCCCGCTGGAGGAGCCGCCCGGGCAGCGCTCGGTGTTCCAGGGGTTGTGCGCGGCGCCGTAGTAGGAGGTGTTGCCGGTGCTGCCGGCGCCCAGCTCGTGCATGTTGCCGACGCCGACGATCACCGCACCGGCGTCGCGCAGGGCGCGGTAGGGCCCCGACTCCCTGGGCGCCGTCGGCGCCATCAGCTCGGCGGCGCCGAAGCGCTGCGCGCGCCAGGGCAGCGGCCACTCGTCCTTGATCACGATCGGCACGCCGTGCAGCTGCCCTGGCGGGGCCGCGGCGAGCATCTCGCGCGAGCGCTCGGGGAAGGTCTCGACCACGGCGTTGAGCGCCGGGTTGCGCTGCTCGATCCGGGTGAGGGCGGCGTCGAGCAGCTCGCTGGGGTCGATCTCGCCGGCGGCTATCGCCGCCGCCTGGGCGCGCAGGCCGAGATCGAGCGCCGCCACGCTCACTCCGGCGCCCTCGACAGGTCCGGGCAGCGCTCCGGCTCGACCTCCTCGGTGTCGAGCGCGAGCAGCTCTTGGATCGGCGGCCAGAGCAGGCCGTGGACGGCGCCCATCACGGCCAGGTCGACCTCGTCGGCCTCGATCCCGAGCGCGGCCAGGCCGGCGGGGATGAACTCATCTGCTGAGGTGGTGCCCTCCATCTCGGCAGGCAACCTTAGATGATTGATCCCACGACCACGCACGCCTGGATGACGCACGTGGCACTGCGCATCTCTTCGTCCTCGGGTTTGCCTTTGCAACCAGCAAAGGCTGCACCCTGCGTCCTTGATCTGCTTGGCCACGCGCCCCCCCAGTCGCACGTCGCCGTGGAATCAACCATCTAGAGGATTGGCCGCGCGGCCAATCGGCGGGTGGCCGCGATCGTGCAGGCCGTCCGCAGGACCGCGCCGAATCGCGGCGAAGGACAGAATCCGGTGCCGCAACCCTGCCCAAAGCCCAGGGTTGTCGCTTGAGACCGTGGCAAGAGCAGCGAAAAACCGAGCCGACAGGAGCCGCGTCCTCGCCGCGCTCGGGTTCGCCTGCGCGCTCGTTCTGCTGATCGCCGTGGCCTGGCCGGGTGCGGCGGACTCGGCGCCGGCCCGTGTCGTCGTCCTCGGCAAGACCGACTCGACCCCGCCGCCGTCCTGCCCGGGGAAGATCGTCAACAACGTCGAGGTCGTCCCCTGCCGCGTGGAGGGGCACGTGACCGGCTTCCAGGCGATCGCCGGCGGCGTTCCCCGCCCCTACGAGGTCCCCTTCGACGGCAAGATCGTCGCCTGGTCGATCACGCTCTCCCGCCCGTCGCGCTCCGACAGCGACCACATGACCGACGAGGTCGGCTTCTTCGACGAATTCCTCGGCAAGCCCTCGCAGGCGCGGATCGGCGTCCTGCGCCCGGTCGAAGGCTCGAAGCCGCCCCAGTTCACGCTCGTCAGGCAGAGCCCGCTGGAGGTGCTCAACCCCTACTTCGGCAGCACCGTGATCTTCGCCCTCGACCACCCACTCTCGGTACTGCGCGGCCAGGTCGTTGCCCTGACGATCCCGACCTGGGCGCCGATGTTCGCCTTCAACGTCTCCGAAGAAAACACCTGGCGCGGCAGCCGCCTGCCCAAGCACTGCTCCTCGAAGGAAGACATCCAGGGCGGCCACCCCCAGCAGGGCGTCGGCAAGACCAAGACCTACGGCTGCTACTACAGCAACGCCCGCCTGCTCTACACGGCAACTGTCGTCAAGGCGCCGTAGTCAGAGCGCGCTCTGGCGGAGGCCGCAGTAGGGGCAGTCGCTGACGTCGAGGCCGATCAGCTGGTCGCAGCGGCGGCAGGCGCGCAGGTTCTCCGGGGTGCGGGGCAGGGAGGAGGCCGAGGGGGCGAGCGGCAGCACCATCGCCACCGGCACCATCTCCTCGTCGGTCTCGTTGTCGACGTAGACCGAGCCCGGCTCGGCGTAGGCGAGGGCCTCGCGGCCCGAGGCCGGCGCCCGCATCCGGTAGAGCTGCTTCTGGTTCACGGCCGGGAACCTTAATAGCTTCTCCGGCACATGCGCGTCCTCTTGTTCCACGGCTACATGCTGCGCGGCACCGGCAGCAACATCTACACGGCGAATCTGGCTCGGGCGCTGATGAAGCTGGGCCACGAGGTGCACCTGCTCTGCCAGGACCGCCAAGTCCGAATCGAGGGCGTTGAGATCCGCAACCCGGACATCCACGGCCTGCTTCCGGTCTACGTCAAGGACCCCTACGAGGGCTTCGAGGTCAAGACCTTCTCCGAGCTGACCGAGGAGGAGCTGGACCGCTACATCGACGCCAACGTCGCCGCGGTCCGCGAGGTCGCTGGCGCCAGCGGCGGCTTCGATGCCGCGTTGGCGGGCCACTTGGTCATGGGCCCGTGCATCCTCGCTCGCGCCGAGATCGACGAGTTCGCCGCCAAGATCCACGGCTCGGCCCTGGAGTACACGGTCAAACCGGACCCGCGCTTTCTGCCTTACGCAGAAGAGGGCATGCGCGCCGCCAACTGCGTGCTCGTCGGCTCGCGGCATACGGCTGAGTCACTTTGGGCAGCGTTGCCGAACGTTGACGGCCTCCGGGACAAGACCCGGCTTGGACCTCCTGGCGTCGATACGGAGGCGTTTCGGCCGCGGGTCCTGTCACGGGGTGGACCCCCCGGCTCCGCGCTGGGTTTTTCGCCAGGAGCGCCTGGGGTCGTCCGAGATGGCGAGGGGGGCGAAAAACAGGACGCCGCGCTCCGCCGGGGGGCCCACCCCGCGCCACCCGCGGATGAGACGTCTCGGATTGTCTTTGTCGGCAAGCTGATCGTTTCCAAGGGGGTCGACCTGCTCATTGCTGCCTGGCCAATGGTTAGGGCTGCTCATCCCGGCGCGAAGCTGGAAATCGCAGGCTATGGCGAGTACGAGTCGGCCCTGCGCCGCTTGCTGGCTGCTCTCGATCGCGGTGATCTCGAGGACGCCCGCGAGGTGGCGAAGCTGGGGTGGGGGCTTGAGGGTGGGGAGGAGGCGCCGCTGCCGATCCTGAGCGCGTTCCTGGCTGATCCTCCCGATGGCTACGTGGAGGCTGCGCGGGGCATGGCTGGCTCGGTCGAGTTCATTGGCAGGCTGGAGCACGACGAGGTGGCGGGGCTGCTGCCGGGGGCGGAGGCCATGGTGATGCCGAGCACGTTTCCGGAGGCGTTCGGGATGGTTGCCGCAGAGGCGGCGGCTTGCGGGGTGCTGCCGGTTTCCGCCGGGCACTCGGGCATGAAAGAGGTTTCGAAAGAGCTGGCGGCGGCGCTGCCGGCTGAGGCTGCCGAGCTGGTTTCCTTCCCGGTCGACGGGGGGGCGATCGAGGCGATCGCGGGGCGCTTGAACGGGTGGCTGGAGCTCCCCGAGGCGGTGCGGCAGGAGGCCCGCGAGGCGCTCGTGGAAACCGCCCGGCGGCTCTGGAGCTGGGAGGGGGTGGCGCGGGGCGCGATCGCCGCTTCGCGGGGCGAGCTTGACCGTCTGCCGCTTGCATAGAATGCGCGCCCGCCGATGATTGGCCGCTTGCCGATAGCGAAGATGCTCGCCGCGACGATCGCCCTGACGGCGGCGATCTCGGCGGTGATGGTTTCGATCAACTGGGATGGCCAGGAGGCCTCGACCGCGGCGCCCAAGATCGACGACCTGCTCAACGTGATGATCGTCCTCTCGTCCTTCGTCTTCTCGCTGGTGATGGTGATGCTCTTCTACGCGCTGTGGAGGTTCAAAGCCAAGCCGGGCGACGAGTCAGACGGCGAGCCGATCCACGGCAACACCCGGCTGGAGGTCGCCTGGACGCTGATCCCGACGATCATCGTCCTCTTCGGCGCCGGCTACAGCTGGTCGGTCCTCAACGAGATCGAAAAGACCGACGGCAACCCGATCACCGTCGACGTCTTCTCCCAGCAGTACGCCTGGAGCTTCGGCTATCCGGGCAAGGACAACGCCTACTCGCAGGGCGAGCTGCACGTCCCGCTCGACCGCCAGGTCAAGTTCAAGATGCACGCGCTCGACGTGATCCACTCCTTCTGGGTGCCCGAGTGGCGGATCAAGAAAGACAACGTGCCGGGGATCACGACGACGGCGACCGTCACCCCGGACAAGGTCGGCACCTACCAGCTGATCTGCACCGAGCTCTGCGGCTTCGGCCACGCCGCGATGCGGGCCAAAGTCGTGGTCGAGCCGCCCGCCGAGTTCCGCAAATGGGTGGATGGGCTGAAGACCAAGGTGCCCGCGCCCTACCTGGAAACCGTCCGCCGGGACACGGAAACCAACCCGACCCAGCCCGTCGGGGCGGGCGGGGCATAATGCAGGGCGAAGCTTCCTGATGGTCGCCGCGATCAAGCAACCCGGGTGGATTCGAGGCGCGCTCGGCGCGATCCTGGCCGCCGCCTTCGGCGTCGGCCTCGTCGTCGTCCTGCGCGACATCTCAGGCCTGCCGATATGGCAGACCGAACAGACCGGCTACCAGCACGTCGTCGTCCCGCTGATCACCGGCCCGCTGGGCTTCCTCGCTGGCTTCGGCTGCTTCGACTACTGGCTGCGCTGGGCCGCCGGCATGCCGACGATCCCAGACGACCACTCCCAGCACGGCGCCACGAGCTGGAAGGACTACTTCCGCTTCAACACCGACCACAAGGTGATCGGCATCCAGTACATCTGCACGACGTTCTTCTTCTTCTTCGTGGGCGGCCTGATGGCGATGCTGATCCGGGCCGAGCTGGCCCAGCCCGGCACCCAGATCGTCGACGCGGCCACCTACAACAGCCTCTTCTCGACCCACGCGGTGCTGATGATCTTCGTCTTCGTGATCCCGGTCTTCGCCGGCATCGCCAACTACGTCCTTCCGCTGATGATCGGCGCGCCCGACATGGCCTTCCCGCGGCTCAACGCGCTCAGCTTCTGGATGCTGCCGCTCGCCGGCCTGCTCTTCATCGCCAGCTTTCTAGCCCCCGGCGGCGCCTTCGACACCGGCTGGACCGGCTACGCGCCGCTCTCCACCGGGGCGCCACTCGGCCAGTCCTTCTTCAACCTCGGCGTCCAGTTCGCCGGCGCCTCCTCGATCGCGACGGCGCTCAACTTCCTGGTCACGATCATCACCATGCGCGCGCCGGGGATGACCTTCTGGCGGATGCCGCTGCTGGTCTGGGCCAACCTCTCGACCTCGCTGCTGGTCGTCGCCGCGACGCCGTTCATCGCCGGCGCCCAGTTCATGGTCCTGCTCGACCGCGTCATCCACACGAACTTCTTCCAGTTCGCCGGCGGCGGCGACGTGATCAGCTACCAGCACATCTTCTGGTTCTACTCGCACCCGGCCGTCTACATCATGATGCTGCCCGGGTTCGGGATCATCTCCGAGGTCATCTCGACCCATGCCCGCAAACCGATCTTCGGCTACCGGCTGATGGCGCTGGCCCTAATCGGGATCGTCGTCCTCAGCTACTCGGTCTGGGCCCACCACATGTTCGTCGCGGGCATGTTCAGCTGGCTGCGGGTGCCGATGATGATCACGACGCTACTGATCGCCGTGCCGACCGGGATCAAGATCTTCTCCTGGCTGGGGACGCTCTACTTCGGCAAGATCCACACCTACTCCACCGCGATGCTCTTCGCCCTCGCCTTCATCGTCACCTTCACGATCGGCGGCATCAGCGGCGTCATGCTGGGCATGGTGCCGATCGACATCCACGTCTCCGACACCTACTTCATCGTCGCCCACATCCACTTCGTCCTCTTCGGCGGCTCGGTCTTCACGATCTTCGCCGGCGTCTACCACTGGTTCCCGAAGATGACGGGGCGGATGTACGACGAGCGGCTCGGCCGCGTCCACTTCTGGGGCACCCTGGCCGGCACCTGGGGCACCTTCGTGCCGATGCACTGGGTGGGGATGGACGGGATGCCGCGGCGCGTCGCCGACTACGCCGAGCAGTTCGGCAAC
>Ga0075423_10004151_pt1 | contig 13393 bp, 14 predicted proteins | sample SoiMethybrSBSTD2_FD_80114 | JGI IMG/M metagenome (GOLD analysis project Ga0075423, IMG submission 80114) | Bulk soil microbial communities from a Populus tree surrounding site in Tennessee, USA - Soil MetaG P. TD hybrid SBSTD2 | ecosystem: Environmental > Terrestrial > Soil > Tree plantation...
ACCGGGCTGGGCTTTACGAAGCGTTGAAGTGCGGCGTGATCGGCAATCCGGAGCTGTTCCGGGAATTCGAATCGAACAGGGAAGGAATTCTCGAACGCGACCCCACGACGGTAGAACGGCTGATTACCGAGTCCGTGCGTTTGAAGGCCCACGTGGTCTCGGTAGATGAGAAAGAGAACGGCTTGCGGCGCATTCTGAATTTCGGACACACAGTTGGGCATGCGCTCGAGGCTGAAACGGGCTATCGCGCCTTGTTGCACGGCGAAGCTGTCGCATGGGGCATGGTGGCCGCATCGCGGATCGCCGCCTTATCAGGAAAACTGGACGAACGTACGAGCGAACGAATCAGCGATGCAACATTGGAACTGGGCCCCCTGCCGAGGTTGAACATTCGCGGCAGAAACATCGTGCGTCGCCTCCAGGCGGACAAGAAGACCCGTGCCGGCAAGGTGCACTTCGTGCTTCCCACCGAGATCGGCAAGGTCGAAATCGTGAATGATGTTTCAGAGAGCGCGGTACTCGAAGCTGTCGATGAAATCCGAAGACTCTCTATGGCGTAGCCGAGTCGCTCGCCACTTTTTGATCCAGCGAGCAAGAAATTGACAGAGCAGAACAAGCCGATGGTCCTCGGAGCTGCGCCTGAGGGCGCTTCCGACCCTGCCGGGGTTTCGCGGGCCGTGCAGGAAATGTTTTCCTCCATCGCCCCGCGCTATGACCTGCTAAATCACCTACTGTCGCTGAACATCGACCGCTGGTGGTGGTCCCGAACGGCAGGCACTTTTAAACACATTCTTTCGGGCCCTGATGCGCGGGTTCTGGATCTCTGTTGTGGGACGGGCGATATGGCGTTTGCGCTCTCGCGTCGCCCAGGGGCCTCCGGTGCACGCATCGTTGGGGCCGACTTCTCCCATCCGATGCTGGAACGGGCTGTGCTCAAGGCTCAGGGAACTCGCCTGCGCTGGGTCGAGGCTGATGCGCTTCGTTTACCTTTTCCGGATGCGTCGTTTGACCTGGTGACGTCCGCTTTTGGCTTTCGCAACCTCGCCGACTATGATGCGGGGCTCCGCGAAATCGTCCGAATTCTGCGACCCGGTGGGGAGTGCGGAATCCTGGAGTGCAGCGAACCAAACGGATGGCTTGGCAAACTCTATGGCGTTTACTTCCGACGAGTCTTGCCTGCGCTGGGCACTTTGATCTCGGGGGTGAAGGGGCCGTACGCCTATCTGCCGGCTTCCGTTGCACGCTTTCCTTCGTCGCCGGAACTCATCACGCGCATGCGCAGTGCGGGGTTCACTTACGCGTCCTGGACTCCTTATACGTTTGGGACAGCGGGACTATTTTGTGGGAAGAAGTGAGCGAACTCTGAACATTCCTGAGCTATTCACCAGCCTCATCGCACAGCCAGACGTTGAACTTGACTCACGGGTGTGGGAGCCTTGAACGAGTCCGCAAGAGCGTCAGCAATGGAGTGCCGGATAACTCTCTCGTAATCCTCGCCCAGGAATTTCTTCAGCCGATCTGTGTTCATGATGTACTGGCCCGTCATGTAAGGCACGGCTTCCGGTGGAATGGAGGAAATTCCCATCTTCCACAAAAAACTGAGAACAGCCTGCATCGCCCACTTTCCGGGTACGCGTTTGAGCTGAGCGTGCGCCATTCCGATGCATGCCGCGAAAGTGAGCGGCTCTCCGCGGCCGGCCACATTCAGAATCGTGAGCCGCCGCGCCTCCGGCTCGCGTTTCAGCATCCATGCAATCAGGCGAGCCATATCGTCGACGTGGATGAACTGGATCTTGTTATCCAGATATTTCTGGCCGTAAGGCAAAAGGCAGGGCAGGCGCTTGCCCTCATTGCGCATCTTGGCGGCGCGCTTTCCTTTTCCACTCGGAGTTCCGCGAAAGGCTCCGAGCAGATAGTTCTCCACGCTGGCGCCAGCGAAAATATGAGGCCGCAGAATGTACACGCTGCAATTGCGCAGCGCGGGAGCCCTCTGCTGAACCACTTGGTCGGACTCCCGCTTGTGAATCGCGTAGGGAAGAGTGTGTGCTTCCAACCCGAATTCTTCCGTGACCGGACCCGGCAGGTCCGGGCCATACGCGGAGACGCTGCTGGGAAAAATAAACTGCCGAACCCCGCTATCCTCGTTGCGGTTGGCTTCCGTGACGGCTTCCATGACTCGAGCCGTGCCTGCAACGTTGATTTGCCACATGCGATCCAGATCGAGTATGCCGGTTCGCATCGGGTCGATCACGAAGGCGAGATGTACGACCGAAATGGGGCGAGTTTCTTTAAATAAGCTGTAAAGCGCCTGGGTGGAACTCTCCGTACCCAGATCCATCCGAACGAAACGCAGCGCTTGCTCTGTTTTGGGAGCTGCAATATCAATGCCGATCACGGAGAAGTCCGCAAGCTGCGGCAGGAGCCGTAGCCCGAGATTTCCCGAGACACCGGTAACTACGATGGTTGGCTTGCCTGTGGTCATTCCTTCGGTTGCGCGCTGGTTGGAGGTGGCGAAGCCGGACGCGGCGTGAGCACGGGCCGTGCGCCTCCCGGAGGGCTTGTTGTCATTTCGGGACCGAAGTAGCCCGGATTCAGTTCCGACGATATGGAACTTTGCAGCTTTTGCCGCAAGGCCTGCAGGCGCTGCCCTCGCAGCGTGTTCCGGATCTCTTCCTGTGCATCTGCCACGGTCGGTCGGGTGCGGGACACAACCTTGTAAATGTAGAATCCGCTAAGGTCGCTGATTACCGGCGACAACTCCCCTTCTTTAAGGTCGAACACCGACACCTGCGATGCAGGTAGATTCATACGCCGCAGCTTAGGATTGGATGTAGGCGGCGCGGTCGCTTTAATCCCCGCCGCTTCGTAAGCGTCCTTCTGCAATTTGTCGAATTCTTCTCCGGCAGCAGCGCGCGTGTGCAAGTCCTCCGCGACTTTACCCATGGCTGCTTCCTGCTCTTTTCCAGCAGCTTCCATATCGGCGGGGGTGACACCTTCTTTCGGCGGGACTTGCTTTACCTTCGGTATGAAAATTCGCAGAACGGAGATCTGTTCAAAGTTCTTGGCGTTCTTGTCGAAGTAGTCGTTGATCTCCGATTGGGGAATCCTGTCGGCTTCCTCCTCCAACGCCCGATCCAATTCGACACCGAGGAGTTGCATTCTCGTGAATCGCAGCATCTCCAGGTAGTGCGGGTCTTTATCGATGCCGCGCTTTTTAGCTTCCTCTGACATGAGCAAAATTCGAGGATACTGATTCGCCAACTGCCGGCGAACTTGCGGAGTCATTTTCGGCTGCAGAGCGGTGGCAAGTTTTTCGAATTCGGCGCGCGTGACGATCGTCTTGCACTCGGAGAGTGGAACCGGCGACGACCCGGACTTTGGTGGCGGACAGACACCGTGAATGGTGATGACGGGTGTCGACGCCGGCAGTTCGCTTGTTGCCGGCGAAGGTTGCACGCGACCGGGCTCACTCGTTGCCCCAACATCATTCGGGGGACGATGCGATTGTGGAGATGCGGGTGCGCTGGGCGATTGTGGGACTGCTTGTGCCCCTGCTGTGGCGGTCGTCATTAAGCTTGCCACCAGCCACCACAGCGGGCGAAGTCTGCGCATTGCAGAAATCCTCCGGAACTTTCGCGACTGTTGTCGAAATCGTAGCACACGATGTGTCTCGAATCGGAAAGGTGAACCTTGGAAGTCCATGGAAATCGATTGGCGCGATGTGAGGCTACCGGAGATAATCTCCGATATGCCGGAATCGCTCGTCTCACCCGCCCTAATGCACGCTGAAAAGCGTGCGGTCGCGGGCAATTCAGTGCTGGCTGCACTGGCGATTACGGCGTTGAAGGTCGTGGTTGGAATTACCACGGGAAGCTTGGGCATTCTGTCGGAAGCAGCCCACTCAGGCCTCGACCTGGTAGCGGCAATCATCACCTTCTTTTCCGTACGGGTTTCGGATAAGCCTGCCGACGCTGACCATCAATACGGCCACGGCAAGGTCGAAAACTTTTCCGCCTTCATTGAGACCGGTCTTCTGTTGCTGACTTGTGTGTGGATCATCTCCGAAGCGATCAAGCGACTTTTCTTCAGAAACGTTGAAATCGAGCCCACCATGGCTGCCTTCATCGTCATGCTTCTGTCGATTGGCGTGGATCTATGGCGATCGCGAGCGTTAGGCAGGATCGCCGTGAAGTATGACAGCCAGGCCTTGGAAGCGGACGCTCTTCACTTTGCCACCGACGTCTGGTCGAGCAGCGTAGTGATTCTGGGACTTGCCTTGGTTCTTGCGGGACGCCGCTATCACATCGGATGGTTGCGCGATTCAGACCCTGTGGCGGCTCTTGTTGTCGCTGGAATCGTGGTCCACGTGAGCTGGCGGTTGGCGCGCAAAACGATCGACGCATTGCTCGATGCCGCCCCCCCAGGAGTTCGCAACCAGATCATCGATGCCGTAGAGAAAGTTGAAGGAGTACTTGAAGTTAATCGGGCGCGCATTCGCCGATCGGGCAATCGGTACTTTGCTGACTTGTCGATCGGGCTGGCACGCACCGTCACGTTTCAGCATTCCGAACAGGTTGTCGACACGGTCACGGACGCGGTTCATCGCGTATTGCCGGACGCTGATGTGATCGTTCACTCTGTGCCGCGCGCCGGACGAACGGAAAACATCTTCGATCAGATCCGCGCCGTGGCTACGCGTCACAACCTGAACGTGCACGACGTGAGTGTGCAGGACTTTCGTGGACGATTGCATGTAGAACAACATCTGGAGTTGGACGAACGCCTGCCGCTGAAGGAGGCGCATGATCGCGTGACTGCGCTGGAGTCGGAGATTCAGGACGAAGTCCCGGAAGTCTCCTCGATCCTGACACACATTGAGAGTGAGCCGGCGACCATTGAAGAAGGGGACGAAGTCCTCCGCGATGCGGCGCTGGAGCGGCGACTCAAGGCAATCGCGGCGGAGTTTCCCGAAGTGCTGGATATGCACGAGATTCAAATCAAGCGGGTGCGGGGGCGCCTGTACGTTGCCTGTCATTGCACTTTGCCCGACAATCTGCCCCTTTCGCGCGTGCATGACATCCAGACCGATCTCGAAATCCGTTTCAAACAGGACGCGCCTGAGTTATTTCGTGTGCTCATCCATCCCGAGCCGAGCACGGATAATCGGCGATAGTGACCGCTAAGAAAAACAATCGGCAATTGACAATTAACAATCGAAAATTGAGGAGCAGCGCGAATAGATGACGGAAGCTAAGGCTAACTGGACCGACAATCACCGATTCGTAGCAATATCAAGCAGCGGGCATGCGATTGTTGTCGATGGCGATAAGAAGACGGCCAATAGTCCAATGGAACTTATTCTGATCGCGTTGTGCGGTTGCACCGGATATGACGTGGCCAGCATCCTTACCAAGAAGCGCGAACCGTTCACGAGCCTGGAAGTGCGCGCCGAGGCAGAACGAGCGGCAGAACCGCCGACGGTGTATACGCAAATCAAGCTGATCTACCGGGTCGGCGGGAGGGTGTCCAAGAAAGCGGTGGAGGACGCGGTGCGGCTTTCGAAAGGAAAGTACTGTTCGGTTTCTGCGATGCTGGAAAAGACAGCCAACATTACCGCTGAAATTCAATACGTTGAAGGATGAAGCGGTCGGTTCCTTTCTTGGTGACGCTCACGTATGCGTCTGCGGCTATGACAAAAGCTAAGGTTACAATCTTTACTCAACCCGACTGCCCGCCCTGCCAGATTGTGAAACTATTTCTCACTGAACGAGGTGTCGAATTTGAAGAACGGGATATCACAGTGGACTCCGAAGCCGTCACCGAGTTGACCGAAAAGTATAGAAGTCATTCCACTCCTACCGTAGTCATTGGCGATGAAGTGTTGATCGGATTCAATCCTGAGCGGCTCGACGAGATCCTTGCCAAGTAACGCGCATCCCGCACGTGGTTATCTCTACATCGCGGCAGCCGCCTTCTCGTGGGGAATTGCTGCTAGTCTTGGCAGGGCCGCTTTTACAGGACGGCTGTTACCTTCCGGACAAGCGCTACAAATCGATCCGCTGATCCTCTCGCAGAGCCGCACGACGATCTCCTTCCTGGTTTTGTTCTTCTTCTTGCTCGTGAAGCGCGGATGGAAGAACCTGAAGCTGCCCGCCGCTGACTTCGGCCAGATGGTTCTGCTGGGCGTGTTGGGTGTGGCCGCTTCGAATTACTTCTACTATCTGGCCATTCAAAAGACGAATGTTGCCACGGCGATCATTCTTCAGTACACGGCTCCCGTTCTTGTGCTGCTCTACATGGTGGCGCGGGGACGTCAGAAGGCAAGCCTTCAACGTGTAGCGGCTGTGATGCTGGCGGTCGCCGGGAGTGCCCTTGCGATTGGTGTGGCGGGCACCGGCGGCTTTCGCCTGAATTCAGTGGGAGTGATCGCCGCCATGCTGGCGGCAGTCTCGTTCTCGTTCTACAACATCGCTGGGCACAGCATTCTCGCGCGCTACGATCGCTGGATCGTGCTTCTTTACACTACTCTCAGTGCGGGAGCATTCTGGCTCGTCGTTAATCCACCTTGGAAGCTGGTTGCAGCGCATTACTCGGGAATGGCCTGGGGATTCCTTCTGGTCTTTGCCGTGGTCTCAGTCCTAGCGCCTTTCTCGTTTTACTTCGCGGGACTGCAGCATCTCGAGCCTACGCGCGCGATTGTGGTGAGTTGTCTGGAGCCCGTGTTTTCGATCGTGATTGCCGCCGTTGCATTGGGAGAACTTATGCGACCCCTGCAAATTCTTGGAATTGTGGTGGTGCTCACAGCAATTGTTGTTGTGCAGTTGCCCGATCGAACTGGGACTGAGGAGGCTGCCGTGGTTGAGCCGATTGAATAGTGAAGTTTCAAGTTTCGGGTAATTCGGTAGAGTTGGTTTAACCATTCATTGAAAGGCGGGTGCTGAAGTGCGAGCAAAGCTTTGCTGTGAGCGGAACCAGTAAACTCGTGCCTTTCCTAGCAAGTCACGGTGGTTGAGGCTCGAAACTCGAAACTCGAAACTTGAAACTCGATACTTGAAGCTACTCCAACGCCTTTCCCTTGGTCTCCGGCAGCTGGGTGGCAGTGAGCATCGAAAAAAAGAACGCGGCCCCGCAAAGGAAAAACGCCCAACTCAGACCCTTGGCTTGACCCACTCGTCCGATCACGTACGGCGCAATGGAGCTCATCGTACGAGCGCCGTTGTAGGTGAGTCCCAGGGCGCGCGCCCGCACGCTCGTAGGAAAGATTTCGCTGCCGATGATCCCGGAGCCAGAAAAGAATCCGGTACCGAAGAAAGCCGTTAGGATCCCAAGCACCAGTACGAGGGCGGGGTTTCGCGCCAGAGCATATAGCGGCACGAGCACAGCCGCCAGAAATGTGTACAGGACGTAGGATCGTTTCCGCCCTAGGTGATCTGCGATCCAACCAAACCAAAAATACCCGGGAAACATTCCGAACAGGTTCAGAGTCACGAGCAAAGTGGTCGTTCCCATCACGCCGAAGCCGCGGCCACCCTGCTCAACAGGAAGAGAAAGATAAGGCGGCAGCCAGGTAAACAGTCCCCACCAGGCGAACATGCCGAAGAAGTTGGCGAACAGCAAGGCGAGGGTCGGCCGCAGGTACGGCGGACGCAAGATCTGGCCAAAACCGGGCTCATACTTCGCCGATTCATCAGTTCTTTGTTTTGACTCCTGAGCACGCCGGTGATGCTCCTGCCACATCTCAGACTCCGGTACGCGACCTTGAATCCAAAGCGTGACGAGAGCCGGCAGGATGCCCACAAAGAACACCGTGCGCCAATTCGCGTAGTGCAATACAACGCCCGCAACCAAGGCTGCCAACGCATAGCCAATGGCCCACGAACTTTGAACGATAGAAATAGCCTTGGCCCGCAGTTCGGTTGGCCACGTTTCTGCCACCAAAGTTGCGCCCGTGTTCCATTCACCACCCATGCCAAGACCTAGGATGAAGCGAAAGATGGCAAGCATCAGGATCGAAGTAGCCAGTCCGGAAGCGAACGAGCAGATGGAATACGTCAGGATGCTGAGCATCAGGGCGCGTTTGCGTCCGAGGTGGTCCGCGAGGAAGCCGAAGAGAATTCCGCCAATTCCGGAGGCCAGCAGCGTAAGGGTCGCGAGAAATCCGGACATTGCCTTGCTCATGCTGAGGTCGCGCATGATGTGCGCCAGCACTAACGCGTACAGCATGGCGTCGAAAGCGTCGAGCATCCAGCCGAGAGCGGCGGCGAGAAGCGTGCGGCGCTGGGTCACACTGATGGTGGAGAAGGTGGCGGTGGACATTCCGGGGATTGTCAATTTTGGGAAGGCGATTGGCAATGAAAAAAGCTCGCCTGTTGTGCCCGATCGACGGGTGTGGAGATTCACCCGCTTTCTTAACCACCAAGGACACAAGGAACACGAAGGAGGACTTAGGAACGAGGAGACTAGACCTTCGTCAAGTGAAAGTAGCGTCTTGCCTTTTTTACATCCCTTGCAATCTGCTCGCGCAGAGCCTCCACGGAAGGGAACTTGATTTCCTCCCGCACACGCTGCAGAAAAAAGATCTCCACCTCGGTGTCCGCGTTCAAGCTGATCGGATGGAAGTTGAGCAGATGGCTCTCGACGGCAAACGAATCGGTTCCAAACGTCGGCCGATTGCCGATGTTCGTGACCGAGTCGAAACACTCTTCAGCAATCCGCGTGCGCGTAATGTAGACACCATCTTGCGGGACTAGTTCTTCGTAGCGGCTGAGGTTGATGGTAGGAACGGTGTATTTGCTGCCGTAACCGCGCCCTCGGCCGGGTGTCGACAAAATTGCAAAGGGGCGTCCCAACAGATGACGAGCCCGGCTTACTGAACCGGCGGCGATGAGTTTGCGAATCTGGCTGCTGGAAACGCTCTCTCCCCGCAGTGTCATCTCTTCGAAGACCTTGACTGTGAATCCCATTTCGCGGCCGAATTCGGTGAGTGCGTTCACGTCCCCAGCAGCTTTGTGTCCGAAGTGGAAGTTGTAACCTTCATGAACCTCGCACGCATGCAGCTTCTTCTTCAGGATTCTTTCGGCAAACTGTCGCGGCGTCAGCAAGGAAAGATCGCGGCCGAAAGGGAGCAGGAGGGTTGCATCGATTCCTGTGCTCGTCAGCAGCCGCAGTTTTTCGGGAGTCGGAGTGAGCAACTTCAGGCCGGAGTCCGGGCGCAGGATACGCACCGGATGCGGTTCGAATGTGACCGCGACTGATTTTGCGCCTTGCTGCCGGGCCCTCTCGGCGATGTCTGTCAACACGGCCTGGTGCGCCCGGTGGACCCCGTCGAAATTTCCTACGCTGACGATGGTGGGACCGTAGTTCGCCGGAACATCCTCGAGTTTGTGGAAAACTTGCATGGCAAGGTTAAAAGCTAACCGCAAAGGCCGCCAAGGCTTCGCCAAGGACGCAAAGAAAACCACTTCTGGCTTAATCTCGTTTCCTGCTTTTTCGTAGCGCCGCGGTGCTTCTCCACAAAAGCTACATCTAACCGCGGAGGACGCCGAGGTTCACGCAGAATACGCGGAGAAAAACTTCGGTACAGTCGACGGCTCATATCTCGAACTCCAGCTTTAGTCCGTCGTGGGACAGGCGAACATTCGGCGGCAAACTTGCATTGGTCGCTTCGTGCGGCAGGTCATGACAGATGTGCGTGAAGAACACCCGCTTCGCCTTCAATCTGTCGGCGATTTTCAGCGAGTTTTCAACCGTCGAGTGCGTCGGGTGTGGCGTGTGCCGCAAACCGTCCAGGAAAAGAATGTCCAATTTTTGCAGGAGCGAGAACGAACTTTCGGGAATGGAGTTGAAGTCGGTCAGATAAGCCGCCGAGCCTAGCCGGAATCCGTAAATCTCAGTATCGCCGTGGATGACCGGGATCGGTTCGACCTGCGCGCCAAACAGATCGAAAGTTCTATCAATCGTCCGCAATTCCAGGCGCGCCAGGCCGCCGAACTTGTAGTCTGCGTCGAAGATGTAGCGGAACATGTTGCGGATGTATTCGGCTGCCTCGGCCCGGGCATAGAGCGGAATCTTCCCCTCGCGGTGATAACTCAGAGGTCGCAGGTCGTCGATGCCGAGAATGTGGTCGGCATGGCTGTGGGTGTACAGCACTGCATCGATGCGCTTAATCCCCTCTCGAATCGCCTGCTCGCGAAAGTCAGGGGTCGTGTCAATGAGCACTACCTTGCCTGCATATTCAATGAGAATCGAAGGTCGCGTACGGCGGTCGTGCGGATCGGTGGAGTGGCAGACAGCGCATGTGCAGCCGATGGTAGGCACGCCCATCGACGTGCCGCTGCCCAGCACCGTCAGGGTTGCCTTCATCGTGTCTTACTGCCAGCCGTGGCCCCGGGCGGCTGGGGAGGTCGGGCCAACGCATTCGTGACTTCCACGTAGGCCATGCGCAGTTCGTACAAGCAATTCTGAAGGAAACCTTCCTCAGCAGAAGTCAAGTTGCCCTTGGTCTTTTCCTGAAGCAGGGCGAGCGTGTCAATCGTCTGACGTGCACCGATCAGGTCAATCCGTGGCTGCCCACCTTGCTCGTGCATCATGCCGAGCTGCAGCATCGCGCTCATATAAAGAGACGCCATGAAGCGCTCGAACGTCATCTCCAGTTCTTTGGCAGATTGTCCGCTGAGCTCCACCCGCGCATCAAGGTCTTTCGACGACTGCTGATAGGCGTCGATGTTCGCCTTTTGCTCCGCTGCCGAGGGAGGCGGTGGCATGTCAGGTTCCAGGGTGGCCGGCTTACTCACCGTTGATGATGGGGCGGTGGCTGCCGGACGTTCAGTGGGTTTCTCTTCCGCGACGTCACTGCGCAGTTCGCCATCCGCCGTAAACAGGCGGCGATCGGTTACCGTGAAGCCAGCGTCTTGTTTTTTCTCAGCCATAAGTCTATCTCGTTATTTATCGATCAAGTCTACAAAGGGCAGATCGCTCACAGTCGCACTCGACTGCTCGATCTGCACCTCCTTGCCCGGGGTGCCGACTTCCCGCCGGATGTAACCCAGGGCAACCGCCGTGTCTCCACTTGCGGCAGGCACCAACGCGGAGCTTGTGACCTCGCCCACATCTTTTCCGCCGGACTGAATCCGCGCGCCAATGGCAGGTGGCGCGCCAACCATGCGGAAACCCGTGAACTTTCGATGCACGCTGCCGCGCGACCGGATGCGCTCAACAATCTCCTGCCCGATGTAGCAGCCCTTGTTAAAGTTCAGGGCGCGCTGCTGCTCGGTCTCCTGGGGCAGGTCGCGCTCGCGAATATCTTGTCCGTAGCGGGGAACCCCTAAAGCAATCCTGTAGATCTCACGCGCCTCCGGACCGATAAGCAGCGCGCCTCCGGATTGAAGGGCCCGAATCACTTCCGCGGTTCGTTCCGGGGCGATCCATATTTCGTAGCGAGGAAACTGTGGCTGCTCCCCGCCTACCACTCTCGCCTCAGTCTGGTTCCAAGTCAGGTCGTGTACTTGCAGCGGCGTTAGTTCCGAAAGGTCAAAACCAGCTGTTGCTAGCACGCGCTTCGCAGCGGGACCCGAAACCCCGACCGACGCGATCTTGTCACTAACGTTCGCGAGTTCCACATCATCCATGATGATGTAGTGGTCAAACGTGGCCAGAATCTTTTCGATCTGGGAGCTGTCGGTGTCGACCAGGATCCGATCTCCGAGTTGGTAGGCGAAAAAGTCTCCCAAAATGTGACCCTGTGGATTGAGAAGAAAGGAATAAACGCCGTGCCCCGGCTGCAAATCCCGGATGCTGTTCGTGACCATGCCGTTGAGCCAGCGAATTCTGTCGTTCCCAGTGATCGCAATCTTTGCGCGAGTATTGAGGTCATACACTCCGGCCGTTGACGTTAGGGCGTGAATCTCGTCTCTTACCCTGCTGACGTCGGGTGTCTGCACGGCCCTAAAATCCTGCGTAGACGACCCATCGACAGCGTTATGTGAGGTTCCCGATGGCATGCTCAATCCTTTGATTATAGCGAAGACCGTGGCGTCAGGACGGGGAGGCATTCGCGTCGGGGCCCGTATTTGAGGCGGAATTTTCGGGAGGGGAGATACATAATGAAAATAGTCAGAATTGGCGCAGCATTCCTGGTGATGTTCGCCACAATTTCGACGTCGGCGCAGTCGGACGCACAAAAGGCCCTGGATCGGTTCAAGTCAATGGTGGGGACCTGGACAGGCAAAAGTGCGCAGGGCCAACCCTCCGAAGTGATCTACCGCCTCATGGCGGGTGAGACTTCGGTGATGGCAGAGAGCACCATGGGCGACGAGGCCATGACCAGCCTCTTTTATGTCGACGGAGACCGTCTTCTGATGACCCACTTCTGTCCAAGCAACAATCAGCCTCGGATGAAAGCTACGATTTCGCCGGACGGTAAAACCGTATCGTTCGATTTCCTGGATGCAACGAACCTCGCTTCACCGCAGGCCGGCCACATGCACCGCGCCGTATACGTCTTCACAGACTCCGACCACTACAGCGAGGACTGGACCTGGAAGCGCGAAGGAAAGGACGCCCACTTCCAATTTGATTTGCAGCGAAAGAAGTAGGGAGCCTGAGTCGCCGGCAATAGCAATGCCGGCGGTCAATTGGTAAGCTCTCTGCTCGTGAGCCAAACCAAACGAATCGCGGTTATTCCCGGGGACGGAATTGGCCGGGAGGTAATCCCTGAGGCACTTAAAGTTCTCTCTGCTTCCGGCGCTCCCGTCGAGACCACGGAGTTTGACTGGGGCGCCACGCGGTATTTGGCCGACGGTACGACTGTTCCGCAAGACGGCTTCGCCATGCTGGGGCGCGACTTTGATGCGATCTTCGTTGGTGCATTTGGCGATCCGCGTGTTCCGACCAATATTCATGCGAAAGAAATCCTGTTGGGTATGCGGTTCCAGATGGATTTGTACGCGAACGTGCGTCCGGTGCGAGTGCTGGACGTAGGGTTGTGTCCGCTGAAGGGCGTTGAGCCGCGGGATGTCGATTTTGTAGTGATCCGCGAGAATACTGAGGGTGTCTATGTGGACGCGGGCGGCGTGTTCAAGCAGGGAACGGTGGACGAAGTCGCGATCCAGGAGGACGTCAATACCCGCAAGGGCGTGGAACGGATCACCCGCTATGCTTTTGAGTATTGCCAGAAGTCAAAGAGGCTTGATGGCAGTCCTCGAAAACGCGTACTGATGAGTGACAAGTCGAACGCCATGACCCATGCAGGCGGATTGTGGCAGCGCGTATTTAAAGAAGTGAGTCGCGATTATCCGCAGATCCGAGCAGAGCACATGTACGTGGATGCCTTATGCATGCACGTGGTTCGGGATCCTCGACAGTTCGACGTCATCGTCACCAACAACATGTTCGG
>Ga0075423_10004153_pt1 | contig 13391 bp, 12 predicted proteins | sample SoiMethybrSBSTD2_FD_80114 | JGI IMG/M metagenome (GOLD analysis project Ga0075423, IMG submission 80114) | Bulk soil microbial communities from a Populus tree surrounding site in Tennessee, USA - Soil MetaG P. TD hybrid SBSTD2 | ecosystem: Environmental > Terrestrial > Soil > Tree plantation...
TTCCGGCAAAAGGGCGTACGGCGAAAAGGTATCCGCGTGCGCTTGGACCGAAAGCGCACCGCTCGCTCGCGCGTCAAAAGAAAGAAAGCTTCGCTCAGGCGGCAGCCATCAGGCGCACCCGCGGAGCGCTTTCCGTTTCACAAGGACGATTTGCGCTATCATCACACGGTAACGGACACGCGCAACGAGTCCAATGCCGTCGTGTTGTGCATCATGGACACGTCCGGCTCAATGGATACGATGAAGAAGTATCTCGCGCGCAGCTTCTTTTTTCTCTTGTACCAGTTTATCTGCACGCGCTATCAGAACGTCGAGATCGTCTTCATCGCGCATCACACGGAGGCCCGGGAAGTGACCGAAGAAGAATTTTTTCACAAGGGTGAATCCGGCGGCACGTTTATTTCATCGGGATACGTCAAGGCACTGGAGATCATCGAGGAGCGTTATCATCCCGCGCTCTGGAATGTCTACGTCTTCCATTGTTCCGACGGCGATAACTTCGAGTCGGACAACGATGCCGCCCTCAAGGCCGCCCAGGAACTGACTCGTACCGCCAATTTATTCGGCTACGGCGAGATAAAGCCGCTCGGTTCCGGCTATTACGGCAGCAGCATGATCACGTTTTTTTCGCAGATTCAGGAGCCGAATTTCCAAACCGTACAGATCCAAAAGAAAGAAGATATTTGGACTTCGTTCAAGACTTTCCTATCCAAAGATCGCGCCCGCGAAGACGGAGCCTAAACGCATCCCCATGGCTCCCGACTACACTGTCGCAGATCTCGAACGGTGGAACGAGCGGATCATGACGCTCGTCGAGCGTTTCGGCCTCGATCCCTTTCCCCAGGAATTCGAAATCTGTGACTACGAGGACATGCTTGCTTACATGGTCTACTCGGGAATGCCATCTCACTACCCGCACTGGTCCTACGGAAAGAGCTTCGAAAAGCTCAAGACGCTCTACGAGTACGGCGTCAGTGGCCTGCCCTATGAGATGGTGATCAATTCCAATCCGTCGATCGCTTATCTCATGCACGACAACAGTCTCGCGTTGCAGGTTCTGACCATCGCCCATGTGTATGGGCACAACGATTTTTTCAAGAACAATTTTACCTTTCGCTCTACCCGCGCCGAATATACCATTGAAAGCTTCAAGGGCCACGCGAACCGGGTCCGTCAATACATCGAAGACCCCAGCATCGGTCTGGAAAAAGTCGAAGCGATCCTCGATGCCGCTCATGCTCTTTCGCTGCAGTGCCGACGCAATCTCGCCATTAAAAAACCGACGGTCGTCGAGGAGCGCCGGATGAAGGTGGAAGAATCGGAACCGCCGGCCGATCCTTTCAGCGCCATTCATCGGCGCCATCAACATGTTCAGCCGGATCTCGACAAAGTTCCGCTCTATCCCGACGAGGATCTATTGATTTTCATTCGCGACCACCACCCGCAGTTCGCTGAGTGGGAAAGGGACTTACTGACGATCGTGCATGAACAGGCACAATATTTCGTGCCACAGATCGAAACGAAAATTATGAACGAAGGTTGGGCCAGTTTTTGGCACAAGCGAATCCTCGATACCCTGGAACTCCCGCAAAACCTGCAATTAGAATTTATTGTCCGGCACACCCAAGTCCTTCGTCCAACGCCTGGCAGCCTCAATCCGTATCATATCGGCATGAAAGTTTGGGAGGATATCGAGAAACGTTGGGATCATCCGACTGCTGAAGAGATCGAAGAATATGGTCCGCGCAAAAAGACCAGCAAGGAAAAATTATTCGAGGTGCGGGAAGTGGAACGCGACACGTCCTTTTTGCGCCGTTATCTCACCGAGGAGCTGATCCGCGAACTCAATCTCTTCGAATACAAGGCTCGGGGCAACGAGCATGTAGTGACTCGCGTGGCCGACCAAGACAATTGGCGCCAGATCAAAGAGACACTCATCCAAAATGTCGGTACCGGAACTCTTCCGGTTATCAAAGTTATCGATTCGGACTACACGCACAACCACACACTGCTGCTCAAACACGCCCATGATGGACGCGATCTACAGCTCGAATACGGCGAGAAAACCTTGAAATACTTACACCAACTGTGGGGCCGGGACGTCGCATTGGAAACCCTATTGGACAACCGCAGCACGCTGCTATTGTTTTCCGACGGCAAGTTCGCCATTAAAAAATCCGCCTGAGCCCAGCGATTTCCATCCGCCGGTTGCCAATAACGCGACCCCGTGGCACTAATCTAACGGTAGCGCCACCCTCTTATGGCAATATCTAAAAATTTTGGGGCTATTCAGAAGTGTATCGTCAACACGCTCGAGGACTCTGCTCTCGGCGAGAAATCCATTGCCGGCGTCATCGGGGATGCTCCGTCACATTATTCCAGCAGTCCCCGACTCTGGAATGCGGTGTTTGATAATCTTGGCATCAACGCCGTCTATCTGCCGTTCGATGTCGACGATGCGCACGTGGGGAATCTCCTGGCCGCCCTCAAAGATACAGCGCGTTTCATCGGTGTCAACGTCACGGTTCCATACAAAGTGCGGGTGATGGATTATATTGACGAACTCGATCCCGGCGCCCAACGCATTCAAGCGGTAAATACCATCGTGCGAAGTCGATCCGGCCGGCTCATCGGCTACAACACGGATGGCGAAGGTTTCATCGAAAGCATTCTTACACGCCAGCCGGGGCGAGCCGACAGCTTCCTATCATCATTGAAAGAAATGACCGTTTTGCTGCTAGGTGCCGGGGGATCGGCGCGAGCCGTGGCATTTCATGTTTCGGATTTGCTCGAAGGGGGACAGTTGGTTATTTGCAATCGTACACGGCAGCACGCGATGTCTTTGGCGGCGGACCTGCAGAAAGCCAGGCGCAACGCGCTGGGCATCAGCGAGAAAGAAATGGTTGACTGGGCGCCGAAAGCGGGCTGCATCATCAACTGCACGACCAAAGGCCAGGGGGGCGTCCGCAAGTTGCCTAACGGTACGGCAGTCACGCTCGAGCCTTACTCTGCCTTGGCCCCTGCTCATCCGCCTGCTTTCGCGGAAAGCATCTCGCAAGAACAAAACACGAGATCGCCTGCCACTGCGGCAGACATTGACGCCAACAATAAGATTTCAATCGCTCTCGCGCGATGCATGCCGCCGGAGACGCGCTTTTATGATCTGATTTATCATCCTGAAGAAACGATCTTTCTTCGGCATGGTCGAATGACTGGCCATCCGACGATGAATGGCAAGGGCATGATCGTCAATCAAGCAACGATCGCCTTCAAGCTAATCTGCAGCGCGGAACTCCAAGCGAAAAGCATCGATAACGCGCAAACGTACAAACAAATCTTGGAAGTTATGTACCGCGCTTGGTAGATCATTTCCAACGATAATTTACTCAGTCTGAATTGAGTATTGTAAGTCTCCGCGCTCTCAGCGCCTCAGCGCCCCCACCATCATCCTCCCCGGCATCCTGCATCAGCGGATCAGCCGCGACTGAAGCGGCGGAGGAAAGAGGCGGGGTGAGCACGGAAGAGATACAGAGTTCACAGAGGATTACTAACTTCTCGGGATCCTGGCTTCCGAGATCGCGCAAACATGGGGAGGCAAGCATGGCCGTGGATTTTGTCACGAATCAAGAAATCATCATGGCGGCGCGGCGCAATCTTCCGCAAAACGTTTGGCACTATCTCACCGGCGGCGCAGAGTCCGAAACCACCATGCGCCGAAACCGGTTTGGCCTCGATAGCCTCGCCTTTCGGCCACGGGTGCTCGTCGACGTGTCCAAAATCGACACCTCGACGACTGTCCTCGGGCATAAGCTCAGAATCCCAGTCATGCTCGCGCCCATTGGTTCGCTCCAGTCCATCACCCCCGAGGGCGGAGTCGCGGTTGTCAAAGCCGCCGAAGAGTTCGGCACCGTCAACTTCGTCAGCTCCGTAACCCAGCCTAGCCTGGAACAAATCGCCGCAGCTGGCCGGAGCCCAAAAATATTTCAGCTCTACGTGCAAGGAGACTTGAAGTGGGTCGAGACTCTACTTAGCCGTGTTAAACAGGCTGGCTACTCGGCCCTATGCCTGACCGTAGACACCGCACACTACGGCCATCGCGAGCGCCAGATGATGGATCGTTGGCTGCCGCCGAGCCGGCGCGGCGTAGGCTACCAGTACCGCGCCGGCCTTACCTGGGAGACATTGGACGCCATAAGAGAGATGGCCGGATTGCCCTTCATCTTAAAAGGCGTGGCGACTGCCGAAGATGCGGTCCTCGCAGTGGAGCACGGCGTCAGTACGATCTACATCTCCAACCATGGCGGACGCCAGCTCGACCATGGGCGGGCGACGATAGAAATGCTGCCGGAGATAGTCGATGCGGTGCGCGGCAGAGCCGAGATCTTCCTTGACGGCGGCATCGTTCGCGGCAGCGACGTGCTCAAGGCAATTGCTCTTGGTGCGCGCGCCGTCGGCATCGGCAAGCTTCAAGGTTGGGGACTCGCCGCGGGCGGTCAAGCCGGACTGCTACGCGTTCTCGAAATCCTCGAAAGTGAGATCGTTACGACCATGGGGCTGCTTGGCATCACGCGACTCGATCAACTCAGCTCAACCTACCTGTGCAGCGTTCAACCGATAGGTCCGTTCCATGAAATGAGTGCCTTTCCTCACATGCCCGACTTATTCCGAATCCTCTAGGCGTCCTCTGTGCCTCGGCCGTGAGATCTCCGAATTCGTTTCACCACCAGACTTAGTCCCCTCCGTCATGGAATTTTGATGATTGCACCGCACTCCTCGCATCTGTATGTAACGCCGCTATCGTTGATGGTTTCCAGTTCCTCGAATTCATAGAGACGTTTGCCTGATCTTTCGAGACATTCCGGACAACAGCTATCGCCCAGCTCTTCGCTGTCGATGGTCAAATGGCAATGCCGGCATCGCATGGTTCGCTTTCTTACCGGCAACAGTTCCAGCGCAGTGTGATTACAAGTAGTCATGCGTCAAAAACAAACCCTCAAGGGAGCGAAGTTCGATACCACCCTGCACCCGCGACTTAACATACCGTTCCTTGATCTCAACTTCGATCTCTGATTGGCTATGCGACAAAATCGCGCTAGGGAGGCTTCGAGGCTGGCGACGGTCTCGCGAGCGAAGATGTCGGGATCGGGAAGGTTATCGAATTCTTCGAGGTTCTTGTCTCTGAGCCAAGAGCTATTCGGTCAGCTTACGATTGATCAGTTTGTCGTAGTCGACTACGCGGCATCAAGCATAAATGCATAGAGAAAGCCAAACGTAGAAGTCAGATCACTCCAGGTTTCTTTTCGCTAGAACACATCTTCTGGGCTTGCCGCAAACGTTGGTCCGTCGGATGAAAATCATCCCCAACGTAGTTTTGCTTCTCGAAGGTCTGCAGAATACGCACCCAGATGCCGCAATCCCAGCCGAGCATTTTCCAATACCTCAAACCTTTTGCATCCGCTTCCAGTTCTTTATCCGTCGAATAGTTACGAAATCTCACATTCCAAGGGAGTCCCACGTCGGCGCTCGACACGCCGCGCCCGACCGTGCTGCGATTGAACCAAGTGGAGCCATCGTCCGTCGCATGACCGGCGGTTTCGTGGGCAATTTCATGAGCTAAGGTTTGCCGCAGCAGCCAAAGATGCAAAGAACTGGTGGAGGCAAACTTCGCCAGCCGATGACTGATGTATATACGGCGGTTGCCGATGCTCATTCCCAGAATGTCCTTGCGGGGGAAATCGGAAAGATAGATCTGATAATCCGAAAACCGATCCTTGTCTTCGCTGACGGCGACAATCTGCGCCGCCTCATTTCGCACCAGGAGTTCGACTGCGTCATCTGAAACGGTAGGAATACTCGCGCGCGTCGAGCACGATGTCAAAAGCAAGTAGAAACTAATCAGTCCGCATAACAAACAGCTGCCTCGTGACAGTAAATTTAGCGCTTGCACCCTGTATTGCCTTCCCTTCCGTTGAGTATAAAAATTGAAGCAAAGTAGCATATCCTTTCTGCATTGGCTAGGAGGCGGCAAAAGCACGCGTATCCGGTTTCACTGCACGGGCGAGACTGCCGATACGACGGCACACCATCTAACGGCCTTCGCCAGGCTTGGTCAGAATGACGGTAAAATTATTTAACGAACTCCGGAGAGACCGTGGACGGGTAACGGTCCTGGAGGGGATCGTCAAAGAAGGCTCTGAGAACCTCAAGGGTTTTCGGTGTCAGGATCTCGGAGTGGGTCGTTTAGGCTACGGTCAGTCTGGTGATGGAGAGAATATCGCTACCGCTCACCTGGATAATCCCGTTTTCCGTCTTTAACGAAAAGCTTCCGGAGTCGTCCTTTTGAGTGATTTGACCCTCCATAGGATTCGGGAATCGCCCAAGTTCCGGTCGAAGGGTGACTTTAACCCGGTCGCCGACTGCCAACACTTTCAACGAATTTGCCAACGATTCGAATATCGCCATCGGTCCTCCGATTTTAAATTAACTTTCGCGTCGTCAGTATCTTATACAATTACATTACCTCTTTTCCGATACCATTTCGTCCAGCCCCCCACCCACGCGATGGCTTCTTCTTCCTCTCGGTAATATTGAATTGAAAGGGAACGTCGATGTTGACCCTCTTTTTCACTGTGGATCAAACGACCTTCCTGTTCTTTATTGAAGTAATCAACGGGATGACGCTGATTCCCAGGGCAAAAAGATAGGTCACATTCATCGAAGCGACGAAAACTTGGGTATCTCCCGGGTTGGGCGTGGTCCCCGGAATCCCCGAATAGTATCGGAAGGCCAGCGTCAGAAAGATCCCGCTCAGCGAGATGCCGAGCATGTGTCCCAGGCCAAAGATTCCATTGATAATACCTATCGCTATGCCCCAATGTTCTTTAGGGAGTGAACTGACCATCACCGCCTGCGAGGGTGTATTGAAAAAGGCCGATCCGATTCCCGTCAGCCCAAGCAGAATGCTGGGCAAGATCCAATGGGAGTCGGCCCGAAGATTAGCGCCAATTAAAAAAGCGACCATTAAGAATAGCACACCCGTGATCAAGAGGAAGCGAGCACCAATACGGTCGGTCATGGCGCCGCTCACAGGCGAGAGCACCATGCTGAGAAGCGATGGGACGAGAAAGATAACTCCCATGAACGTCGGTGAGAGTCTTAGCACGTCCTGGAGATAAAAAGGCGTGACGAACGTCGTGAGCCCCTGAGTGATGCAGCACATCAACAGGCCAACCGAGCCGTAGCCAAAAGCAGGGACCGAGAAAAAAGACAGGTCGATCATGGGGCTCGGGGTCTTCTTCTCGTACGCAACGAAACCCCAGAGCGTCGCGACAAAAGCGAAACCAAGCAGCGCCTGGCTGCCAGCGCCCATGACCACCGCGATTTTTTGGTCCAGAAGCATCGTGACGAGGATCGTTAATCCAAGGAAGAGCACAGCTCCCCGATAATCAACCGACCGGGATCGCGCAGCGGATTCCACAACGGCGCGGCCGGTCATGAAACAAAGCGCCATTCCCACCAGGCTCGGCAAAAACAATAAGAAGAAAATCCCGCGCCAATGAATCCAATCAATGATGAGACCACCGAGGGGCGGACCAACAAAAAAACCGAACTGGTGTGACATGGCCATCAGTCCCTGCGCCTTCCCTTCGGATCCCACAGGCATAGCTTTAAAGGCCAAGGTGCGGCCGGAAGACTGAATCATCGCACCGCCGACTCCTTGCACAAATCGAAATAGGATCAACTGGATAACATCCTGTGAGAGCCCGCAGAGAAGCGAGCCAACGGCCATCACGGCCATGCCGAAGCCGTACATTTTGTGATGGCCGTAGATGTCCCCGAGACGACCGCAAACGACACCCAACCCGATCCCGGCCATTTGATAAACTATGAGAGCCCAAGAGATCCCCAGGATGTCCGTTTCCAAAGCTGTCGCCAGGGTCGGCACGGAGATCATAAATACCCGGGTCGAAATTCCAGCTATGGAAATCCCGATTACAGAGTTGATGAGGGTAAGCCTGCGGGCCCTCTGATTCATCTGAGTTTGATCTAGCAAATTCACCCTTGTGGGCCTCTCACTAATAAGATCTTGACGTGGAAATCCAAACCTCTAGTCGTAAGGCACGGCTACGCAACCGATCTTGATCGTTGATCATACAGACTTGCAGAGCGCCGTGACCCGATGAGTCGTTCGATCCTATCGAGTTACAGTTTACTTTTGTAGGATTGGCGTCCAGAAATACTTTTTAGGCTGGGCTTTTCGAATCCCTTTCTGCCTAAGACATCGGTGATTTCCGAACTGGTTCGAGAGCGGCTTCAAGGTTTTCGACGATTCCCTGAGCGAGATCGTTGGCATCGGGGAGTTTGTCGGATTCTTCGAAGTGACGGAAGTCGACAGTGATCTTCTGGGGACTTAAGAGCTCAGTTACCCTAACTGCTCCTCTATTTCTTGCGACTCTTATTTTCCCCAAACCATACCACAAGAGAAGTCGCGCCCACGGCTTTGCCGTTAATCAGGATCTGATCCGGGGCGACGACCACAGCCTCAGCTATTTGAGGCTGTGTCACGCTCACTCTGCTCGCCTTTTTGGGTAAGCGCAGCATGACTGATTTATTGACCGTGACCGTGATTGACGGATAGACAAGCACGCTCTCGGTATCTGCCGCCGTTGTTTCTGTGTGAGCATATACTTTTGCCTCGACGACAAACACTGACGTCAGAGCCAAAATGCCGACTGCTAACCACTTCATGTTTATCGTGCTGCCATTGTAGATCGACTTCATACTTATCCCCTCATTTGTTTCACCGTATCTACCTTTGCTTTGCAGAACGAATTATACTGCCGCGTTTCACATCACATAATGCTCGCCGTTTCTCGGCATTGATCAACAATGAGCCTTAAGATTGATTCTAACGTTCATTTAAATCAGTGGATTTCTCAGGATGACGCGACGATTCGCCTGCAAGCTTTTCAAGTTTTTCTTGCAGGAAGCTGATGTGCACCCTCAGGTGGTACAATTCCCCCGCGTAGGAGAGAGGCACCGAAACGGAAGCGACCTCACGCTCAAGCTCTTTCAATCGCTTGATGACGGATGCCGCACCTCCGACAATTGGCTCCTTTTGAATTATCGAGTCAATTTCGCGAACCGTCGTGTACCAGCGATAAATTTTTGAACGAACCCGCCACCTATAAAGTGGCGGTGCGACCCGAAAAAGTGGGATCAACAATGCCAAGAAAGGTAGGATCAGGATTTTGAGACGGTCCATGAGCATGGCCGTCCCGTAAGGTAACCAGCGGAACAAAAAAGACGGGCCGTTCGTGATATAGCGCCGAGCATCTTCGTTCAGCGGCAGGTCGACGAAGTCGATCGATGGGAACTGCCGCTTTTGCTCCAGCACGCCTCCCGCTCGATGGACTCGGGTAATGGCGTCAAGGAGCGCCGGAATGAGGCTCACATTGAGATCCCTGCGGGCGGCCAAGTTCGCCGAGACCGCAATAAGTGTGGTGTCGTGAGGCGGAATATTTTGTTCTAAGTTCATCACCCCTTCGCTGAGAGTCACCGGAGTAAGAAAGGGAAACAGACGCCCGTAGGCGGGCGCGCGGTCGAAGTTAAGTAGTTGGATATTCCGCTCCTCTAGAAAACTGCGAACTAGCGGCGCGCTAGGAGCAGCGACCAAAAATGCCGCGTCGATTGTGCCTTGCGATAGCGAAGCCATGGCCTGTGCTGAGTCTCCGCGGACTAATGTCGTATTGGATTCCGTGATGCCGGCTGCCGAGAGCAACTGCATTGTCAGAAGATAAGTGCCGCTGCCCGCAGCTCCGACCGCCACTCGTTTTCCTTTCAATTCGACAAACCGTTTTATCGGCGTCTGCTTGCGAGTAAAGACCCAAACCGGCTCGAGAAACAGGCTTCCAAGCGACTGCAAATGCTCTTTATCGTCACTCGTCGCACTGCCTCCCTGAACCAGGGCTAATGACACTTCGCCCCTTCTTAGCAGGGTGAAATTCTCCACCGACCCTGCGGTTGAAACAACCTCGACGACAATGCCATCATTTGCCAGCAAACCCGCGTACCGTTGGGCGAAAGCATAGTAAGCCCCGTTCTTCGCTCCCGTTGCGATTCGAATGACCTTCGGTGGCGGTGCACCTACATACTGATAGGTAACCACGAACCCGACAATGACGATCAGGGTGAATAAACCCCAAACTTTGAGGAACTCCACGACGGCGGTTGAAAAACGCTTACGCATATCGTACGAATTCTAGTGCAGACTTCTAAAACTCGCCACCCTTGACTGTTTATGACCGTTCACTGCTAAGTGCGGCTATTCCACGGAATTATTCGAGGCAGCTTCAAGATCTTCGACGATTTGCTGCGCGTGAACGTCGGAATCCAGCGGTCAGATTCTTCGAGGCGTTCTTTTCTCGCAGCTTCATCACCACCGATCATTCTTTTTCAACATCAGTACTATGCCCTTGCGATTTGTACCAATGGCGGCAAATTTAAACGGTACTGTTCAGCAGCCAGTTGGCTGCATAAGACTCCACGCCGACCGATTGGTTCTGATGGCACTTAGCGCTTTCTCCTAACAAATACCTCTCGTTATAGGGTACTCTGGGAATCATGGAAAGTGTCGAAGTCTTAGTAATGCCGCCGGTCCCCGCTGAGGTAATGTAGAGAATTCAGAATGTCGACGGCCGGATCAACGTGATCGATGCCAGGGGATGGTTCGACGTAGAACTTCGCGCCACCTGGCCGCAGTGGACCGTGGATCGGTATCTCGGAACGAGGAAGTCTCTCGCCAGCAGCCTCGAAGAGCGTAACCAGGCTCTGGCCTCGGCGGAGATCGTGCTCACGGGCTGGCCACCGCTAAAGAATCTACGGGCGCGGGTGCCGCGCCTGCAATGGGTGCACGAGCTCCCCGCCGGAGCCAGCAACTTTCTTGGTACCGATCTTTGGGGCTCAGATGTTTTAGTAACCACTTCGCGCGGGTTCACGAACAGGCGGCCCATGGCCGAGTATGTATTGGCGAGCTTTCTCCAGTTCGCTCGTGGGCTTCACTTGAGCTATCGAGAAAAACCGCCCCGCCGTTTCGATCATCAACTTTACGATCCCGTAATCGTCCGAGATAAGACGATCTGCGTCGTCGGCGCGGGCGGTATCGGTCAGGAGGTAGCCAAACTCTGCGCGGCGGCAGGAATGCGCGTGATCGGCACGCGCCGCCGTGTGTCTTCGGGGTCAGGGCTTCCGCCCGGCTTCGCACGACTCGAATCCTCGGATCTTTTGCATGACCTGCTGCGCGAGAGCGAGTTCGTCGCCGTTTGTTGCCCCTGGACGAAGGAGACAAACCATCTGATCGGCCGCGCGGCTTTTGCGGCGATGAAACCAGGAACGGTTCTGGTCAACATTGCGCGCGGTGCCGATCAAACCGTTCAATCGCTGCGCTTGGTCCAAGTCGTTCAAAAGTTCAAAGATTCTATCCTTCAAGGGAGAATAGCACGGCCGAGAAACTTGCACTTTTTTGAGAGTTCTCGAGAGGTAGAAGAATTGACGACAAGCGTCAGCTTGAGGCGCCAATCCGGCGCCTCAAGTCTGATTTGAATCTCTGGAAATTTCTAGCCTGACTGACTTCAATTGCTAGTTGGAAATCTTCAGCGCGACGCCAAGAGCTAATGGAGTATCGCCGATGCTCAATGCCGTGCCCAGCTTCTCCAACTCCCAGGTTGAGACCTTTTCTTTCGAAACGCCGTCTTTTGCGACCGTCTCCAACTTTTCGGCCTTGGGCAGTTTGATCAGGTATTTGACATTGTTCCCGTCGCTCAGGGTCACCGAGAGAACCATCTCTTTCCCTTCTTCTGTTCCCATTGTTTGAAGCGCGGCAATTCGACTCGAAAGGCCGGTCTTATTTACCGTATCCACATACAGCCAGATGAAGGCGCCGATGAACACAACAATCAGCAACCAGCCATACTGACCGATCCGTTTCTGCCGTTTTACCGCCCGACTGCGCTGGCGTTCAAAGAACTTCCGATAAGACTCCCTTTCAGCCACTAATCTCTTAGCCGGATCTTGCTCGGCCGAGCTAGCAGGCTGATCGAACCCGAGGTCGAAGCTGTTCAGTATCATACCGAGTATTAACAACCCGATAGGGATGGCGATCAACAATACAGGATTCATAAACTCTCTCCTTTGATTAGGCTCTTCATAAGCCTGTGGATATTGGAAGAGGGAGGGAGGTCAGAACCGAGGTTACGTTCGCTGCGAAACCGGAACCGAAGTCCACGCCAGCGTTGAGTGTATATAGCCCAGCCTTCTACCTCTTGCGCGCCGCTAAGCTGAATGAATAATTCGGTATCAACTGTATAGGAGCGGAAGCGCCGCAGCAAGGGCGCTCAATCGTTACATTTCGTCCAAGACGTTCAACGATACGGGTCGTTCAAAGCTCAGAGCTCCAACCGATTCAATCGCAATGCGTTGCTGATCACGGAGACCGAGCTGAAAGTCATGGCGACGCTGGCGATCACCGGATTTAGCAGGATGCCGAAGAAAGGATAAAGCGCGCCGGCCGCGATCGGGATACCGAGCACATTATAGATGAACGCAAAGAAAAGATTTTGCCGGATATTGCGCATGGTACCGCGGCTCAAGCGGCGCGCCTTGACGATGCCACGGAGATCGCCTTTGACCAAAGTCACGCCGGCGCTTTCCATCGCCACGTCGGTGCCGGTGCCCATCGCGATTCCTACGTGAGCCTGGGCCAGGGCCGGCGCGTCGTTGACGCCGTCACCCGCCATCGCGACGATATGGCCTTCGGATTGTAACCGCTTAACGACTTCGCTTTTTTGTTCCGGCAATACTTCAGCCTGAATTTCGTCGATGCCCAGTTTTTTTGCCACCGCTTCTGCGGTCGTACGATTGTCCCCTGTCAGCATGACGATTTTCACTCCGTCGTCGTGCAGCATGCGAATCGCTTCGGTAGTTGACGGCTTGACCGGATCAGCGACACCGATCAGTCCGGCAACCGAACGATCAACGACAACAAACATCACCGTCTGGCCGTCTCTTCTCAACTCTTCCGAGTGCGCCGCTAACTCCCTTGCGCCAACACCCAACTCTTCTAACAATCGCCGGTTGCCGAGTGCCACCTCTTTGCCGTCCACGGCGCCGACGACGCCTTTCCCGGTGATCGAACGAAAGTCACGCGCATCAGCGAGCTGGATGCCTTTCTCCTCGGCGCCCTCAACGATCGCCGCCGCCAGCGGATGCTCACTGCCGCGCTCCAAACTTGCAGCGAGGCGCAGGATCTCATTCTCGTCTTGTCCCGGCACTGCCACCAACGCCGCCAAGTGCGGTTTACCTTCGGTAAGCGTGCCGGTTTTATCCACCACCAA
>Ga0075423_10004155_pt1 | contig 13390 bp, 9 predicted proteins | sample SoiMethybrSBSTD2_FD_80114 | JGI IMG/M metagenome (GOLD analysis project Ga0075423, IMG submission 80114) | Bulk soil microbial communities from a Populus tree surrounding site in Tennessee, USA - Soil MetaG P. TD hybrid SBSTD2 | ecosystem: Environmental > Terrestrial > Soil > Tree plantation...
CGGAGGTGCGCTCAGGCGAGATCAACGACGCCAGACAGCCACGTGAGCAGCGTCGGGCCAATGGCAACGACACCATCCGAGAGAAGAAAACGCTCGCAGCGCTTCTGCTGATGTTGAGGGATGGTCGCAGCGCTCGCTGACCTCAAGGGGATTCGGGTCCTCCTCATCGAGGACGACGTGAATTCGCGCAGCGCACTGACGGCGCTTCTTGTCGGAGATGGCGCGAAGGTCGTCGTCGCCGACTGCGGCCGAGCGGCCCTCGCGGTCGATGGTGACGCCGTGTTTGAGGTCGTACTCACGGATCTCGGACTTCCCGACATTCCGGGAGAGGTGCTCATACGAGCATTGTTAGCCCGCGCCGCCGTTCGCCCGCGGGTCATCGTGATGACGGGCTACGGCGAACCGCACCTGACCAGAGCCAGAGAGTCCGGCGCGGATGTCATCCTCCTGAAGCCAGTCGATTGGGCTGCGTTGCGGACGCAGTTTCCGCCCGCACAGAGGTCTGCGGCGTAACGAATCTACGATGGCCTCGGGCGCTCCACGCGGCCGGCGAGGGTGACGACCGCTGCGACCAGGTCTGCTGGTTGGATCGGCTTGGCCGCGTGCTGCTGATAGCCGGCCGCGAGCGCGTCCGCTCGATCTTCGATCCCGACATAGGCAGTGAGCGCGAGCGCCGGGATCTGTCCGCCGCGTCCGGCGTCTCGTGCCCTCACCTTGCGGATCAGATCGTACCCGTCGTCTTCGGGCATGGCGATGTCGCTGACCAGGACATCAAACGGCGCCCGGTCGAGTGCGCTGAGTGCCTCCTGGGTCGATGCCGCGGCGGTCACCGCCGCGCCGCACTGGGCGAGGATGGTACTGATCAGCTCTCGCGCGTCAGCGTCATCGTCGACGACGAGCACTCGGATCCCCGTGCACTCCGCGAGTCCCTTGATCTCAGAAGGCTCCGCCTCGGCGGCGGGACGTTCGTCCGTCAGCGGAATGGTGACGGTGAAGGTCGTTCCTTGTCGTGCCCCGGCGCTGTCGGCCTGGACGGCCCCGCCGTGGCGCTCCACGAGATGGCGTACGATCGTGAGGCCGAGCCCTAGACCGCCCTCCGATCGTGTGCGGGTGTTGACAGCGCCGAATCGGCCGAAAATATAGGGGAGCTGTTCGGCCGCGATCCCCTTGCCGGTGTCACGCACAATGATCTCGACATTGGAGCCGTGGCGCGCGAGGCGAACGTCGACTCGACCACCGCTCGGCGTGAACTTGATCGCATTGGACACGAGATTCCAGACGATCTGCTGTAGGCGCGTCGGATCAGCGCGCACCGGACAGACCGAGGCATCGATCTGGGCCTCGAGCCGGACGCCCTTGGCCTCAGCCGCCGGCCGCATCATGGCGAGCGCTGCCTCCACGGACGGCGTGATGTTCACGGGTCGCACCTCGAGATCGAGCGTGCCCGTGACGATCCTCGACACGTCGAGGAGATCCTGAATCAAGCGTCCCTGCAGCAGCGTGTTGCGCTCGATCACCTCGAGAGCACGCGCGGCGGCGGCCTGGTCCAGCTTCTGGGACCTCACCAGCCGGATCCACCCGACCATCGCGGTCAGCGGCGTGCGCAGCTCGTGCGAGAGCACCGCGAGGAACCTGTCCTTCGCCATGGTCGCGGTCTCCGCTCCCGCGCGAAGGGCCTGCTCGCGTTCGACGAACGCCGCGCGTTCTAGCTCGAGTCGCTTCATCGGGGTGACGTCTTCGATTGCGAGAAGGATCATCGACGCGGCCCCGGTTGTCGCGAGCACGCGGCGTGCGTTGAGGCGCATCGTTCGCCGGCCGATCGTCTCGAAGTCGTGCTCGACCTCGAAGTCTTCAATGGTGTTGTTCCGCGGCAGGATCTCCTCCAGCAGGCTCCGCAACCGCGGGATGTCCCATTGGCGGTTGCCGAGATCGAGGAGGATGCGGCCCTCAGTGTCTTCCTTCGTCACCCGGAAGGTCGCGTAAAACGACGGGTTCGCGGTCATCACGCGGAGATCGCCGTCGAGGATTACGAGCGGCTCGCGCACGGTCGCGATGATGGCCTCCGCCTGGTCGCGCGCTTCCTTCACCTGCGCGAGGCCACGCTTGAGGGCGTCGATATCGACGAACGAGATCACTGCCCCATCGATCCTGTTGTCTGCCGTGCGGTACGGTCGGATCCGCAGTGCGTACCAGTGGCCGTCCCTGGCCTCGATCTCGCGTTCCTGGATGGTCAGGGTCTCGATCGTTGCCCTGAGGAGCGCTTCGAGATCCGGGACCTCGACGCTGAGCCTCAGGTCGCCGATGGGCCGACCGATGTCGGTCGGGGCCAGGTTGAGGACCCGTTCCGTGATCGGCGTCATGCGACGGACACGGAGATCGATCCCCACCATGATGATCGGGACATGGGTGCTCGTGAGGAGGTTGCTGAGATCGTTGCCGAGCTGGTCGAGCTCGTCGTTTCGGCTCTTCAGCTCATCGTTCACCGTGGTCAGCTCTTCGTTGGTCGCCTGCAGCTCCTCCTTGGTCGTCTCCAGCTCCTCGTTCGTGCTCTGCAGCTCCTCGTTGCTCGATTGCGCCTCCTCGGCGGCGGCGCGCAACTCCTCCATGGCCGCCTCGTGCTCTTCGTTGGTCGCCCGCAGATGCTGGCGCGCGTCGGCAAGCTCCAGGGTGAGCTCGGTCATCCGCCGCTCGCCCGCCGCCTTCGGTCGAGCGTCGCGCTGTCGGGCGGATTTCAGTGGCCTGGGGTCTGCTTGTCGAAGGGGCGCCTCGACGAACAGGATCAGATGGTAGCAGCCCGTCTCCTCTTCTGCGGGCGCGAGCGGGATCACCTCGACGCTGACCTCGCGGATCCCGCCGTTCACCTTGACTCGCAGGCCCTCCGCCTTCACCGGGCCACCGCTCTTGGCCGCTCGCTGAATGGCCTGGCGGAGGGCGGGGGCCAGGCCTTCGCGGGCCATCCTGAGGAGGTTGAGGCTCGCCACGCCCGGCGTGGGCTCGAGGTAGGGACCGGTCTTGCCGCGGAACTGCACGATCTCCATGTCGGCGTTCACCACGACGCCGGCCGGCCCGTACCGCTCCAGGATGAGACGGTCGGCCTCCCTCTCCGTCGTCGCTGCGCTCCCCCCTCTCCCCTTCTGCTGCGCGGCAGCGGGCGTGACGATCCGATCGCCGGCGGTGATGCCGAATCCGAGGTGGGCCGACGGCCCCGGTTTGCGCGAGTAGATCTTGTGCATCTTGTCGATGACCGAGAAGAGGTTGGTGAAACGGCCGACGCTCTCTGAGGGACCGAGCTTCAGGAAGCCGGTCGGCTTCAGCGCGTAGTGGAAGACCGGGATGAGGCGCTCCTGCAACGCCGCGCCGAGATAGATCAGCACGTTGCAGCAGGATATTAAATCCAGCTTCGAGAACGGCGGGTCCCGGGTCACGTCCTGCTGCGCGAAGACGCAGGCGTCCCGAATCGCCTTGCTGATCTGATAGCGGCCATCCGTCCTGACGAAGAACCGCCGCAACCGCTCGGGCGAGACCTCGTGTTCGATGCTCAACGGGAATATTCCGGCTCGAGCCTGAGTCACGGCCGCGGCGCTGAGGTCGGTGGCGAACATCTGGACCGGCAGGTTGCTGTCCTTCTCGCCGAGGAACTCCAACAGGCAGATGACGAGTGAGTAGGCCTCCTCGCCCGTCGCGCAGCCCGGCACCCAGATCCGGATGGGCTGATCGGTGTCCCGCTCCTTTGCGAGACTCGGGAAGACGCTCTGCCTCAGCGCCTCGAACCCTTCCGAGTCCCGGAAGAATTCCGTCACCTGGATGAGGATGTCGTCTCGCAGGGCGTGCGCCTCGTCGGGCGTCTGCCGGAGGTGGCGAACATACGACGCGAGGTCGTCCATGTTCTGCAGCAGCATGCGGCGGGCGATGCGTCGGCGGACGCTGGCCGGCTTGTACTGCGCGAAGTCGACGCCGGTGGCAGTGCGGAGCGCACGGAGGACGGCGTTGACGTCCGCGCCGTCGTCCGGCTGGCCTGAGCCAACGACGGATGGCGCAACATGGTTCACGTAGGGGTGCACGCCGATTCTCGCCAGCTCCCGGGCGATCCCTGCGGGGGGCAGGACGAAGTCCGCGACGGCAGCCGCGCTCAGGGGCATGCCGGGATGCTTCGCGGATTTCTCGTCCTGCACGAACGTGATGCCGCCCTCGGCCTTGATTGCGCGCAGGCCGAGCGTGCCGTCCGATCCGGTCCCCGACAGCACCACGCCGACCGCGCGGCCTTCGCGCTCCTGCGCGAGCGACCGGAAGAAATGGTCGATCGGCGTATGGCGGTCAACCGCATCGCGCGCCGTGAGCGCGAAGGCACCGCTGCCGATCGTCATGTCAGCGTTCGAGGGGATGACGTAGACGTGGTCAGGCTCTGCGCGCAGGTGGTTGGTCACGGTGATGACGGGCATCGCCGTGGTCCGCGACAGAACATCGGGCAACTGACTCTCGTGCCTGGGGTCCAGATGCTGGACGAGCACAAAAGCCATACCGGTGTCGGTGGGAAGCGCTTTCAGCAGTTGGCTGAATGCCTCGAGGCCGCCCGCCGACGCTCCGATGCCGACGATCGGAAACAGCGTGTTCGCTGACGATTCCACTGCAGACGGTTCGGATGGACTGTCGGCATGTGGAAGTCTGAGCATGGCGGCGTCGGGCACACGCTTCGGCGGATGCTTCGGCACTGACTTTCTGCGCCGAGATTTTCGTCCCATCAGCGGATGATCACGGGCCCGAGTACGACGAAGGCAACCAGGCTTCTAAGTTTCCCTCCCCCCTTGATTTTTTTCAGACGTACCCCCATCCGGCCATGCGCGCGACGGTGACGCTGTCGGGACGATCGAAGACGTGGCTACGGTGGCAGTGAGAGTATCCCGCGCTTTCGCAGTCCGCAAGCGTCTGACGGAAAACGTTTTCCTGCGTACATCGACGCTTTGCGCACCCTGTCAGCTTGCGCAGGCAACGGACGGCCTCTTGGGCAACTTTTCCCAATAAATAAGAACGTCAACCGTGTCCTTTCGGATTTGTCAAAGAGGAAATAAGAAGTGCGTCATAGCATGTCGCGGAGCGGGAACATGAAGAGCTCGAACAACCGCGCCTCCATGCCGCGCTGTTGCCACCGCTTGTAGTGCACCGGCGTCGCATGGGCGAGGTCGGCCTCGAAGACCTCCTCCAGCCGACGCGCGATGGCTCGGTCATAGACGATGACGTTCAGCTCCTGAGAAAGCGCGAACGATCGTGGATCGAGATTGGCGCTGCCTATCGTCGCCCACCGGCCGTCGATCACCATGGTCTTGGCGTGGAGCAGGGCCGGCTGGTACTCGTAGATCTTCACGCCGGCCTTGAGAAGGGGACCCCAGGTGGCGCGGCTGGCCTGGCGGACGAACTTATGGTCGATGGTCCCCGGCACGAGAACCTCCACTCTCACTCCCTGCCGCAGACGATTCAGCACGGCATCCATCATCGGTCCATCGAGAAGGAAGTAGGGGTTGGTGATGCGGATCGATTGGCGGGCGGCGTTAAGCGCGATCAGCAGCGTGTTGTACATCGCATAGCTGCCGCCTTCCGGCGAGCTCCGAACCACCTGGACCGCGACCTGGCCACGCGACGGTTGCGGCCGCGGGAAGTACGCGTCGCCGCCGAGCGCCTCGCCGGCCGACTCCATCCAGTTCTCCACGAACGCCGTCTGCATCCATTCGACGGCCGGGCCTTCCACACGCACGTCCGTGTCGCGCCAGTGGTCCGCCGTACGACCATCGCCCATCCACTTCCGGCTCACTCCCGAGCCCCCGGCGAAGCCAACCCGACCGTCGACGACCAGGATGCGGCGATGGTTTCGGTTGTTGGCCCGCCGCAGCGCCCACAGGCGAACTGGCCGGAACGTCTTCACCTGGCAGCCCGCGTCCTTGAGCTCGTCCGTGTACTGAGCTGGCATGCCAACCGTCCCGAGGCCGTCGAGCAGCACATGAGCGGGCACACCGGCCCGGCACCGTTCGGCGAGCGCCCTGATCACGTCTTCTGAGACAGGACCTTCCTCGAAGAAGTGCTGGGCGTACGTGATCGACTTCTGCGCGCTCCGGATCGCGGCGGTGAGCGCGGGAAAAATCTGCTCACCGTTCAGCAGTACCTGCACGTCGTTGCCATTGATGATCGGCGTCCCGGCGTAAGCCTGGAGGGTCGGATAGAAACTAGGCTCGCCGAGCTCGACGGCCGGCAGTCTCGTGATGCCCGCGTTGAGCTGGGCGCACCCGGTCAAAAGGAGAACACCAGCGAGCACGGCGCTCAGGGCGACTGCGAGCCGGAGGCGCCCGTCGGCCGCGGCCTCGTCGCCGCCTGTCATCTGTGTCGCGCCGTTTCCTGACCGACGACGTTGGCGGCCGCGCGTGCGCGCACTCGCTCGAGTTCCTGGTGAAGCTCCTCGAGCTCCTTGTCAGTCAGCTGCTCCAGCCCCATCAGCGGAGTGCGCGCGCCTTTCACGCCACGGATGAGTTCGTCGAGCTTCAGATGGATCGCCCTCGCGTCTCGGTTCTGGGTGTTCTGGATCAGGAACACCATCAAGAACGTCACGATCGTCGTTCCCGTGTTGATCACGAGCTGCCACGTGTCCGAGTAGCCGTAGTGCGGCCCGAGTACTGCCCACGCGATGACGACAGCGAGCGCTCCGGCGAACGCCCACGAAGAACCGACGCCTTCGGCCATCGCCCGCGCGAATTTGCGAAATTTCTCTCTCATGGTTTGGATCGCCTCGCCTTTGCATCCGATCGGCGGAGACCGATCTTCCGTAGGCCCTCTTCGAATCCGCGTCGATCGAGGGAGCCGAACGCATATCGCCGGCGTAATTCGTGAAGAGCGCGGTACCGCCCATGGGGTCCGGCGCTTCGTCGGCGCCAAGTCGGGGCGATCGCCGTCAACGCCTTGGCGACGGCGCGTACCAGCGTGGTGATGACGCTACGGGGAGTCGTGAACCACCGCGCCGGAGACCGGTCCATCAAAAATCTAGTGGCCGATGCCGAGCAGGAACAGCAGAATGATCAAGCCCAGCGGGACTCCGAGCAGCCACAAGAGGACCAGTAACATGATCCGCCTCCTGTCGGTCTGAGGAGCAAGGCCGGTGCCAGCCAGTGAACCACCTGTTCTGTTTGTGTCGGACACTCAACCGTCCAGCAGCGCGCCGAGACAGTGCGCATCAGCATCAGGCAGGAGGAAGGGCACACGACGGGTGCTGCCCTAATTGGCGCCGTGGGAACAATCGACTGCGGAAGTGCGGCGACTATTGTGCCCGAATCATCAAACGACCCGGATCGAGCGGCAGCTCGGATGCTTCAGGCAAATCGGAGTCGACCGAACGATCGTCGCCGCACTTTACAAGCCACTCGCGGGAGAGCCTACCCTCCGCGATCAGAATAGAAAGGAGATCCCGCTCAGAACGTCGTACGCCTTGACGTCGGTGGAGGAGCCGCCCTGATGGCTTCATCCAATTCTCCAGCTCCGCCCCCGCCGACGACGCTACCAAGGAGATGGGCGAGGAGCCCATTGCCTCTTGGTCTTGGATGGACAGGTCGTACGCCCAATGCTCTCTCTCCTGTATCAGTGGACCGATTCGCCTGGCGGCGGAGACTGATGCGCCCGGCGATGTGGAACCTCACTCGTCGACGAGCCCCGGCCAGCAGCACACCAGCCGCGCCAGAAGAGTCTCGGGCGCGCGCGTGCTGGCTGAGGTGTCGTCCGCCGCAGGGAGCTAGTCTGGCGTGCGCGAGCCTCAACTGCAGAGCCACCGCCCGTCTGGTATCGCGGCGCAGTTCGGGCTCGAGTACTCCAAGGTGCCGTAGTTGAAGGGACCGGGATAGCCATAGATGTAGGGCGCTCTATCGCCAGCGCTGACGTACGGACCCGGGAAGGCGTAGTTGAGACCGCCCGGATACCCATAGGCGAAGGGCCCGGGATAGAAGAATGGGTGCCAATAGAATGGCACTTGCACGGTCGAGCCCGAGGGGGCATGGCTCCCGCGCACGCGGGTCCCGGCCTGCGCCAGGCCGGGCAGCGCGAGCACGGCGCAGATCAGCACGAGCAAGATCATCTTTTTCACCGCTCACACTCCCATTTGATCCTACGCCCCGCTCCGATGTGGAGTCGGCTCCCTTAAGAGGGATGGGAAGTGCGTGGAGTTACGCCGAGGGATTGCTCCCCAGCTCCTCGCCCGTTGGCAGGCTGAAATGAAACGAAGCGCCGCGATCGGGATTGGTCGTCGCCCAAAGCCGGCCGCCGTGGGCCTCGACGATCGAACGGCAGATCGCCAGTCCCATCCCCATGCCCTGCGGCTTGGTCGTATAGAAGGGCTCGAAGAGACGCTTAAAGCTTTTTGAATCCAGGCCCGCGCCCGAATCTCGTACAACGACGACGACACCCCTCGGGCGATCCGCCTCGGAGGAAATTAACAACTCCCGTGCACCGGTGACTTGGGTCATCGCTTCAATCGCATTCATCGTTAGATTGAGCAACACCTGCTGCAATTGGATCCGATCCGCAAAAACGAGTGGCACCTCATCCGAGAGTCGCACCTCTACTGCGATATGATTTCGTTGCACTTCGCTCTGCGCCAGCCCGATCACTTCACGAATGATTTGGTCGATGTGGAACCAATCTTTCTGAGGCGAAGCCTTTTTAACCAAGGCGCGAATTCTGGTGATGATTTCGGTCGCTCGTTGAGCGTCATCCATCACAAGCTCGACCGAATTCCGCACTTCTTCCAGGTTTTCTGCATCGAGCCAGGCCAGACAGGCACCGGCATTGTTCACCAGCGCACCGAGCGGCTGATTGATTTCATGGGCAATCGAGGCAGTCATCTCGCCCAACGTCGCCACCCGCGCGACGTGAGCCAGTTCGATCTGCGCAACGTGAAATGCTTCTTCGGCGCGCTTGCGTTCGATGAACTGCCCAATCTGACTGCCCAGAGTAGCCATCATGTCGAGTAGCTCCTGGTCAGGTTGTCTGATCTCTTGGCTGAAAAACTCGATCACCCCCAACACGTCTGCCCCGAGCAGAATCGGAAAACCGAAGGCCGCATGCAGTCCCTCACGGGCGGCGACGGACGCGCGCGAAAAATTGGTATCGTGAACGACATCAGGAATGTAAGCGGGCTCACGACTGGTCCAGACCCGGCCCGGTAACCCGACCCCGGGCATGAAGGTGTGCTGATGGCAACTGGCTTCAAACTGCGGGACCTCTACGGATTCATCATGCCAGACCTCGACGGAACGTAGCACGCCGGCTTCCCGGTCAACACGCCACAGCACACCGACGTCCCAAGACAGCACCGTGCACACGGTCTGAAGTATCTTGCGAGTGACTTCTTCGAGCGTAGCGGCCGTCGCTAACGTCTGTGTGACTGCGTGTTGGACGATGAGGCGTTGCTCAGCCTGCTTGCGCTCAGTGATGTCGATCGCGGCTCCGACAAATTCGACGATGTTGCCTGACTCGCTCACGATGGGGCGGCCGATGCTGTGGATGTTTTTAATCGTGCCGTCCGGAAAAACAATTCTCAATTCCGCTTCAAAATCAATTTTTTTGACGTGAGCCTCTCGATACGCTTGTTCGAAGGCGATCCGATCTTCAGGATGCATTCTCGCGAAAAAGAAATCAGTGACCGTAGCGTCATCACCAGGTTCGATGCCCCACATTCGAACAATTTCCGGTGAGACTGTGACTTTTCCCGATGAAACGTCATGCGTCCAGCTGCCGGTGCGGCTGAGTCGTTGAGCGTCGAGGAGAGATGCTTCACTCCGCCGGAGCTCCTGGGCGAGAAGCTCGTACTCGGTCACATCGATGGCGCTTCCGACGTACTTCTTCAGCGCTCGGTTTTCAACGACCGGAGCACCGACGCAGCGGATGTACCGAACCTCACCATCGGGCCGCACGATGCGTTTGGTGGTATCAAAGCGCGAAGGTTCCGCCAGAATTCCCTTGATCAGCTCTGCCATGAACTCCCGATCCTCCGGGTGCACACAATCCAGGTATTCCTGAACAGTCGGCGCTTTGCTGGCCGGCTCGAGGCCGTGCATCCGAAATAGTTCAGGAGACCAGTAGTCGAACCCGGCAGCATCAAAGGCCCAGCTGCCCATGCGGGCAAGGCGCTGCCCTTCGGCGAGATAAGACTCGCTTCGTTGCAGCTCCTCGGCGCTTCGGCGGAACTGTTCTTCGGTACGTTTGTAATCTTCGATGTCGACACTCGATCCATACCACTTGAGAATTTTTCCATGTTCGTCACGGAGCGGGACTTTGCGGTGCAGCATCCGGCGATATTCCCCATCGGCCCGCCGAATGCGCATTTCATACTCGAAGATTTCCCCACTTGCCAGGCACGCGCGCCACCTGCCGACAATTCCCGTAACGTCGTCGGGATGAACTGAGGCTGTCCATTTCCAGCCCTCAACGTCATCGAGTGAGACTCCCAGGTATTCCAACCAACGTTTATTGAAGTAATCGAGGTAGCCGTCGGGCCGGGAGGTGTGGATCAGGGCAGGTGTCGTATCGATCATCAGCCGAACGCGCTCCTCGTGCGACCGGAGCGTCTTGACTCGAAGGGCAAAGAGATCTGACCACTCCCGAAGTCGCTCGATAATTCGTTCGTCGAGTTTGCCCGGATCATCGACATAGATGGTGAGGGCACCGAACAGTTGACCGTCGGATTTTAATGGGAGGGAGAGTACCGAAGTGTAGCCGCGTTTCAGGGCCGCCGCGCGGATCGGAAGGACCAAGGGGCTATCAGCAATGGCGTTAATCCAGCATGGCTCACCGGCCCCAATGACCGAGGTTGCCGGAGTCTCAGAGCAACCCGGCTCTTGTAGGAATCCGTCCCGATCTCCTGCGTGTGCGACGAGCCGGATGGAGTTGCTCGTGCCCGGTTCCGTAAGGCCACACCAGGCCAGCCGGAACCCGCAATCTGTTACGAGAGTGTTACAGAGGGATCGAAGAAGATCTTGCTCGTCGACCGCTTGAGCGAGCGCACGGCCACCATTGATGACCATGGTGTGCGTCAGCCGATCGGAGCCTTCGGTGTTCAAATGGTCCTCTTACTCGGCTTGAGTGCGCATGGATCTGCAGAACACGTCCCCGTCAGATCGCACTGGTCGTCAAATCGTTTGAGGCTTAATCAATTGAACTTGAGTTGTCAAGCTCAGCACGAATCGGATGGAGGACCATATGCCGACAGCACTTCTCGGCGGCAGTCTGAAACTTGCCGACGATCTCACGCTGAGCCGCATGGGCTACGGCGCCATGCAGCTCGCAGGTCCGGGCGTCTGGGGGCCGCCACGCGATCGAGGCGAGGCGGTCGCCGTGCTCCGCGAAGTGGTGAAGTGCGGCATCACGCACATCGACACGAGCGACTATTACGGACCGCACATCGTCAATGAGTTGATCCGCGACGCGCTCCATCCCTATCCCAAAGAGCTGCACGTCGTTACGAAGGTCGGCGCCCGCCGCGCCCCCGACAAGTCGTGGCCCGTTGCCCTGTCCCGCGAAGAGCTGACCACCGCCGTACACGACAACCTCAAACATCTCCGGCTGGACACGCTCGACGTGGTGAACCTGCGCGTCGGTGACTTCGACCGTCCCACTCCTGGGTCGATTGCCGAACCGTTCAGCGTCCTCGCGGCGTTGAGGCAGCAAGGCCTCATCCGGCACCTGGGGGTCAGCAACGTGTCGGCCGAGCAGCTGACCGAGGCGCAGTCGATTGCGCCGGTCGTCTGTGTGCAGAACAACTACAACGTTGCGTCCCGACACGACAGCGAACTCGTCAGTCGGTGCGCACGGGAAGGAATCGCATACACCCCATATTTTCCGCTCGGAGGGTTTACGCCGTTGCAGTCAGCGGTGCTCGACGCGGTCGCGTCGCGACGAGGGGCATCGCCGCGGCAGGTCGCGCTTGCGTGGCTACTGCAGCACTCGCCCACGATCCTGCTCATCCCGGGTACCTCTTCGGTGGGGCACCTACGCGAGAACATCGCCGCCGCCGCCATCAAGCTGCCGGCTGACGCGATCGAAGAACTCGACAGGATCGGCGCTCGCTGATGTGCGCGGCGATGTCCGTCCGATGACGGTCCGTCGACGGGCTACCTATCGTGCCCGCGCAGCACGACGCTTCCCACGCGCGTCCTCGGCGGGCGCCGGGACGTGGACTTCGGCCCACTCCCCGAGTGCGCGGATGATCGGCTCCAGCTGAATCCCACGCTCGGTGAGCGAGTACTGAACACGGACCGGCGGGCCGGACACCACGACGCGCGAGACGATGTGCTCGCGTTCGAGCTCGCGGAGTCGCTCAGTCAGCAACCGGTCCGAGAGCCCTGGGACCGTCGACAGCAGCTCGTTGAACCGCAGAGGCCCGCCACACAGCGCCCGCACGATCGCGCCCGTCCACCGCCGGCCGATCAGCTCGACCGCGTAGTGAAAGCGCGGACAAAAACCCGAGAGGTCGCGGCCCTTCGCGGTCACACGTCCACGCTTACTAATTGTAGCCTGGCTACTTGACATAGGTCCTCACTGTTGATAGCGTCTCGACACGGCTACTATAAGTAAGTAGACGACTCAACACAAGTGTAAGGAGGACCAACAGATGGACGCTGCCCTGCTGATCGCACGGTTGATCATCGGTCTCGCACTGGCCGCGCACGGGACGCAGAAGCTGCTTGGCTGGTTTGGCGGCTACGGCCTCAAGGGCACCGCCGGCTTCTTCGAGAGCATCGGCTTTCGTCCTGGGCTGTTTTTCGCTGTCACGGCGGGGTTTGGCGAGGTTGCGGGCGGCTTGCTGACGGCGACCGGGCTGCTCGGCCCGATCGGCCCGAGCTTGATCATCACTGTCATGGTCGTGGCGATCGTGGCGGTGCACCTGCCGAACGGGTTCTTTGCACAGGCAAACGGTTACGAGCTGCCGCTTGTTTACGCCGTCTCGGGTGTCGTGCTCGCCATTCTGGGTCCTGGGATGTACTCGCTTGATGCGCTCCTCGGTATGTCTGCAGTGTGGAACGCGAGCGTGGCGTGGTTCACGGTCGGCGGCGCTGTCGTAGTCGGGCTTGTGAATGTTGCGCTCCGACGCCCGGTGACTCGGCCCGTGGCGACAGCTCGGCGGTAGCTCGAGGCTTACGAGACCCGATTCTCGAGGAGGAGCACGCTGTATGAGTAATACCAAGACGATAGACCAGTCGCAAAGCGGGCGAAGACGCGCCTACGCGCGGCTCGCACCTGAGACGTCCGTACTCTTGCTTATCGACCATCAGGCCGGGCTTGTCTCGGGCATTCGAGATCTCGCGCCAGACGAGGTGCGTCACAATGCCATCGCGTTCGCCCGCGCCGCGCGTGTCCTCGGCGTCCC
>Ga0075423_10004156_pt1 | contig 13388 bp, 14 predicted proteins | sample SoiMethybrSBSTD2_FD_80114 | JGI IMG/M metagenome (GOLD analysis project Ga0075423, IMG submission 80114) | Bulk soil microbial communities from a Populus tree surrounding site in Tennessee, USA - Soil MetaG P. TD hybrid SBSTD2 | ecosystem: Environmental > Terrestrial > Soil > Tree plantation...
AGAGGAAGACCCAGCGCGGATCGGGACCGAAGAGCCTGTAGGTGATCGCCACCAGGTAGGCGTAGAGCGGCTCCTGGTGCAGCCGCTTACCTCCGTACCAGCGGCTCCAGAGCGCGCGCGCCTGCGCGTTCTCGTCCTCGGGGACCCCCCCGGCGACCAGGGCGCGCGCCTCCTCCGGGTAGCGGCGCAGGTACTCGGTGGCGGCCACGCGCTGCCAGGGCGCGAAGGGGTGCAGCTCCTGCTTTCCCCACCAGTCGCCGGCGGCGATGGCCCGCGCCCAGCGGTCGAAGAACTCCATGTCCGAGCCCTGGAAGCGGTGGGCCCAAGAGATGCTCGAGAAGAAGGCAGCGAAGCACGCTCCCAGCTGCTGCTAAAGCTCTCTACCTCGCGAGACGAGTTGCCAGACGATGAGGCCGAGCGTTACCCAGAGGGCGGGGACGTAGAAGCACAGCACGAGCCAGGGGACGTCATGAACCGCCCCCATCATTTCGTGGCGAATTCCTGAGACGAGCGCGTTGCCGAGGTCGACGATGGTCGCGGCGACGAAGACCCAGGTCAGGACGATCGCGAATCGGAACCGGTACCGTAGCGCGACGATCGCGAGCAAGGCGAGAAGGGATCCCGCAAGGTCTCCGTACGCGATCTGGTCGCGCAAGTCATTCGGGATGGGAAGGCCCGCGCGCTGGGCGGAAAAGAGCTCGAGCGCGACGTAGCGAAAGGCGTGGAACCAGAGCAACGCGGTCAGCGCCGCGGCGAGGTTCCGGGTCTTGAGCCAGGGGACCAGGTACCAGACGGCGATGAGCACGCACAGCAGGAAGCTCAACGAGTTGGCGAGGAGCGCGGCGGAGGTCGGCGTCATGCTCGTGGGCCTCGGATGCGGCAGTGCGGCTCAGCGCCCGCGAAGCCAGTTGATCGCTTCCTTGCGATCGACGAACCACTTCGTCGGAAAGACCGCCGGCCCGTCGACCTTCTCTATCCCCGCGTCCGGAAAGCCCGCGGGCATCTGAAAAGCGAACCGGCGCACGCCCGCCGCTCCGTATCGGGGGATGATGTGCGCGTCGCGCCACGCCATGACGCCCTCGCCGAAGCGGTGGCGGAACTCGGTTGCGTCGATCAGAAGTCCCGACGGCCGTGCCTTCTCCGCCTCCCAGACGAACAGACAGAGCGTCGCCATGAATCCGCCGTCGGTCATGGTGGCCGTCGATGGAAGCCAGCGAAGTTCGAGCGCGTCGAGGCCTTCCACGCGCAGAATGATTCCCCACTCGTTCCGGCCGAGCTCCTGGTTCATGTGCTCTCCCCGGCGCGACTGAGGCGAGACGTCGGGTCCGCGCCTGAGAGCAACCTATTTCCGACGGTATACGAAGTCAACCAGACACATTTTTGTAACCAAGTATAGGATCAGCCTATGGGCGAGAACCCCGTCGAGCGCGTCGAGACGATCATGGGAATCATTGCCGGCAAGTGGAAGCCGGCGATCATTTATGCGCTGGTTATGGACGGCACGCTCCGCTTCACGGAGCTTCGCAAGCGGATCCCGAAGGTCACGCAGCGGATGCTCACCCAGCAGCTTCGGGATCTGGAGCGCCACGGCCTGGTGTCCCGCGTGCACCACAAGCAGATCCCTCCCCGCGTCGAGTACTCGGTGACGCCTCTGGGGCGCAGCCTGCATCCGATTTTCAAGAGCGTCTGCGATTGGGCAAGCGAGAACTTTCCGGAGGTCGAGAGGCGGCGAGCCCGATACGATCGGCGCGGTCCGCAATAAGGAGTCGCCATGAGCCGTCCGGCCGCAGCTTTGCTCGTCCTGCTCCTGCTCGCACCTGTGGCTCTCTCAGCCGCGCCCGACGCGCCGGTCCCGCTCCGACCCGTCCACACGTACTCGATTGTCGCGCGCGATGCCGCGACGGGGGAGCTGGGCGTGGCCGTTCAGTCGCATGCGTTCTCGGTCGGGTCGGGCGTGTCGTGGGCCGAGGCGGGCGTGGGGGCGGTCGCGACACAGTCGTTCATCGATCCGAGCTACGGGCCGCTCGGCCTCGACCTGATGCGCGCGGGGCGAAGTGCTCCCGATGCGTTGAAGGGGTTGCTCGCCGCCGACGACGGCCGCGACGTGCGGCAGGTGGCGATGATCGACGCCTCCGGCCGCGTCGCCGCGCACACCGGCGCAAAGTGCATCCCGGCCGCGGGCGATCACGTCGGCACCGGCTACTCCGTCCAGGCGAACCTGATGGACAACGCGAATGTCTGGCCGGCGATGGCGAAGGCGTTCGAGGCGTCGCGCGGCGATCTCGCCGAGCGGATGCTCGCGGCGCTCGAAGCGGCGCAGGCGGCGGGCGGCGACATCCGGGGCATGCAGTCGGCGGCGATCCTCGTGGTCAAAGGCGTCTCGAGCGGCAAGCCGTGGCAGGACAAGATTTTCGATCTGCGCGTCGAGGACAGCCCGCAGCCGCTCGTCGAGCTGCGGCGCCTGGTCAAGTTCCAGCGGGCGAACAACCTCGCCAATGAGGGAGACCGCTTTCTCGAGAAGAAGGACGACGCCTCGGCGATGAAGGCCTACGCCGCGGCCGAGGCGCTCCTTCCCGACTTCGCCGAGATGGCCTTCTGGCACGCGGTCGCACTGGCGAACACGGGCAAGGTGGACGACTCGCTGCCGGTCTTCGCGAAGGCCTATCGCCTCTACCCGAAATTTCGCGAGCTGCCGCCGCGGCTGGCAAAGGTCGGCCTGCTGCCCGACGACCCGAAGGTCATCGAGAGAATCGTCGCGGCGAAGTAGGACGGGCCTGATTGCCCGTGCGGCTCGTCGAGTTCGGGATCCCTCGCTGCGCTCGGGATGACGGCTTAAGAAGCGGCGGCACGATAAAGCCTGTCATCCCGAGGAGCGGAGCGACGAGGGATCCCGTCCTCGATCCATGGGGGTCAAAGCGTCGTTACGGCAGCATCTTCACATTCGGATGCCGACGCTTGAAGTAGAGGCCCATGGCGGCGACGGCGAGGAGGTTGCCGACGAAGACGGCCTGCCAGGACAGAACGTCGAGAACGTGCGCCGCGAAAACCATGGTGACGAACAGGAATCCGGATAGGAAGATCACCAGAAACAGCACTACGCCGAATGCGTAATTAGCGTTCTTTTCGGCAAGCCGCACGAGCAGCGCCGCGATCTCGCCGATCCCGACGAAGATCACGCCGTGCAGCGCGGTGAAGAGGATGACCATGGGCGCCGAAACCGGGAGCGCTTCGGGAGGAGCGATCGGCGCTGCCGGCCGGAAGATGGCCGTTCCGAGCAGGGTCGGCGTGTACAGGGGATGCCTGTGTAGTGAATCGAGAACGAGAAACCAGAAGGCGACCGTCGCTCCGCCGATGATCCCGGCCGTGATTCCCTCGGCACTGATTCGAACGCGGCGAGGAGCCGCGCTCGCGCGCGGCGAATCGGTCATCGTTCCTCGTGAATCATTGTACGGCGGGCGCTCTCAGATCAGCGTGGATGGGGAAGGTCACTGTGCGGCGGGACAAAGGGTGGTGAGGAAAAAAAGGAGGCCCCGATTGGGGCCTCTGTGGAACGGGCCGATCGCCCGAACCCGGAATTACGTGCGAGCGTAGGAAGTCGCGTTCTCGAAGGTCTCGAGTGTCGGGGTTCCCTCGAGGACGGGGGTGAGCTTGGCGAGAACCTGCGGATAGGTCGCCGTCTGGTAGGTCTCGGCGCTCTTGCGGTCGTCCCAGAGGCTAATGGCGTAGGCCCCCTTGGGGTTGACCAACGTCACTTCCTCCTGAAAGCCCTCCTGCTTGCGGAGCATCGGAAGGACTTCCTTCTCGAACAGGCCGGCGAACTCCTGCTCCTTGCCGTTCTTGATCTGGAAATGAATGGTGCGTGCGAATCTCATGACACGTACTCCTGGATCCTTGGATGGATTGCCTTCATCGGGAGATCCCCGACTTCAAAAGGAAGACGGCGACGACAAGGTTTCGAGGCCGAACTGGATCTTTGAAGGAATCCCACCGTATCACAGATCGCGGCGACAAGGCGACGGCCGAGACCGTTGGGTCCTAGGCGCGCCGCTCATCGCCCCTCGCCCCTACGAAATAGCTCGCGCGAGAAAGACCTTGTACAGGATCGGCTCGATTTCGCGAGGTCCCGTCTCAGCCGAGGTCTTCTTTAGTGGCTACGCCGCGCAGTTGGCGCCGCTTCGACGGACCGCGATGGCCTTGAGAGCGACGAGGGAGCTTTCGAGGACGAGATTCGTCGCAAACGTGTACGGCGCGACGCGCGAGGTGCTGCCGCCGATGACGTTGTCCGATGCGTTGGGCGTGTCCTTGTCGCCGCGCGGTGCATAGTTCGCGTTCGTCGTGTAGATGTGGGTCGACAGCTCGTCGGCGAAGTAGAACTGGGTCGTCACCGCCTCAGCGCCGTCGAGCCGCACGGTCGCATGGATGTGGGTCGTTCGTCCCGAATACCAGCCGGGATAGACCGTGTCGAAGTAGGCCCAGCCGTTGCTGCCCGTGAGCTGAACGCCGCGCAAGAAGGTCTGGCTGCGCGCCGCGGCGTCGTTCGCATTGCACATCGGGTTGATGGGCGCGGAGTAGACACCCGTGGGATCGGCGTGCCAGATGTCGATCGACGCGCTTTCGATTGGCGCGCAGGTGTCGGCGTCCAGGACGAGGAACCCGAGGCTCGTGGGCAGTCCCGCCTTGCCCTCCGTGATGTCGCGACGGACCGCCGTCTGGTCGTAGTAGCAGGGGCCGAGGGTCTGCTCGCACGTCAGGACGCACACGTCCGGGCCGAGGTCGATAGCGGAGTTGCGCGCCGCAAGAGTCCGGGGCGCGCGGTTGCGCGACGGAATGTCGGGAGGCTGACGCTCGTCGGCGAACACGCGCGCCGCGAGGCCGACCCCCGGCGCCGCGACGAGGGCAGCTTTGATGGCGCTTCGGCGGTCCCAGAGGCGGGGAGTGGGCATGGGTCGAGGTCTCCTCCTTCTCGCCACGATATACGGAGGAACCCGAAAGGGCGTTTTTCGTCCTTTCGACGCCGGCGGGGGTCGCCGCCTGCCTCAATTCTCGCCGGCTTCTTCCACCTTCTTCGCGAAGAGTTCGAGCAGCATTCCCCAGCCGTCCTCGGAGTCGACGGCCTTGCGACTCGAATCGCCTCCGGCGCCGTGCCGCGAGAAGAAGCGATGCTCGAGATCGACGCGCGTCGTGCCGTTCCCCACGGGCGTGAAATGCACCTCGACTTCGCTCGACTTCTCGATGTCGCGCTCGTAGCTCCACTCGGGGGTGATCTGCCACGCGATCACGAGACGTCGCGGCGGCTCCCAGACGAGCACCGTGGCCCAGTCGCACTCCGTGCCGTCAATCTGCTCGCTGTAGCAGCGGCCGCCCTTCGCGGTTTCGATGATCATTTTCTTCATCGGAGCCTTGCCGATGTGATGCGAGCGCGGCCACCAGGAGTCGAGCTCCGTCGTGAAGATGCGAAACGCGTCCTCGACGCTCGCCTTCACCGTGACCGTCTTCGCCACGACGGGCTCGGTCGATTTCTCGGTCATCGTCGTCATCATCTACCGTCCTTTCTTCGGGCGGGTTTCTCCACCCGTCGTTTGAAGGCGTCGAGCGCCTCCGTCCAGAATTGATCGAAATACTCGCGCAACGACTCGAACCCCTTCGGATCGAGCCGGTAGAGCCTCCGATTGCCCTCGGCGCGGTCGAGAACCAGTCGCGCGTCCTTCAGGACCTTCAAGTGCTGGGAGATGGCGGGACGGCTGACGGGAAAGGCCCGGGCGAGGACGCCCACGGCGAGCGGTCCCTCGCGCAGCCTCGCCAGGATCGCGCGCCGCGTCGCGTCACCCAGGGCGTGGAGTTGGAGCTCCTGGAGAGCTGCCATGATGGTAAGTATATACTTACCGAGTTCGGTCGGTCAAGTTTCGGATAGACGCGATTGACAGGAGCGTCCGACCTTCATATGCTCCCCTCACCATCTGAGGGGAATGATGGCCGTCAATTCGCAAACACCGCCGCTGCCGCTTCTACAGGGAACAGTCGACCTGCTCGTCCTTCGGACGCTCGTGCCCGGCGCGATGCACGGCTACGGGATCGCGACGGCCGTCGCCGAGCGGACGGCAGGCGAGCTCGCCATCGAGGACGCGGCGCTCTACCAGGCGCTCCACAGGCTCGAGCGACAGGGGCTGATCGAAGCGGAATGGGGAGAGTCCGAGAACAACCGCCGGGCACGTTTCTACACGCTGACGGCGGCGGGACGGAAGCGGCTGGCGAAGGAAACGGCCGTGTGGAAGCGCTATTCGCGCGCGGTCGACGCCGTGCTCCAGGGAGTCTGAGGCGTGTCGACGACGGGTGAGCGCCGCCGGCCGTTCTAGTATCTCCGCCGCCGGCCCGAGACGGTGGCGTCGGAGATCGACGCCGAGCTGCGGCACCATCTGGAGTTGCGCGTGGAGGAGCTCACCGCGCGAGGGATGCCGGCCGAGGACGCGCGGCGCGAGGCACTGCGGCAATTCGGAGACCTCGAGGGAGCGCGGGACTACTGCTTCCGCCAGGACCAGCGGGGCGAGCGGCGCCGGCAGCTCGTGCTGATGCTCCAGGACTTCGGCCAGGACGTCCGCATCGCCGTGCGCAGCCTGCTCCGCGCCCCCGTCCTCGCGCTGACGATCGTGCTGACGGTCGGACTCGGGATCGGTGCGACGACCGCGATCTTCGCCGGCATCAACGCCGTGCTCCTCCGCCCGCTCCCGTACGCGAACCCCGACCGGCTCTTTCGGATCTACATGGATTCGCCGCCGTTCAAATTCTCGCTCTCCGTCGCGGACTTCCTCGCCATCGAGTCGCAGCAGACGCACTTCGATTCGGTGGCGATGTACTTCGGCCGCACGGCGACGTTCAGCGACGGCCAGAGGGCGGACCTCGTCAGGGGCCGCGATGTGACGTGGGGCTACTTCGGCCTCCTCGGGATGCGGCCGGCGCTCGGGCGCGACTTCGCGGAGGCAGACGGGAAGCCCGGCAGCCCGCCCGCGGCGATCGTCACTGATGGCTTCTGGCGGCAACGCCTCGGCGCCCGAGCGGACGCGATCGGTCGGCCGGTCCGGCTCGACGGGAAGGACTACACGCTCGTCGGCGTCCTGCCCCCCGAGACGGGACCGCTCGAGCGGCGGCAAGACTTCTTCGTCACGCTACAGCTCTCGCCCCCGCCGCGGCGCGGACCATTCCCGTACGTGGTGCTTGCGCGCCTACGCCCGGACGCGACGCGGTCGGCGGCGGAGGGAGAGCTCCGCGCGATCAACAAGCGGATCTTCCCGATCTGGAGGGCGTCGTACCAGGACGAGAAGGCGACGTGGAGCCTGATGGACCTGAAGTCCCTCGTCGTGGGCGACGTCTCGAAGATTGCGGGTCTCGCGCTCGCTGCCGTGGCGCTCGTCTGGCTGATCGCGTGCGCCAACGCCTCGAGCCTCCTGATCGCGCGCGTGACGGGACGGCGCCAGGAGCTGGCCGTGCGCGTCGCCCTGGGCGCGTCGCGCGGCCGCGTCGTCCGGTATCTGCTCGCCGAGAGCGCGGTGCTCGCGGCGGGGTCGGTCGCGGCGGGACTGGCGCTCGCGAAGGTGGGCGTGGGGCTCCTCCGAAGACTCGGCGCGGACTCGCTCCCGCGCGTGCACGAGATCGCGCTCGACGGCGCCGCGGTCTGGCTGCTCGCCGGCCTGACGCTCGCGAGCTTGGTCCTGTTCGGCCTCGTGCCGGCGCTGCACGGGGCGGGAGGCCGCGTGGGCGACACGCTGCGCTCGTCGGGCCGCGGATGGACTGGCAGCGTCGCCGTCCGCCGCCTGCGACGCATGCTCGTCGGCGGCCAGTTCGCGGTGACGACGCCGCTCCTCGTGGTCGCGGTGCTCCTGCTCGTTAGCCTGAACGGGCTGAGACGCGTCGACGTCGGCTTCGACACGCGCGACGTGGTCGCCGGCTCGATCCGGCTGCCCGCGGCGCAGTACGCCGATCCGTCGCGGACGAACGCATTCTGGGACGAGCTCGGCCGGCGGATCGCGGCCGTTCCCGGCGTCGAGGCGGTCGCGTTTGCCGACGGCACGCCGCCGAACAATGTCGACTACTACAACAACTTCGACCTCGAGGATTTCCCGGCGCGGGGCGGCCGGCCCCAGCCGGTGACGCCGTGGGTATCCGTGACACCCGACTACTTCCGCGTCCTCGGCCTCAAACTCCAGGAGGGACGTCTCCTCGAGGAACGGGACGCGCAGACGGAGAACTTGTTGAGCGTGGTCGTCGATCGCGCGTGGGCGAGGCGGTTCTTTCCGAACGGGACCGCGTTGGGGAAGCGCTTCCACGAGGGAGGCTGCACGACCTGTCCGTGGACGACCGTCGTCGGCGTCGTCAGCACCGTCAAGTACGCGGGCCTGGATACGCCCGATCCGGGCACCGTCTACGCGCCGCTGTCGGGAGAGCAGCTCCGGCAGATCCTGCTGCGGACGAAGACCGATCCGGCCACCGTCCTGCCGGCGGTCCGCGACCGCCTGCGCGAGCTCGAGCCCGCGGCGCCGCTCTCGAACGTCGCGACGATCGACGAGCTCGTGGATCAGTCGCTCGGGCAGCCGCGGTCGCTCGCGATCCTCGTCGGAGCCTTCGCATTGACGGCGCTCGCGCTGGCGGTCTTCGGGATCTACGGCGTGATGGCGTACTTCGTCCAGCAGCAATCCAAGGACGTCAGCATCCGCATGGCACTCGGGAGCACCGTCCTCGGAGTCCTGCGGCTGCTGGTGGGTAACGGGATGAAGCTGGTGGCCCTCGGCGTCGCGGCGGGATTGCTCGTCTCCGTGGCCCTGGCGCGCCTGACGTCGAGCCTGCTGTTCGAGGTCCGACCCGCGGACCCGTTCGTCCTCACGGGTGTGAGCGTGCTGCTCCTGACCGTGGCCCTGGCCGCCTGCCTCGTACCAGCCGTGCGGGGCACCCGCGTGCCGCCGGCAGACCTCCTAAGGAACGAGTAGAGCCGGGGGCCGTTCAGTCCGTCATCCCGAGGAGCGGAGCGACGAGGGATCCCGGACTTGATCGCCAGTACGGCTTGTTTAGTCCGGGATCCCTCGCTGCGCTCGGGATGACAGGCAAGGAGCGCTCGGGATGACGGCCCTCGCTGCGGACCCGTCCTGGTGATAGCCTCGCTCCCACGATTTCGATAACAAGGGAGGATTCGATGAGGGCTAAGACCATACTGGCACTGGCGGTGGCGTGTGTCTGTTCGGCAGTCGCTCTGGCCCAGTCCGAGAGGGCGATGGAGGCCGCCAAGCAACAGGCGGCGACGGTTCCCGTCTTCAAGTCGGCGGCGGATCTGAAGTGGACGGATCTGGACCCGTCCAGCCCTGGCAGTCCGAAGATCGCGGACGTGTGGGGAGACCACACCAAGGGCGCGTTCGGCGCGTTCGTCAAGGCGCCTGCGGGCTGGACGACTCCTCTCCATACGCACACGAATGCGTTCAAGATCATCATCATCTCGGGGACCTTTCTTCAGACGCCGGAGATGAAGACAGAGATGCGGATGGGTCCCGGGTCCTACGTGGCGCAGCCCGGCGGAAACTACAAGCACGTCTCGGGATGCGACAAGGCGTCGGAATGTGTTTTCTTCGTCCAGAGCGAAGGGAAGTTCGACCTCAGGCCGGTGGGCCCGCCTGCGAAAAAATAAGCGAAGCGTCCCGAGAATTTGCTTCGACATTAGAGGAGGAATCAATGAAAGTACGCACCATTCTGGCGTCTCTCGTCTGTTTCTGTGCGGGTCTGGCTCTCTACGCCGCGGATCCCAACCTGGGAACCTGGAAACTCAACGAGTCCAAGTCCAAGCTGCCCGCATCGGGGGCCAAGAACACGCTGGTCGTCTACACGGCGGCCGGCGACAACGTGAAGGTCGCGGTCGACGGCGTTGACGGTTCCGGCAAGGCGTTTCACAGCGAGTGGACCGGAAAGTACGACGGCAAGGACTATCCCGTGACCGGCGATGCGGCCTCCGACACGCGCTCGTACACCAAGGTCGACGCGAACACACTGTCGTTCGTCGGGAAGAAGGGCGGCAAGACCGTATTCAGCGGCAAGGTCGTCGTCGCGGCCGACGGCAAGACGCGCACCGTCACCTCGGAAGGAACCGACGCCTCGGGTAAATCGATCGCGAGCACGTCCTTCTACGACAAGCAGTAGACCGGCACCGATTCCACACGCCGGTTGACGTTTTTTTGCACCAGGGGCGCGGCGACGCGCCCCTAACTCTTTCCGGGTCAGCGTCTTGTCGCCGGAGGCTCGCTGGCGACAACTTTGCGACAACTACGGCGTGTGAGCTCGACACGCGGCGAAGGAGCAGGGGAAAGGACTACCCCTTCGAACCCGAATTCCGCTCCGGGCGGCATCGCCGTTTCCCCGTTTCCCGAAGCGGACACTCCCGCCACCCCCGCGGCTCCGGAGCCGACGCCGCATCTCGAGCCCGGCGCCATGGTCGGCGCTTTCCAGATCATCGACCGGCTCGGAGCGGGCGGAATGGGAGAGGTCTACCGCGCGCTCGACACGCGGCTCGGCCGCAAGGTCGCGCTGAAGGTTCTGCCGCAGGAGTTTCTCTCGAACCATGAAGGCATCGCGCGGTTCGCGCTCGAAGCGCGCTCGGCCTCGGCGCTGAATCATCCCAACATCGTCACGATCTTCGAGGTCGGCCAGGCGGGCTCGTCGCCGTATCTCGCGATGGAGCTCATCGAGGGCTGGACGCTGCGCCAGCTGATCGACGAGGGGCCACTGCCCGTCAAGAAAGTGCTCGACCTCGGCACGCAGATCGTGAGCGGTCTCGCGAAGGCGCACAACGCCGGCATCGTCCACCGGGACCTGAAGCCCGAAAACATCATGGTGACGTCGGACGGGTTCGTGAAGATCCTGGACTTCGGTCTGGCGAAGCAGCAGCGGACACCGGGCCTCTCGGGGAAATCGGAGCCGGGCGTCTCGCTCACGCAGGCCGGACTCGTCATCGGCACGCCCGACTACATGTCGCCGGAGCAGGCGGCGGGACACAACGTCGATTTCCGTTCCGACCAGTTCTCCGCCGGCGTCGTCCTCTACGAGATGCTGACGCGGCGCCGCCTCTTCCACCGCGCGACACCCGTCCAGACGCTCTCGGCGATCATCCAGGACGAGGTGCTGCCGCTCGAGGGTCTCAACGCTCGCGTGCCGCCGCCTCTGCGGTGGGCGATCGAGCGATGCCTCGCGAAGGATCCCGCCGAGCGCTGGAACTCGACGGTCGAGCTCGTGCGGCAGGTCCGGCAGATCCGGGACAAGCTCGCGGAGTTCCAGCCTCGGGTAAGCGAGCCTCCCGCGGCGCAGGGGCGAGCCCAGACGCAGGTGCAGGCGCATGCCCAGACACCGGCGCCGGCGACTCCGCATCCTCCCGCGCCCGCGGAAGCCACGCCGACGCCACTTCCGACAGCGAAGTCGCCGATGCCGGCGCTTCTCTCCGCGGCCCTGCCCATCTCCCTCGGCGTCCCCGCGGCCACGGCACCCGAGAAGGCGCGGCGCGTCCGCGAGTTCACGTTCGTATTCCTCCTCGGCCTCGCATTCTTCGCGGGCGGCGCGATCCTGGGCCATTGGTTCCGCGGCAAACAGATCGATCCGCCATCGCCGACCTGGAAGGGCAACCTGCTCGTCGGTCCCATGACGCGGGTGATGTCGCCGCGGAGCTCGCCCGACGGCAAGACCCTCGCTTTTCTCACGCTCGTGTCGGGCCGCTCCGAGGTCGCGGTCATGAAGCCCTCCTCGGGCGACTGGACCGTTCTGACGCGTCGCGCCGACGCGGGATCCGTTTACAAGGTCTGCTGGTCGCGAGACGGCGACCGGCTCTACTTCGATCGTGTGACCGATCGCCCGACCGGCATCTTCACCGTTTCGCCGCTCGGCGGGCCCGAGCACGCAGTCCTCGAGGACGCGCAGGGGCCGGAGGCGCTGCCGGACGGGAGCCTCCTCGTCGTCAAGCGCGACGCACAGCGCAATTTCCAGGTTCACCGGTTCCATCCGGACACCGGCAACCTCGCCCCGGTCGGGCCCGCCGTCGTCGCGGAGCGCGGCAACTGGAGCCTGCGCGCGTTTCCCGACGGGAAGGCCGCCGTCTTCTGGGGCCGGCTCGCCGGATCGGCCGATCCCGCTCGCCGCGTCTACCTGCTCGACATCGCGACCGGAAAGGCGACGCCGTTTGCCACGCAGCTTCCGCTCGTGCCGCCTATGGCGATCGGCGCCGACGGCAACTCGGTTCTCGCGTTCGTCAACTTCGGGGATCTGCTGCAGGCGATCTCGGTCTCGCGCGACGGTCAGCAGGGCAAGCTCCTGTTTCCCGTCACCGGCAAGCCGTCGGGCTTCGACGCCGGCGCCGACGGCAGCCTCATCGTCAGCACTATGGACGGTCAGGCCGAGCTCCTGCGGATCCCGGCGACCGGCGGCGTTCCGGATCAGGTCGTCACGATGGCGTCCAATCTCCTGACGAGCCCGGTGGAGCTCGCGGATGCCGGCTTCATGATCCCCAACCAGGTCCTCGGCCGCCGCCGTCTCCTGATCCGCACGCAGGACGGGCAACTGCGAACCTTCCTCGATTCGGCCGAGCAGGCCACTCCGCCGGCGACGCTCGTCGGCTCGAACCACGTGGCGTTTCTCTCGGGCGCAGTGGGCCAGCCGGCGATGCTGACGGTCGCCACCATGCCGGAGGGCCGCATCGTCAAACGCCTCGAGGCGACGCGCGGGATCGCACCGCAGAGCCTCGTGGCGTCGCCCGACGGCAGGACCCTCTTCTACGTCAACGCCGGCGCTCTCTTCTCGATCGACATCGAGGGAGGCGCTCCGAAGAAGCTCCGTCCCGCCAACGGCGTCGCGCTGGACCTTCGGGCCGGCGATCCGGCCCTGGTCGTGCAGGTCAACGAGAACGACGGCGTGCGCCTGTTCCGCGTGCCGTTCAACGGAGCCTCCGAGCTCTCGATCCTGTTCGCGAGCCCGATCCGCATCGCGCCGGTATCGATCTCCGGCGCTGCCGTGGCCACGGATGGGAAGATCGCCGTCACCGTCACTTCGCCCGACTCGCTCTTCCGCGGCGTCGGCGTGCTCGATCCCGTGACGGCGACGCTCGAGCGGCTTCCCGTGGTGTTCGACGGCGACATCCAATATCCCGCGTGGGGAAGAGACGGTTCGCTGCTGGCCGTCGGCGTCTCGCTGCGCAGCAGTCTCTGGCGGTTCCAGCCGCAAGCGGCGTCAGAAACGCGCTGACGTCATCCCGAGCGTAGCGAGGCATCCCCAACTTGAACGCACGGGATCCCTCGTCGCTACGCTCCTCGGGATGACGGCGTTCGGCCTACTTCGCCGGTGTCGAGAACGGCTTTCCCTTCTCGACGATGAAGACTCCG
>Ga0075423_10004158_pt1 | contig 13386 bp, 10 predicted proteins | sample SoiMethybrSBSTD2_FD_80114 | JGI IMG/M metagenome (GOLD analysis project Ga0075423, IMG submission 80114) | Bulk soil microbial communities from a Populus tree surrounding site in Tennessee, USA - Soil MetaG P. TD hybrid SBSTD2 | ecosystem: Environmental > Terrestrial > Soil > Tree plantation...
CCTCATCGGCCCTCATCAGCTCCCCGCCGCGTACCGCCACCTCATCTCTCTCTTTGATGAACGTGATACGAGAGGGCTCTTCACGGATGAGTTCCGGAATCATTTCGTGGGGAACCGGCAGCCCGACAGCGAGCCCGAGTCCCCAGTTGACCAGACACCAATCCTGAACCGCATCCTTGACCTTCAGTTTTCACACTGGCTGCCTGACGACATCCTCACGAAACAGGACAAGCTCTCGATGGCGCATGCGGTGGAGGGGCGAGTCCCCTATTTGGACCATGAGCTCGTGGAGTACGCGCTCAGACTCCCGCCGGACTTGAAGATCAGAGGTAGCAAGTCGAAGTACATTCTGAGACGGTACGCTGACCGGATCCTTCCCAAGCGCGTCACGGCCAGGCGGAAGATGCCGTTCTACGCGCCGATCGAGCGCTCCTATGCCGACCCGGCCTTTCAGGAACTGCTCCACGACACCCTGAGTGAGCGCGCTCTGCGCGAGCGAGGGATCTTTCGTCCTGATGCCGTCTCGAGACTTCGCGGGGCGATGCGCCGGGGGGAGTTCATCGTCGTCAAGCAGATATTCAGTCTCATCGCCCTCGAGCTGTGGTTCAGAATGGCCGTGGATCGACGGGGAACATTGTGACGAGCTTGAGGTCTCATGGGGGGCGAGGATGAGAGTCTCGGTGGTCTGTCCTTTCTATAACGAGGCTCAGATCCTAGAGAGCGCGATCCGGACCCTGCTCGATCGTCTCAGGTCACTGGACGGCAGTTGGGAGCTGATCGTAGTCAACGACGGGTCCACCGACGGCTCGGCTGAGATCGCTCAACGGATCGCCAAGGAGGAGTCCAGCAGATTGCGCGTGCTCGGGTACCCTGCCAATCGTGGCCGAGGGCACGCTTTGCGAGTCGGGATTGCCGAGGCCCGGGGCGACATCATTGTCACCACCGAGATCGACCTCTCCTGGGGAGAACAGATCGTCCACGAGCTTGTGGGAGCCATGGAGCGGTGGCCTGACGCCGACATCGTCGTGGCGAGCCCCAACCTCCCATCAGGCGGTTACAAGAACGTGCCGCTGAAGCGTGTCTGGCTGAGCCGGATCGGCAATCGGGTGATCCGGGCGTGCATGTCGAACGCGGTGACGATGAACACAGGGATGACTCGGGCCTATCGTCGTCAAGTCATCCAGTCGCTGCCTCTTTCAGAGGACGAGAAAGAGTTTCACCTCGAGGTCATCCTCAAAGCCACGGCGTTCGGATGCCGGATCCGAGAAATTCCGGCCGTGTTGCAGTGGAAGGAATACAAACACCAGGGGCAGAGGGTAAAACGGAAGAGCTCCTCGCGGGTGAATCGACTCATCGTCTCCCACAGCCTGTTCAGTATCTTCGCCAACCCAGTCCGCTACGTCTGGACGATGAGCGGGATCGCGTTGGCGCTGGGTGTCATCTTTTTCGTCTGGGCGGTGGTGCTCTTCGCACTCAGAATGGTCTCAGCCTACGTGGCCCTCATGAGCGTCTCTCTCGTGGTCGTCGGCATGGTCCTGTTCGTGCTTGGTGTTGTCGTCAAGCAGGGGAACATGATTCAGCGAGAGCTATGGTTGATCCAGCGTTCCCAGCTTGGCCGGGCACGAGAGTCCATCTTCTCTCCTGCGGAACACGAGAGCCGTCTCGAAGAGCGATGAACGGATGATTCTGGCGTCGTCCAGCGACCGATCTGAACACACGCGCGACCTCTGGATCATCGCACTGTTGATCCTGGTGTCATTGGCCCTCTACCTGCCCGGAATCGGCTGGGGGCTGCCACCCGCAGATTCCTTGGCAACTTTGCGCTCGTGGGCCGTGGACGAGATCGGCCCTCATGGACCTGTTGCCGAGCTACTCAAAACCTTCACGCGGATCGAGGCGGGGAGCCCAGAGTATCCATTGGGGAATCCGCAATACCCACTCTTCCATTACGTGGTCGTCGCGGCCTTCTACGCCCCGTACCTCGCCTTCCAGTGGCTGACCGGAGGGCTGACGACTCCCCGCGGAAGTTACCCTTTTGGCTTCACCGATCCTGTCAAAGCCATCCATATGCTGCTCCTGACCGCTCGTGGCGTCTCAGTCCTCATGGGAGCAGCGACGGTCGCAGCGGGCTATGTCTTAGCAAAGAGCCTCTGGGGAAGACTCGCGGGCGTGCTGGCCGGGGTGTTCACCATGCTGATGTATCCGATGTTCTACTATGCGCGGACGAGCAATGTGGACGTACCGGCGCTCTTCTGGAGTAGCGTGGTCTTCGTCCTGTTTGCGCTCTGCCTGAAAGAGCGAGCGCTGACGCGGCGACGAGCCGTTTGGATGGGGATCGCCGCCGCCTTAGCGGTGGCCACCAAGGATCAATCATACGGGTATTTTCTTTTGCTCCCGCTCGTCCTTCTCCCGTTGCATTTCAGGACTGTCAGAGGCGAGGAGCCACGGCGCCTGTGGAGCAGATGGCAAGCTCCGTCACTTGGTGCCGGTGTGGCAGTGGCAGTCTACATGGTGGCCAGCGGGTTCGTGTTCTATCCAGAGAAGTTTTTTCGGCATATCCACTTCATCCGCTTTGGTTTCCCCGGCTCCCGTGACCCGCTCAAGTATCCGGCAACGCTGGGCGGCTATTGGGGCCTCTTTCTCGAAACATTCCAGCACCTTCTCGATATGCTCGGGTGGCCTATCGTCCTTGCCGCCGGGATCGGCGCACTCATTTGTCTGGCGCGCGACCGTATGAGCCTGGCGTTGTTACTTCCGCTTCCAGCTTTTTTCCTGGCCGTTCTGGTCCCTGTGCGGTTCGTCGTGTTTCGCTACGTAATCGTGCTGGCGTTTGTGCTGGCCTGCGTCGCCGCGCGCGCGGTGGCCTGGGGTCTCGAGTCGGACCGATGGCCATTACGCGCCGTGGCGGCCCTGATCCTCGTGAGCGGGTGTGGGCTGTGGCTGTTGCGGGGCGCTGACCTCACCTACGCCATGCTGAATGATTCGCGATACGAGGCATCCGCCTGGTTTACCCAGCATGCGCGGCCCGGAGATCGCGTGGAGTTTTTCGGTCCGAAAGGTAGGGTGGTACTTCTCCCTCGACTGCCCGACGGGTTGATTCCATTCAACAGCGGGGTCGGCTCTCGTCCGGGTGAGGGAGCGCTACAAGGAGAATTCGTGCTCGCCATTGGACCGGAGGATCAGGAAAACCATCGGCGGTGCCCGGCTTGGGTATATGAAGGGCTCAAGAGTGGGTCTCTCGGTTACGACATGGTTGCTGAGATTCACACATCGTTCACACCGCACCCCAATCTCTTTTGGGTGGATCCGCGCATTCAGATCTTCGCGAGGCGGGACCGAGCGGTCCACATCCGTGGCCATCTCAACCTAGCGGAAATCACGTTTGGAGAGGTGCACCGAGTGGCGCCGGAGACACTGGGCCGTCCGCGCCACGACACGGTGCTGCGCCGGCTGCGCGAGGCAGGTTTCGAACCAGCATGAAGCTGCGATCGGTCCACGGCTGGATCGCGATTCCGACCGGCGTGTTTATAGTGTGGTGGATCACCACCGGTGTCGTGAGGCTGCTTCCTGAGCCAGGCCCGCCGACAAGCCCTGTCCAGACGCTCGACCTCGCCCAGATCGCGGTCACGCCAGCGGAGGCGGCGCGGGCGCTGGCGTTGGTCGGCGGCACTCCAGCCGTCACGTCGATACGCCTGTATCGGCTCGGCGACGTGCTCGCCTACGAGATCGCGGTCGCGGGCCGGGGACTGCAGCTCGTCGACGCCCGTAGCGGCCGCCCGATCACCGTGGACGCCGGACTGGCGCGAAACATCGCGGCTGCGCGCGCGCCGGCCGGCACCCAGATCGTGCGCACCGATCTCCTCTCCCGGCGTCGCCACGACCTGATGTACCACGGGGGTGCTCTGCCCGCGCACCGCGTGGCCTTCGACGATCCCTGGGCCACCGTGGTCTACGTGGGCACCGATGACGGCTCTGTCCGATCGACGACTCGTTGGAGCCGGGCTGTGGGCGCCGTGGCTGCCTTGCACACGTTCGCTCAGCTCGACCTTGTCGTCGGAGAGCCGGCCATCCGCAAGGCCACCCTCATCGCCATCGCCCTCACCGCGCTGGTGACCGCCCTCAGCGGCTACGCGATCGTCGCTTTGCGGCAAAGGGGAATCTGACGTCGTGGGTATCACGTGCGAAGCGCCTGAACTGAGCGTCGCGACAGACATGCCCGAGGCGGCTACGGGACGATCTACCTATGCGACTTCAGCCGATACATGAATCGGGGTGTGAAGGGTCCGTCGGCGCGTGAACCCGTTCAGCAGCATCCTCCGACTGTCCATCGGCGACTTGCTGGCCAAGATCTTCAGCTTCCTGGCGTTTGTCTATCTGGCTCGAGTGTTGGGTGTCGAGGATTACGGAACGCTCGAGTTCGCGCGCGCCGCGCTGGTCTACGTGCTGCTCTTCGGCGACCTCGGGCTGGAGCTTTGGGCGACGCGGCAGGCCGCTCGCAACGTAGATCTGGCGTTGCTGGCGGGTCGTGTCATCCCGCTCCGGGCCCTCTTTGGAAGCATCACCTTTCTGGCACTGCTCGGCCTCCTCGCAATCCTGCCTGCGTGGGGCCGCGCGAAGACGCTCGTCCTGATCTTCGCGGTGATGCTCGTGGTCCAGGCCATGAGTTTGCGGTGGGTCTTCATGGGCGTGCAGCAGATGCGCCAGGTCGCGCTGGCGCTCGTCCTCGCCCAAAGCCTGTTCCTGGCCGGGACGCTGCTGGCCGTGCGCGCCCCGGCCGACCTGTACAGGGTGGCCGTCGTCTACCTGGTCGCCGAACTTGCAGCCGTTGGTTGGCTGCTCGGGGCCTTTTCCAGGTACTCCGGCGGTCTGCACTTTCGCTTCACGCTCCGGGGAGCCGGCGCCACGGTCTGGGCGGCTCTGCCACTCGGCGCCGCCAGCGGCTTGGCGCTCATGAGCTTCAACTTCGACTCGCTGCTCCTGGGCATGCTGCAGGGGCCCGTGGCCGTAGGCGAGTACGGTGCAGCCTACAAGCCGGTCACGGTGCTGCTCGCGCTGCCGCTCACGTATTTCGGGGGGCTGTTCCCGGTGCTTTCGCGGACCTGGGCGGACGGCCCCGCCGCGTTCGATTCAGTCGTCCGGCGCTCGTTGCTGCTCGCCGCGGCGTTCGCTGTTCCCGTCGGCGTGGGGGGTACGTTCGTGGCCGCGTCGGTGATCGATCTGCTTTTCGGCGTCCGATACGCGGCGGCGGTACCTGCCCTGCAAATCCTGGTCTGGTCGGCCGTCCTCGTCATGCTCAGGGGGACATTGCGTCAAGGCCTGAACGCGGCGGGCTATGCCGCGGTCGACCTGCGGTGCGCGGGGCTCGCCACCGGGTTCAACGTCCTGCTCAACCTGGCGGTGATTCCCGTGTGGGGCCTCATGGGCGCCGCCGGCGCAACCCTGGCGTCCGAAGTCGTATGGCTTACGGTGGCGACCCACGCGTTCAAGCGTCACGTCGTTGTGGTTCACATGTGGCGGGCCCTCATGCGGCCTGTTGCCGCGGGCGCGGTCATGGCGGTGGCCATGGCGCTGACCTCGCCCCTGCCCTGGCCAGCGCGACTGGGCCTGGGTGTCGCCGTCTACTCGGTCGTGCTGCTTGTTCTTGGTGGTGGTCGGGCTGTGGTCGGGCTGTGGGCCGAGGAGCAGCAGCCGCGATGACCGTCTGGCGATCGAACCGTTGGTGCGCCGCTTGACGGCTTCGCGCTCGCCCATGCCGGCTCTCGGCAAAACCCATCGGTCGTGAAATCGTTGCTCTTCGGTCTGGGCTCCGTCGGCGGTGCTGGCCTCGCGGCCGCCGCTAACGCCAGGAGAGCGGAAGTGACGTCGCCCATGCCCGGCCCCGCCCCCTGGCGCCTCGCGCCGCGCGCGATTGCGGTCCGCCTGTTCCTCACGTGCTGGCTGGTGTTCGGACTGCACTTCGCCACGAACACGGTGCGAGAGATTTTCCTCGCGCTCGCCATCGGTGACCATTTCTCGTTCCGGGTCGACGAGTACGCGAAGATGCACCCGGATTTATTCGAAAAGCCCGGGTACGGTTGGCACATCGGCGCCAACCCGGGCGGCTCGATGGTAGCCGCCCTACCCTACGCGCTTGCTCGCCCCGTCATCGACCGCGTCGTCGAACGCGTCAATCGGCAGCGCGCGGTGAGTGGGCGCGCAGAGCCCCCGGGCTACCAGTCACCGTGGCCGATGGCGCGCGCCTTCCATGCGGAGGCTTGGCGCCGGGGATTTGACGTGAAGTTCGGGTTGGCCGCTTTCGTCATGCAGTTCCTGGCGATGGCGCCGAGCACCGCGCTGGGCGTCGTGGCGATGTTCTTTGCGCTGCGGCAAATCTTCGCCTCGGACCGAACGGCTCTGTGGCTCTCGCTGCTGTACGCGTTCGGCACGCCGGTATTCTTCCGGACCGGGTACCTCAACCACAATCTCATGCTCGGCCATATCGTCTTCCTCGGGTTTCTGGTTCTGTGGAACCCCTCGCGGGCGGCGTGGCCGAACGAGACGACGCGTTATGCCATTGCCGGGCTCTCGGGAGGGCTCGCCATCCTCTTCGACTATAGCGGCGTCGTTCTCGCAGCTGGCTTGTTCTTCTATGGCCTCGTGCGGGTGATGCTCCGGGCCGGAGGCCGAGGCCTGGTCCACAATGCCGCTTGGTATGTGGCGGGCGGCGTCCCTCCGATTCTCCTCCTCTGGCTCTACCAGTGGCGTAGCTTCGGCCACCCGTTCTACCCGGGCCAGCACTGGATGCCGCCGGTGGAATGGATCGAAGTCGGATATCAGGGGGTGAAGGGGCCGCAGCTCGACTTGCTGACGGCGCTCGCCTTTGACTACCGGTTCGGGCTGTTCGTCGCGAGTCCGCTGATGCTTCTCGGGCTGCTCGCCCCCTTCGTCGATCGCGGACCCGAGCGCCGTCTGCCCGTGGTGGAGACGGTCTTCGTGCTGGGGAGCACACTGGCTTTGTGGTTCTTCTTCAGCGGCGTGCAATACACGCGGCTTCAGTTCAACACGGGGATCAGATACCTGGCGCCGATTTTCCCGTTCCTGTTCCTGCCGACGGCCGTGGTACTGGCGCGCCTCCCGCGCCGCGTCATCTACTTCGTGGCGCTGCTCTCTGTCCTCCAGTCCTGGGCGCACGCGATGTACCGGGACGTCGAACGCGGTCTCGGCATGCTCGAACCCATTCTTCGCGTGCTCTCGGGAGGCTTCCAGCTTCCCGCCCTGAGCGTTCTCGCCCGGATGGGCGGTCAGTACGGAGACTACTTTGCGCAGGGAGTGTCGCCGCTTCCTCTATTCGCACTGACGGCGGCGATCATCTTCGGTATCTGGGCTCCCTGGCTCGACAAGGGAAGGCAGCTCATGAGCAGCTCCGTGAGGGGAGGCTGATGCGCGACGCCATTTTCGTCACCGGCGGCTCTGGATTCGTCGGCCGCCACCTGGTGCCGCTGCTAGCACGGTCCCGGCGTGTCTTCGCGCTGCGCCGGCCAGGTTCTCCGAGAAGCTCTGCGGGCGCCGGGGTCATATCGATCGAGGCAGACCTCGCGAACACCGAGCTCTACGCGCATGCCCTGGCGGAGTGCTCCATGGTCGTCCACCTGGCCGCCGCGACCGGCAAGCGTCCGGCCACCGAATATTTCAGGGTCAACACGGAAGGCACCACGCGCCTACTCCAGGCCTGTCGGGCGGCCGGGGTCCCGCGATTTCTTTTCATGAGCACGATCGCGGCGACGTTTCCTGACCGCCGGCATTACCCCTACGCAGAGTCCAAGGCGCGTGCCGAGAACGCCGTTCGGGAGTGCGGCCTGGACTATTTGATCGTGCGGCCCACTGTCGTCTTGGGCCCTGGCGCGCCCGCGTGGACCGGGCTCGCTGCTCTCGCGCGCGGCGCCGTCGTCGTCGTTCCCGGCGAGGGGCGCGCCCTGATGCAGCCTATCGACGTTGGCGACCTGGTTACGGCTGTCGACGAACTCGTGGAGCGGTTTCCGAGCCCTGACACGATTGTCGAGCTCGGCGGTCCGGAGCAGGTGACCGTGGAAGCGCTCCTCCGCGGCATCAGTCGGCGGCGTGGTGGGAGCGCCCCGCGCGTCGTCCACCTGCCTCTTGGCCCGATGATTGGTGTGCTCGCCCGGCTGGAGCCTCGGCTGTTGCGGGTGCTGCCGGTGACGGCAGGCCAACTGAGCGCCTTCCGCTACGACACCACCGCGCGCCCTCCGCGGACAGGCCTCGCCTCGGCCCCCGCCAAGGGGGTGGAGGTCATGCTGGACGAGGCAGGGCTGGGGCGCGCACGCGAGACCGAAGCCTCGCTGACGCAAGAGTGCCGTGCGCTTACCATGCATCTGGTTGGTCACGAACCGCCGCCCTACGTCGTCGATCGGTACGGTGACGCGCACGCCCGCCTGACGCGCCTCCGGGGCGGTTCGGCCTTCGACCGGATTCTCGTGAAGCTTGCCGTCCGCCATCCATTCCTGGCGCGCCTGGCCGATGCCTACACGGCCGTGTTCGCGCGCCGCGCGCTGGTGCGCCAGAAGTGGGTGTTACTCCTGGCCCTGCTGGAGACAACGGGCAGCACCGCCGGGCACCTCGACCGGCCGGATCACCGGTCGCCGGTTCGACTGGCGCTGTCTGCGCTCACCGTAGCGGCCGGCAGCGCGGTGTCCTTCGCTTTCTCCCTCGTGACGATCCTCCCTCTCCACGCCGCCTGTGTGGCCGGTGCCTTGATTCGTCCACGGTTGTCGCGATGAAGCGTGTGATCGTCGTCGGCTCAGGCGCCAGCGGGGTGCACTTCGCTCTGTCCGCGCTCCGCAAGGGGCATGCGGTCACCGTTCTCGACGTGGGCCGCGGCCGGCCGCCTGCCGTCCTCGGTGACGCCGGGTTCACGGAGCTCAAGCAGCGCCTCCCCGACCCGGCTCGCTACTTCCTGGGCGAGGAGTACGAGGCTGTGCTGTTCCCGGGCGCCGATCACGAGTACTACGGCTTCCCGCCGAGCAAGACCTACGTGTTCTCGCCCGAAGCTCGCCTCCGGGTCGAGGCGCGCGGATTTGCTCCCTTGTTCTCGTTCGCGCAGGGCGGGCTAGCCGAGGCGTGGACGGCGGGATGCTACCCGCTCACTGCCGAAGAGCTCCAGAGCTTTCCGTTCCGATACGACGAACTCGCTCCGCACTACGAAGAGGTCGCGCGGCGCATCGGCGTCACCGGTGCCAAGGACGATCTCAGCCGCTTCTTTCCGCTCCAGGAAAACCTGCTCCAGCCGCTTCGGCTCGACAGCCACTCCGAGCTTCTTCTGGCCGCCTACGAGCGCGACAAGGAATACTTTGCGGGGCGGCTGCGGTGTTTCATGGGTCGTTCTCGGGTGGCCGTGCTCAGTGCCGACGCGGGCGGGCGGAAGGCGTGCACGTACACGGGCCGCTGCCTGTGGGGCTGTCCCTCCGGTGCCCTCTACACGCCCTCCTTGACGCTCGAGGAGTGCCGGCGATACCCCGAGTTCACTTATCTGTCCGGACACTACGTGACTCACCTGAATGTTGACACCGCGCGTCGGGTAATAGGGGTGTCCGCAGAGCCGGTGGGCGGTGGTCCAAGCCGTAGCGTCGGCGGCGATGCGGTGGTGCTCGCCGCGGGGACACTCTGCTCCACGCAGATTTACGCGCGCTCGGTCCAGGAGGCGACGGGCGAGATCCCCACCCTCCGAGGTCTCATGGACAACCGCCAGGTCCTCGTTCCGTTCGTCACGCTCCGCCGGATCGGCGTGCCGTACGAGCCGACCAGCTACCAGTATCACCAGCTCGCCCTTGGTATCGAAGGGGCGACCGCGGCGGACTACGTACACGCGCAGATCACCACGCTCAAAACGGCGCTGGCGCATCCGATCATCCAGAACGTCCCGGCCGATCTGCGGACGGCCACCTTCCTGTTCCGCAACGTTCGAGGAGGTCTCGGCCTCGTGAACGTGAACTTCGCTGATCATCGCCGGGAGACGAACTTCGTGACCTTGCGACCCGGCGCCACGCGGGAGCCGCCGACACTGATCATCGCCTACGAGCCGGATCCCGACGAGCCGGCCCGGATCGCGCGCGCCGTGCGGACGGTGCGCCGGGCACTGTGGCGTCTCGGGGCCATCGTGCCGCCCGGCATGAGCCACGTCCGCCCCATGGGTGCCAGCGTGCATTACGCCGGCACCCTACCCATGTCGACCGCCCGCGGCACCCACACGCTCTCTCGCATGGGCTCGAGCAACTTTTTCGAAAATCTCTACATAGTCGACGGCAGCGGGTTTCCGTCCCTACCCGCCAAGAATTTGACGTTCACGCTCATGGCCAACGCCGTTCGCGTGGCGCACGAGGCCTTCTGAGTACGATAACCGGCATCGTCGCCATTGTACGGACGCGCGCGGCGACAGAGCCCGCCCAGGCGGGCGAGCGTGCCGCGCCCGTGTGGTGACTGACTGGCGATGACGCCGCAAGATACGCCCGCGTCGCAAGCGACCGTGGCCGGAGTGGGCCGAAGCCACCCGGCCTCTCTGGCGGGACCACGTCCGGCTGACATGGCGAAGAATCGTAGACTCGGGCTTCTGTTCACCGTTGCGCGCCTCGGCATAGGGGTGGCGCTGCTCGTCTACCTCGGGCGCTCAGGACTCCTCGACTGGGCGGCGCTGCGGGGCTTCCTTGTGGCGTGGCCGATCACGGTCCTCGCCGTCACGCTGCTCCTGCTCGTCGTCGTCATGATGGCGGCCCGCGTCTGCGTCCTCATGGCGCCGAGCGGACTCCAACTGTCCCTCGGCGCGTCGGTCCGTCTGACGTTGATCGGGATGTTCTTCAACGCGTGTTTGCCGGGGTCCACCGGCGGCGACGCACTGCGGATCTACTACGCGTCGCGGGGGAACACTGGCCGGCGCACCGAGGTCGCGACCATCTTCGTCCTCGACCGCGTCGTCGGACTCTTCGCTCTGCTGCTGTGGCCGCTCCTCGCCGCACCCTTCTTCCCGGGCCTCGTCGCGAACGCCGTCCTGAGAGGACTCCTCGGAGCCGCGGCGGTGGCGGCGGCAGTAATCGCCGCCCTCTTTTTCGTCGCTGGGTCCCCGCGGGCCCTCGGCTCTTCTGCCGTGGGCGCAGTGCTGGCACGCATTCCCGGTAGCCGCTACGTCAGGACGGTCCTCGATACTCTGGCGGTGCTGCGTAGGATGCCCGGGACGCTGGCGGCGGCTGTCGGCATCTCGTTGATCGTGCACACGATAGGAGCCGGCGTTGTTCTGCTGGTAGCGCAGGCGATCAACCCAACTGGCGCCGCCTGGGAGATGAGCCTGCTGATCCCGCTCGGGTCGCTCGCGAACACGGTCCCGCTTACGCCGGGCGGTCTGGGTGTCGGCGAGGCGGTGCTCGACAGGCTCTTCGCCCTGGCGGGACTGTCCGGCGGCGCCGAGACGATGCTCGGGTGGCGCGTGCTGCTCGTGGCCGTCAGCATGCTTGGTCTCGTCTTCTACCTTCAAGGCGGCCGCCGGTTCGTCTATCACACTCGCGTGGGCAGGGGGCCCTCATGAAAGCCATCGTGGACAAGGTGCCGCCGTACCTGAACCACGTGATCCACCCGGAGTTTGACCACCGGGTTGCAGGACGACATCCCGACCAAGCAGGACGAGACGTCCGGGACCGGCCGGACGGTTCCGTCGCGGCTAGCCTCAATTATCGTACCCACGCCGTAGTCCTGAGTCTTTCTCGCGCACTGCTGCCGCCGATCGCTCAAGGCAACTTCCTCGTGTCCACGTTTCGCCGGCTGGCGTGACCTCGGTCGTGTCAGCACCAGGCCATTTGGAAGAGCTGGTCTGGGCGCGGCAGGAGTTCGAGACTGCCTACGAGCGAGCCGCCGCGGCCCAACTGAGGGCGCCCGACATTGTTGCCTTCTCTTGGTCCGCTCCGCCCTGCAGGCGGTCCTGTCTCGCGTCCCATTGGGACTAACGTAGCGTGCCGCCCACTCCGGCCCTCAGCGTTATTGTGACTATCGTAGATGGCGGCGACGTCCTGCGCCGCTTTCTGCTTGCCTTGACTCGTCAGGGAAATCCTCCGCCGATGCAGATTCTGGTGCCCTACGATGCCAGCATTTCCGAGACGGCCGAGTTCCGCAAAGAGTTCCCACAGCTGACGTTCATCGACATGGGGGCGGTGGAAACTGTTCGGTCTATCCGCACCGCGGCGGGCCAGCATGAACTCTACGACCGGCGCCGGGCCGCCGGCCTGGCTGTGGCCAGCGGCGAGCTGATCGCCATTCTCGAGGACCGCGCGCCGCCACGCGCCAACTGGGCAAGCAATGTAGTGCGATTGCACGAGCAGCCCTACGGCGTGATCGGCGGTGCGATCGAATGCGCTCCGGGCGACCTCCTCAATTGGGCGATTTACGCGTGCGATTTCAGCCGTTACGCACTCCCGTTTGAGAGCGGCCCGCGGCGCTGGATCAGCGACGTGAATGTCTCCTATAAACGAAGGGTGATCGACGAAACGCGCGCCATCTGGCGAGAGAGGTTCAACGAAGCCCTGGTGCATTGGGCTCTGCTAGAGAAGGGGGAAACGCTATTCCTTTCTTCGGAGGTGGTGGTGGACTACCACACCTCATACACCTCGCTCGTGGGCGTGCTTCCGGTACGGTTTCACTGGGGCCGCCTGTTCGGTCAAGCTCGGGCCAAGAAATTTAGCGCGACCGGCCGCCTGGCGCACATTGCACTTGGCCCACTTATTCCCCTTGTGCTTCTGATTCGGCACGGCATTACGCACTATCGGAAGGGGAGTTTCAGGCGTCTCCTTTGCGCAGCTCCCCAAATTGCCGTCCTTCTGGCCGCCTGGGTATCGGGCGAAGTGTGGGGCAACGTGACCAAGAGACCCTGAAAGGTGGAAACGCGGGCACTCTACGAGGCGATCGGCACCTACCCTGCTTTTCTACTCGTGCTCGTGCTCGCCTTGTATGACGGTCAGCCGTCGCGTATTGAGGTTCACGTTTTCCGGTAGGATTTTCAAACGCTCGTCTGCGCGCAGGGCCTCCGGCGTCCGCCACACTCTACCGCCGAGCATGGCCTTGGCCAGGTGTGCCGGCTGGTAAACGATGCTCGACCACAAGAACACTTCTGTCGTGCACCAGCATTCCTTTGCCGCGATCTGCCGCCGCAGGATCTGCGCTTCTTTCGAAAACCATATTTCGCGGAATGTCTTGTTCCGCAGGTTGCCCAGCGGCTTGTGCATCTCACACACGCTCACGTCGCCGTTGGCATAGACCACGGCGCTGATCACGCCGGCCTTGCACGGAACCACCTGTCTCTTTTCTTTCAGCGTCCGTATTTTCGCCCACTGCAGCATCGGCTCCACGATGGACCCG
>Ga0075423_10004160_pt1 | contig 13385 bp, 9 predicted proteins | sample SoiMethybrSBSTD2_FD_80114 | JGI IMG/M metagenome (GOLD analysis project Ga0075423, IMG submission 80114) | Bulk soil microbial communities from a Populus tree surrounding site in Tennessee, USA - Soil MetaG P. TD hybrid SBSTD2 | ecosystem: Environmental > Terrestrial > Soil > Tree plantation...
GACAGACGGCGATCAAGAGCATCCTCGCCGACGAAGACGGGCATATCCTCGGAACCGGTTCCGGTGGGCCGGCTATTCACTTTAAGGATGATGAAGCGCGAGCCGAGGTTAGTAAATCCCTTCACCAATCTTTACAAGCAGCTTTCCGCTGTGCTGGATTGTCGCCGGAAACTCGTGTTGAAAGTGTCTTTCTGGGGATCAGCGGTGTGAATGGTCCTGACACGGAGGCGGCGTTGGTTTATCGAGATTTGGCAGCTGCGCAACTCAATGCCAGTGTGATTCGCGTAGATATCGACGCCCGTATTGCCTTGGCGGGGGCCATCCCATCCATGGTCGGTGTCGTCGCCATCGCGGGCACGGGTTCCATCGCTTTCGGAATGAATGACAAAGGAGAAAGTGCGAGAGCCGGCGGCTGGGGATACCTGCTGGGAGACGAAGGAGGAGCTTACGAAATAGGCCGCCAGGCCTTAGTTGCAGTCGGACGCCATCACGACGGCTTGGGACCAGAAACTGCTCTCACGGCGTTGATCCTGGAAGCCATCAAGGCTCGGGAGGTTTCGGAAATCCCTTTGCTCATCTATCGAGATCCTCATCCCAAACTGCGAATTGCCGAGATAAGTGCTCTGGCCGCCCAAGCTGCGCTGAGGGGTGATTTAGTAGCCAGAGATCTCTTCTTAAGAGGCGGGCGGGGACTCGGAGCCCTGGTTTGTGCTGTCGGCCGAAAACTCAATTTCCGGCCTCCTTCCCTCATCACTTCTGGGGTGGGCGGCGTGTTCCAATCTGCAGAACTCATCTGGAAGCCATTCCGTGAGGAAGTTCTGAGACAACATCCAGAAGCAACAATCGCTCCACCGGTTTTTTCTCCTCTCATTGGTGCGTTGCTCTTGGCTTACCTGAATAGTGGGCTCAAAGTCTCGCCCAGTTTACAGAGTCAGCTTGAATCTAGTCTTAAGTTGTAGGATCAGTTGCTTGTCAAAAAGTTTGCTTCACACATAATGCACTCTCCAAAATTGGGACCGTATTTAAGGTGTTGAAAATTTGCTTCCCTTCCGCTATTTTCGAGTTGCCAGAGGTTGTGGGAGGAGTTATCTCTAAGGCCAAACTACTCCGCAGAGGGATGGAATTCGAATGAGACTGGGAATCGATTTTGGAACAACGAGAACCCGAGTTGCTGCGGTCTTGAAGGGCAATTATCCGCTCATTGACTTCCAAACGGAGACGGGCGACCTCCAGGATTGGTATCCCTCCTTGATCGCGGTGAAGGGAGAGCGCCTGCGGTCGGGCTTGGATGCATTGGCGGTCGAACATGATCCTGAGTGGGAGATGTGTCGCTCCTTCAAGCGTCTTTTGGCGGATGGCTCGCCTCAATCTTTGCTTACCGTTGGCCAGGTCACCCTGTCACTGATGGAGTGGCTCATTCGCTTTCTGACAGCTCTGCGCGAGGACCTCTTTCAGCACAGCAATCTCGACCTCGTAGCCGGAGAGTCCTTGGAAGTCATGGTGGGAATTCCAGCCAACGCCAATAGCAATCAGCGTTTCATGACGCTGGGGGCGTTTCGCCGAGCCGGGTTTGAGGTGGCAGGCATGCTGAACGAACCCTCTGCGGCAGGCATTGAGTATGCGCATCGCTATCGACGATCGGACCTGACGCGGCGTCGAGAGCATGTGGTGGTCTATGATCTTGGCGGGGGGACGTTTGACGTTTCAGTGATTCGCATGACGGATCAGCAACACGAAGTGCTCGGCAGTGACGGAATTACTCATTTGGGAGGAGATGATTTTGATGCCTTGCTTGTCGAGTTGACTCTGTCTCAGCCTGTACTGGCCGAGTCGACGCGAAAATGGCTTGCCCGTTCCCGCCTTTTGAACCTATGTCGCGAAGCCAAAGAAAGTCTCAATCAGAATACGCGCAAAATTACCGTGGATTTGGGTCAGATCAGTTTGGTTGCTGGGGAGGTGCTGGTTCCAGTTTCAATGTTTTACAAAGAATGTGAACCGCTGATCCAAAAAACTATCCAGGCAACAGAGGCTGCAATGCGGTCTGTTTTCGGTGACGCACAGACCGATTGGCAATCGCTTGCCTGTGTCTATTTGGTAGGAGGTTCCAGCGAGCTTCCTGTTCTCGCCCGCTCATTACGGGAGCGTTTCGGCAAAAGAGTTCGCCGCTCTCCCTATCCCAGCGCCGCGACGGCCATCGGGCTTGCGATTGCTACTGATCAAGAGAGTGGATATCGCCTACAAGAAAAATTCAGCCTGCACTTTGGGGTTTGGCGCGAGAGCGAGGAAGGGCGGAAGATCGTCTTCGATCCCATATTTTGCAAGCAAACCCTGTTGCCGAGACCTGGCGGTCCACCGCTAAGTGCGGTTCGCGCCTACCGCCCTGCCCATAACGTGGGGCATTTCCGCTACATCGAGTGCAGTCATCTGAGGGATCGACAAGACCCTGGCGGCGATATCATCTCCTGGGACGAGATTCTATTCCCGTTTGATCCAGGATTAAGCGAGGAGGACCACCTGGAACGCATTCCAGTAAGAACCTGGCCGGATGCTTCTTCACACTGGGTTGAGGAGCGTTATCGGTGCGACGCTCAGGGCATCATTGAGGTCACGATTTCAAATCGCACGGCAGGCTATCACAGGACCTATCGAATCAGAGGAACCTCATGAATCCGAGTCGTAAAGAGTTTCTGCGTCAAGGTGGCTTGGCCCCTGTTAGCCTCCTCGCAACCGGATTAGGTCCGAACCGCAGATCTAGTGGAACTACCAGTTTTACAGCTGGCGTGTCGCCGAAACGGGTTGAAGACCAGCTATTCTTAACGGAATAGCATTTAGGATCAGGACTACCGAATCTTCTCCACTTGATAGAGTAATTTCGTGTTATGGATTATTGAAGTGATCAGGACTGCTAGCACAAGGAAAAGTGCGACAGTTCCGCCAACGTCGTAGAGCAGGTACGTCTGGCCAAACAGTCTGGCCTCGGGACGGTAGAACAGGATGACGTTTCCAATTCCCAGCAGTAGCCGCAATTCGGTAGGACTAAAACTGGCAAAAGAGATCTTGAACTTTCCGAGCGTGTAGGTTGCCAGGTAAACATTGATGCACAGCAGATAGTAGACAATCAGGAGAGCAAATCCCACTTCTCGGCTCATGTAGCCCGAGAGAGAGAGTCCGACGAGCAAAAACAGTGAACCCAATGCATCCACAATGTGATCAACGTAGAAGCCGTAGCGCGGACGCCGCTGGTTTCGGTACCTTGCCAAGGTGCCGTCGAGGCTGTCTCCCAACCAATTGATAAAGAGGCAAGCGTTAACCAGGTGGAGGAAAAGTGGGTTCCACCGACTTGAGTAATAGCAGAGGCCTGCGAAGAAGAATGCAATGAACCCCACGATCGTCAGGTGATCTGCTGTAATGCGCTCTGGGACGCGGCGGGCCAACCACAGCAACACTTGGCGCTCGACCTTCGCCAAAAGCCCATGCTGTTGACGTTCAGCCTCCACAAAATCTGATATTTCCATCGCAAGCTCCTTTCGAAGCTGTCCAGAAGAAGCGCTCAAGCCTGCCGACCCGTTACAAAACTCTCCTCAACTGTGCATCTCGCCCGCCATACAACTAGACCGTTGGTCAGTCATGATTTACGTCCTGACGTGATAGCCACATGTAGGATAAATCGGGCGACAGGCGCAACGAAAGTTTGCGGTTCGGAAGAGATTCAGAATCTAACGCACCCTCTTGCCCATTTCGTCTGGAGAGCCACTCTGCCGAATTACTTCGTTCACGATGTTGCGTGCTTCCTCAACCAGCGGAATGTCACGGCAAGAATCCAACATAGTTGCCATCGCCACAGCTCCATCGAGCATCTTCAGCAGGTCGGCGCGTCCCCAGAAGGAAGCCATTTCATGAGCGATGCGCAAGGCCTCGTAGTCTTGAATTCCTTGACGGAGCAGCTCAAATCGCATGCCGTCTAGTGGACCTGTCTCCCCCGGATACAGGAGATACATGTCCCCTGAGTGCCATTTGAAGTTGGGTTGCGCAAAAACGTAATCGGGAAAAGCGTTGACTGCCCATCGTGTGTATCCGCTCAAGTCATACTTCCAGGCAACCCAGGGAAACATACGCGATTCCCGCAAAGATGAATAGAGAAAGAGATTGGGGAAATGTGGCTCGCAGGCCGTGTAGAAGGAGATGAGCTGTCCTTTTTCCCGCATCTTCTTTGCTATGGGAGCGAGTTCCTTCTGCCATGTTTCACCACCCAGCTCATCCCAATGGACGACCACCTCGCGACCTGCTCCTCCGCTTGCATGTCCACCTGACATGACAAGCTTGAAGTCGGGTCCTGCCTGACTTATGAATTCAACCAGTTGATCCATAAGATCCTTGGGTTTTTCATCAAATCCTAGGTAGGCAATCTGCCACCATCCCTTCTCGATCAAGTGAGCTTTCAGCACGGGAAGAAAGACGGTCCAGGCTTCGCGCCATTTGGGATCCCCGACCTTCAAAGGCTCCGTCCTATAGATCTTGGCACGGGTATCAAAATAGCGGATGCTAGCGTCGGGTGTGGGTCCGGGGCCCTTGACCATCGCGTAAATGTCAATCTTGGCCTTGACGCCGGCTGTTATCATCAGGTTCACATAGCGATCGAACAGAGTGAAGTCCCATTGAAAGCCAGACGCATCCTTAGTTTTCCACTCACCCGGATATTTCCACTCCACCATCGTGGGGAATTCATAGCCGGTCTGGGCGTTCCAGGGGTCATGAATGACAGCCGTCATGATGGATTTCTCCCCATGATCAGCCAGATTTTCACCGTAAAGAGACAAGAGCCGCCAATGCTCCTCTGACCAGAGCTTGACTTTGTGAGCACGAGCTACTCCGTTTGGATCCTGCCAGAGATTGAGGTAGAAGGAATAGTCGGGCGCATCCGGCAAAGTCGCTTCTAAGACTTCCAAGTCCAAACTGAAATCAAGGGAGCGTTCGTCGGCCGAGAGGGTAAGAGTTCCTCGGTACCGGCCAGCTCGGATCGATTTGGGGATACGTAATGTAAGCCATAGCGGCAGTGCCACATTGGCAGGCAGGGCCTGGCTCTTTAAGTCCACAAGAGGATCAGCAGTATATTGGGCGGTTTCATCGACGGGCAAATACATTCCGTACCTTATTTGCAGAGCATTGATCGGTATCTCCGCGTTGTGGTCCCCGTGCAGAGGAGAGAGGCGATAGCTCAGCCTGGATGTCCTGTCATTTCGTGTGGCGAATTGGGCCGAGACGACTTCGTTGCGGCAACCCACGAGCCTTACCGCTCGGTTCGCAGTCTCGCGGCTGAAGCTACCTGGAAAGACTCGCTTTTCAATAGGTACCGGCCAAGCTTCAAAGCCAGAGGGTATCAGGGACTGGGATATGGCATTCCAGGGCACACAAAGCAAGACTAACAAAAGGGTTTTGCTAGGCATAGATCCTCCTGAAGCTGATTCTCATGTGATGTGGACCGAACCGTGACAGTCTAAAGACACATCATTGAGACGTCAACTGATTCAATGGCACGCGGCAGAGCTCTTTTAGGCTGGGTGGCACGCTCTAGGTCGGGTTTCCTGACGGCCAACCGAGACAGAGCAAGGTTGTGCCTCTTAACGATTAATTCCGCTTGACAACAACATGGAAATCCACTACGTTTTTGCGCAGCTGTAAAGCTAAACTATTTCAAATGTGTGGGGGGGTGTGAATTGAGTGGCTGAAGTGAGGCTTCAGGAAGGCGAATCTTTGGAAAATGCTCTCCGCCGCTTCAAGCGTAAGGTGCAGACGGAGGACATTATTAAGGAAGTGAAACGGCACTCGTTTTATCTTAAGCCAGGAGAAAAGAAGCGGGTTAAGCAGGCTCTGGCGAGAAAGCGTAATCGAAAGAAGGTCCGCAGAGACTACGATTCACGCTAGCCGATGGCGAGGCCAAACTATTCGATGCGGGTTAACTGATCGGAGCGGTGAATGGAATATCAGGACAAAACACTTGTTTGCACTGACTGTGGGGCCGAGTTTGTTTTCTCGGCGGGTGAACAGCTTTTCTACGCAACGAAGAACTTCAAGAATGAGCCCAAACGTTGTAAAGACTGCAAGGCCAAACGGAACCAGGCTCTGAACACCTCACGAGTGAAGGTTGAAACCGTTGCCACCTGCGCAAGCTGCGGGAAGGAAACGACTGTGCCATTCAAACCCACTCAAGGAAGGCCAGTCTATTGCCGCGAGTGTTTTCTGCAGCAGCGTCAGGTCTCCGCGACGGCCTGAGACAACAATCTATCGCTGATTAAACAAAGCCCCGCGCTCGCGGGGCTTTGTTGCTTACAGAACTGCCTGAATGGCAGTGATCACAGCTGTGTTCACAATGTCCTGGGGTGTACAACCGCGAGACAAGTCGTTGGCAGGCCGCTTGAGGCCTTGCAGTATGGGGCCAATCGCTTGGGCACCAGCCAACCGCTCGCTCAGCTTATAGGCAATATTGCCGGACTGCAAATCGGGAAAAATGAGGGTATTGGCCTTGCCAGCAACTTCACTTCCTGGGGCCTTCTTGATGCCAATGCTCTCAATCAGAGCGGCATCCGCCTGGAGTTCCCCATCAATGTGGAGATGCGGAGCGCGTACTCGAGCAGTTTTCGTTGCCTCCACCACTTTGTCCACCAGAGGGTGCCGAGCACTCCCTTTCGTGGAAAACGACAGCATTGCAACCTCGGGCTCTGCGTCTAGCAAAAGGCGTGTCTGAGCGGCAGTGGACACTGCAATATCGGCCAGCTGTGAGGCATCTGGGTTGGGGACAACGGCACAGTCGGCGTAGAGAAGGCAACCGTCTCTGCCCCAGGCTTTGTTCTCAAAAACCATCAAGAAGAAACTGGAAATGAGCGAACAGCCTTCCTTGAGTCCAAGGCATCGGAGCGCAGCCCTGACTGTCTCGGCGGTTGTGTTGGTGGCGCCGGCGACAGATCCTTCGGCATCTCCAGTTCGAACCATCATGGCACCGAAGTATAGAGGGTTCTCGATCTGCTTGAGGGCTTCGTCTTTCGTAGTTCCCCTCGACCTCGTCTGTTCATAGTATAGCGATGCATATCGTTCCGCGTTCTGAGACTGTTTCGGATCAACGACCAGAATCGAGTCTAGATTCAATCCCAACTCGCCGGCTCTCTTGCGAATGGTCTCTTGGCAACCGAGGACGATTGGCTTTATCAACTGCTCGGCTTCAACTTGAGCGGCTGCCACGAGCGTCCGATCATCCAGACCCTCTGGAAACACGATTGGTTTCTTATCTGTTCTTGCTCTGACCTTCAATTTTTCCAGGATCGACACATCGCCCTTTCTGCCATCAGTTCCCAGACATAAAGATTCCACCGGTTCCAGCTACAGATTATCCAAACACGGAAAAAAAGGGAAGGAGGCGCGCTGAAAAGTCACACGGCGCTTTCGGCAGAGGAAGAATATTGCCTGGATACAGGTTTGCCCCTCAGGTCAAACAGTCCACGACCTTTCTCACTGATGGCTTCTATCGGGCGGGCTTTCGCTTGATGTCAACCCCGAGGCGCTTGACTTTGGAATTCAATGTAGAAAGAGGAAGACCAAACCTCTCCGCTGCTTCTGTTTGGCTCCAGTTGACGCTTTCGAGCATATGAACGATTAACTTTTTCTCAAAGGCGTCCATCATTTCGAAGAGGGACTTTCCGTTGAAAATTGCAACATCGTCGAGAGAGAGCTTGGATGTGGGTGCGGAAATGTGTTCGGGGATCAGGTCTCGCGAGAGCTCCTGGGAAGATGAGAGCACGACAGCCCGCTCGACGACGTTTTCCAGTTCCCGCACGTTTCCCGGCCAGTTGTAATCGATCAAGAGCTTCAGGATGTCTGCGGTTACCCGACAAGGTGCCTTGCTGTTCTCTTCCGAGAACTTCTTGACAAAGTGATCGACTAATAAGGGAATATCTTCCTTTCGCTCCCGGAGAGGCGGCAAGGGAATAGAAATCACATTTAAGCGATAGTAGAGGTCATCCCTGAATTTTCCCTGCTCCACAAGCTTCTTCAGATCAGCATTGGTTGCAGCGATGATTCGTGCATCCACCTTGATCGTCTCGATCCCGCCCAACCGCATAAATTCTTTCTCCTGGATAACACGAAGCAATTTGGCTTGTGTCTCCAGGCTGACAGTGCCGATCTCATCAAAGAAAATTGAACCTTGGTCTGCCACTTCAAACAAGCCCTTCTTAGAGGAGATTGCACTGGTAAAGGCTCCCTTCACATGTCCGAAAAGCGTGCTCTCAAGCAGGTCGGTGGGTAAGCTTCCGCTGTTAACCGTCACAAACGCCTTGTCCGCGCGCTGACTGTTAGCATGGATGGCCTTGGCAATCAATTCCTTGCCGGTTCCGCTCTCCCCCTGAATGAGGACGGTACTGCGGCTTTGAGCTACCTGGGAGACCAGGTCAAAAATCTTCAGCATCCTCTCGCTCTTGCCAATGATGTTTGAGAATCCGTATCTTTGTTTGAGCGCTTTCTTCAGCTCTCGATTCTCCATCTGCAGCTTGCGATGCTGGATCCCATTGCGAATCTCGAGCAAGAGCTTCTCATTGTCCCAAGGCTTTGTCACGTAGTCGGCGGCCCCAGCCTTGATCGCGCTTACTGCGTTTTCGATAGTTCCATAGGCCGTGATCATGACAATAGCGGTCTCTGGCGAAGACTGATGAAGCTCACGCAGAATCTCGATACCGTTTTTATCAGGCATCATCACGTCGAGCAGAACCAGGTCAAAAAGTTCGGACTCAGCCTTCCTTAGTCCCTCCGCGCCATTCTCCGCCACGGTCACTTTGTAGTTCGCTTCGGTGAGCAGGATTTCGAGGTTCTCTCTGATGGCAGGTTCATCATCGACCACCAGGATCGAGCCTTCATGATTAGACATTGGCGACTTTCCTTGGGGCGGGTAATTCTAGGACGAAGCGGGTCCCTGCACCGGGTTTCGACTCGACCAAGATTTTCCCGGAGTGCTCCTGGATGATTCCATAGGTTACGGATAAACCCAGTCCAGTGCCGCGTCCTAGTTCCTTAGTGGTGAAGAAGGGATCGTAGATCTTGTTAATCTGGTCTTCGGGGATACCAACTCCTGTGTCGGACACTTCGACTTGGAACGTCGAGTCAAAACTTGATGTTTTGATCACCAGCTCTCCCCCACTCGGCATGGCATCCTTCGCGTTAATGAAGAGGTTGAGAAATACTTGCTGCAACTTCCCGGGATTTCCATAGACCTGGAGGGAGTTTGACACGAATTCCCTCCTCACCCTGATCCCGGCCGTTTTGAATTGATGTTCCAGCAGAGACAGGGTATCAGCGATGATGCCATTCAATTCAACAAATCGAAATTCCGTTCCGTTGGTCCGCGAAAAATTCAGGAGACTATTCACAATTTCAGAGGCTCGAAACGACTGCTTGATAATCTTGTCCAGAATTTTGGCTTTAGGCTCCTCCTGATGGAGTTGCTTGTAAAGCATCTGGCTATAACTGGAAATTACCGCTAGAGGAGTATTGACCTCATGGGCCACACCCGCTGCCAGCAGGCCGATGGACGTCAGTTTTTCAGACTGGACAAGCTGATCCTCAAGCTTGATACGTTCGGTCTTGTCATCGACAATGATCACCTGTCCAGTCACCTGACCACTCTTACCGAAGAGCGGACTTACTGTGATGTCCACAATAAGTGACCGACTGACAGTTTGCAGCGGGTGCTTGTAAAGGGTGATGATCTCAGAACGATTGAACTGATTTCGGCCTAGACGGGTGTGAATTGCTTCAATCACGTTATCCGGGAAAAGCTCGTTAAGCTTCCTTCCGAGGGTCTCCGAACGAGAAACGCCAAGAAGCCTTTCCATCTGGGTGTTGCAGCTCTCGATGCGCTGATCTAGACCTAAGACCAGAACACCGACGCTGATGGACTCGACGATATTCTCGCTAAAATCCTTGAGCCGCTGCAACGCTTCCGCCTTCTCATGAATCGACTCATAGAGGCGGCTGTTTTCGATCGCAATTGCAACGTACCCGGCGATTGTCTGCAAGAGTTCAACGTCTTCGCTGGTGAGCAGCTCTCCTCGAGTAGTTCGGCCCAACCCAATGAAAGCGATCGTGTGGCCCTTAACAACGCAAGGCAGATAATAGTTCAAGTCCAGCTGCTTCAGAGAATCGCGGTACTCCAAGCGTTCGGGAATGAGGGCTTTCAAGTTCTCATAAAACAAGTACCCTTTAGCCAAAGCCGGACGATTAGGATCCAGGAATCCCGGGTTCACACTTTGCGCAGAAAGACTCATCCCGATCGATTTAGTCAGGACAAACTGATTGGAGTTCACCTCATGTTCCAGAAAGATCGCAATGCGATCGACAGATAGCGTGTGGCTGATCCGTTCAACGACTGAGTCTAACAGGCGCTTCAAGTTGATTTCGGAACCCAATGTTTTTCCGAACTCAATAAGGGTCTTCCTATAATCATACCGATCGCGGTAGAAATACCTGTCAACTTTCGCCTGTATCCAGTTCCGCAAAGGTGAAAATATTAAGGCGGCGACTACAAGAGAAATGATTACCCAGATGCGACTGGCTCCGGAGGCGCGAAATACCTCGGTGACGATGCCAATCAGCGCAAAATAGAACCCCACCACGGCTAACGATGCCAGGGTTGCCGCTACGCCCTTCTTGAAGATAATGTCCACATCCATGAGGCGGTACTTGATGATGGCGTAGCCGAAAGTTAAGGGAATCAAAACCATCGGAAAAACGGTGGATTCCATCCAGGGGGAAGGAGTGACTCCAAACCAGTAGGGAACTGCATAGAAGAGGAAGAACGGAACCGTTCCGAAAGTCGTTCCCAGCACGATCCACCTTATCTGTTGCTTCAAGGTAATATTTGCAGACGAAAAGTAGGTGTGAATGAGAGAAAGAACGCCTAACAGGAAAAACGTCGCGAAGTGGACGGTGTGAATCCGATCGAGAAAAATTCTAAGTACAAGTGGCGCTTGAAATACATTCAAGTATCCCTGAACAAACAGGATCTGTATGCCGAGCAAGGCGGAAGCTGGAAGGTACAACAGAGTTTTCAGACTCGAATGATTTCGCAGGGCCTGCTTGGGTTCCGGAAAGGCTAGACAAAAATGCAGAAAGAGGGGGGGTAAGAAAAGGAAACCGAGCTCATCCAACCAATAGATGGTCCAATCGAATTCATTCAGTTTGCTGGTGAAGGAATACGCATATACGACGAAGGAGGCCAGACAGATGGTGTAGAAATGCAGGGCCCCACTTGCATGCCAGCGACGCAGAAAGATGAAGACACCGATGAAGAGATAGAGAAAACCCACAAGCTCCAGAAAGCGCTTGAATCGCAGATTGGTTTCCTGTGGCGCGATGATTAGCGGAGCGCTGATCTGGATTCCGGCTCTTTGGATCTTGTAGGTAGCCTTGGCCCAAACACCTAAAGTATAAAGCTGCTGAGTGACCTCCGTAGCTCTGGAGATGGGTTTGTCATTAATTGCCTCAACGATGTCGCCTTTCTGGATTCCTGCCTTCTCCCCGGGGCCGCTCTGTTCAACCACAAAGGCTTCTACCCCTCGAGACGTACTTATCCATCCACAACCGTCATCAGGAGTGACGTACTTCGCCTTCTGGATGCTATTGATGATTCCCAGCACCGTCAGCGTGAGGGTGACCAGAATGATGAGGGCCGTCTTGAAGCTGAACTTAACGAGCATAATTCAGAAGAGTCCCATACCCCTAGGATGATTGATGATAATCAGCAAATTTGGTGCCATCAGGACATGAGCGATCGAATACATTAAGTGGCTTTAATTCAGATGGTTATTTCGAAAAAAAGGGTCCATCGAAGTGATCGAAATGGATAATCCGGAAATTCGAAGTAGGTCGATCCGAAATCTCGTACCTACCAGAAGCGCCCGTTTTTATTGGAGTTGTGGAGAGCGGCAGGAAGGGACTGAATTTCAAAACCCATGAGAGCCTAAAACTTCAGCTGAATGCCCCCACGCACTGACTTAGGCAGCTGAACAAATTCTAATCGTCGCAGAGCGACGGAATCATGCACTTCCGAAGTGTCTTTAGCAAAAAGATTTCGGACATCGAACTGAGCTTCCAGCTTCCCGGGAATGAATCTACCAACATAGGGGATTGCCTGGGAAACCATGAAGCTTACACCTGGCGAGGAGCTCTCAAATACCTCCTGGTAGGGGTCGATCACGGTCAGCGAATACCCCGAAATCCAACGATAGGTGGCGGCAATCTCGGGACCGGAATGCGAGACCTGAGTGATCAGTTTGGCAACCAGCACGTGAAAGTTCTCCGGCGTCAGTTCACCGAACTGCCCGCCGGCCCTTATGCCGCTTCCATAAGTGTATCCAAAGACTCCGTCCAGACGGCTCGCAAACGCTTGACGATAGGCAACACGCAAGCCTTTGGCTGAGTACGGCAGCCGACTGTAACCTGGAATTTCAGAGAAGCCGATTCGCCGGTTGGCATACTCATCTGAGTACGCCCCTACCACGAGAGAGTTGCTCCCTAACTTCTGTTCCGCTGAGACCTCTGAATGGGTTACTCGTCTTGTTCCAAGATTGAGGGGGCTCCCGAAGTCGTGCTGAAAGGGAGAAGATAGAACAATGCTCTCCCCTTCCGGGAGGCTGAGACTCCGATTCATCCGTGGCAGCGAAGTGGTGTGGAGATAGGAAAAGCGGTTTGTGCGGGTTGGCTGGAAGTTAATTCCCCAACGTGGTCGGACCCTTCGGGCATCTCCAGCGGGAGAGGTCCCCTGCACCTCCGCTCCATAGATGACGGAGAGACACTCTGAAACCTTCAACTCGTCCTGGAAATCGACATTGTAAACACTCATCGTCTGGAGATTCTTATCTGCAATTGTTGAAACAGAGGAGAGGTAAGGCAGTTGTCCCAGACTAAATCGAACGGAGGGATTGTGACCCCTGATATTTCGGAAACGCAGCATCGAATCGACCTCGGCAAATCTTGAGTCCGAAGCGACACCAGCGATAACCCAGCTCAAACGCGGATTCACGTCCTTTACAAGCGCAAATTCTGTGAAGGCGCTGCCGAGGGTTATGAGATCAGGATCTGCTGAATAGGAGGCTGCGTACACATTCACAACCCCGCGAAAACCGGAAGATCTTGCCGAAGATCCCGCATGGGCTTCCATGTCAGCCTGAATCGCCGGTTCCTCACCAGAGGGAGAATCGAGGATTCTCAGAATCGGACGCGTCGAAGAGGCGGTGCGCAGAACCGACTCAATGTCTTCATCCGGAGCCGATCCCTTTTCGTTCCCGGATCCCAGACCTGTTCGCTCATATAGACTCTCAAGCATCAAATTCAGGCTCGACATC
>Ga0075423_10004161_pt1 | contig 13384 bp, 13 predicted proteins | sample SoiMethybrSBSTD2_FD_80114 | JGI IMG/M metagenome (GOLD analysis project Ga0075423, IMG submission 80114) | Bulk soil microbial communities from a Populus tree surrounding site in Tennessee, USA - Soil MetaG P. TD hybrid SBSTD2 | ecosystem: Environmental > Terrestrial > Soil > Tree plantation...
ACTCGACGGGTACACCGATCCGCGAGGCACAGAACCGCACAACATGCAGCTCAGCAAGCGTCGCGCCGACGCCGTGAAGAAGGCATTGATCGATGCCGGCGCGCCCGCAGACCGTATCCGCTATGCGGGCCACGGTGAACAACCGCGGAACTGCCAGGCGAACGACGACGCCTGCTTCCAGGCCAATCGGCGTGTCGAGGTGTTCTTCGGCACCGAGGAAGGCACGGTCGCAGCGAGCCCACGGGGGACGCGATGAACCGCGGCGTGGGCGTCGTCACCGTCGCGGCACTACTCGCGATCACTGGATGCGGCGGAAGGTACGGCTATGACGGACCATCGCCTTACAGGGTAGAAGTCTATGCCATGGAAGGTGGTGGGCACTTCGTCCTTCCCGACTCACCGGCCAACTGGTCTTGCGGCAGACCCTCGAGCGCCAAGACGTTTCCCGGCCGGCCGGGCCCGCTCGTCACGACGGCCGCCGCGGCGGGTGCCGCCGGCACCGCCGGTCCCGTCGGTCCCGCGGGTCCTGCCGGACCGCAAGGCACCGCGGGTCAGCCTGGGCTTCAGGGTCCCGGCGGACCGCCCGGTCCTTCTGGCCCTGTAGGCCCCCCTGGGCCCGCAGGCCCCTCCGGGCCAACGGGTCCGCCCGGCCGGACGTCATGGGTGCCTGCGGAGAACATCCACTTCGCAGCTGGAAGCACCCAGATGCTCGCGCACTGCACGGACAAGATCCAGCGACTGGTCGCGTGGTTTCAAGCCAACCCAATCCTAAAGGTGGGACTCGACGGCCACGCCGCCGAAGCTCAGCCGGAGGAGCGTGCCCTGACGCCGGGTCGTGTGCAGGTGCTGCGCGCCGTGCTGATCGAGCGCGGCGTCGATTCAGGCCGTATCCAGATCGGGGATTTCGGCGAGCGCCAGCCCGTCTGCACCGTGTCGACGGAGCAATGTCGCGGCCTCAATCGACGCATCGAGGTGCTCTTCACGACGCATCAGCTCTGATCCAGTCGCCGGCCGCGCGTCCTGCGGTGACGCCGCGGGGCGCGCGGCCGCATGCATCCTCTCGAACAATTCAAACCTGAGTCATTGATGTTGGGCCGCCGCGCGCTCGTGTTTGCGCTGATCGTTTCAACCCTACCGCTCAACCTCGCTGCGGAGCAGCCGAGGAAAGTCCCGCGGCTTTGTTTCCTGACGTTCGATCCAGGTTCCAAGCAGTCGAACAGGTTCAGCGCGTTCTTCGAACGCCTGCGTGACCTCGGTCACGTGGACGGGAAAACGATCACGGTCGACTATCTCTCCGCGGAAGGCCAGGGCGATCGGTTTCCCGCTCTCGCCGCCGAATGTCTGCGACTCAAAGCGGACATCATCGCCGTGACCACGACTCCGGCCGCGAAGGCGTCGAAGGACGCGACTCGGACCCTGCCGATTGTCATGGTTCCACTGGGCGATCCCGTCGCCACCGGGCTCGTCGCGAGCCTCGCTCGGCCCGGAGGAAACATCACCGGGCTGACGTTCATGGCGTCCGGGCTTTCTGCCAAGCGTCTCGAGCTATTGAAAGAGGCGGTGCCGCGAATTTCGCGCGTGCTCGTGCTCTCGTATCTCACTGATCCGATCGCGCCGCCTCAGGTTCAGGAGCTGGAGCAAGCGGCTCGTACCCTCGGAGTGACGTTGCTCGTCGAGGACATCCGAACCGCCGATGACATTCCGGCCGCGTTCGACGCCGGCGTCCGAGGCCATGCGGAGGGACTGCTGACGACCTCCGAAAGCATTTTGATCGTTCAGCGAAAGCGCGTGGTCGAGCTCGCGGCCCAACACAGGCTGCCCGCGGTGTACCCTTTCCGGGCCATGGTCGAGGCCGGCGGTCTGATGGCGTATGACTCGTTCACGCCCGATCTCGTCGGCCGAGCCGCCACGTATGTCGACAGGATCCTGAAGGGGGCGAAGCCGGCCGATTTGCCCATCGAGCAGCCCACCAAGATCGAGCTCCTCGTCAACCTCAAAACCGCGAAATTGCTCGGGCTCACGATGCCTCAGCCGTTGCTGTTGCGCGCCGATCAGATCGTCGAATGATCGTGAGATTGCTCGTCGCCGCAGCGCTCGTGGCATTCGCTACCACCGTCGAATTCGCCGACACCGCGGAGGCGTCCGTCGGCTTGACCGAGATCCCGGGCAAGAACGGCGACGGCGTCGTTACGGTCTATTACCCGTCCAGCAGCGACGCGCAGCCGGTTCAGCGAGGCCCCTTCACCTTTCAACTGGCGCTTCAGGGCACGCCGGTGCGCGGCAACGGGCGCTTGATCGTCATCTCGCACGGCTCCGGTGGGTCGCCGTGGGTGCACGCCGATCTAGCGCGCACTCTCGTGGAAGACGGGTTCGTGGTGGCCATGCCCCAGCACCGCGGCGACAACTACAAGGACCCGAGCGAGCCCGGCCCCAAGAGCTGGGAACAGAGGCCGATCGAGGTGTCACACGCGATCGATGTCGTAGATACGGACTCACGCTTTCGGCCGCTGCTGGCGCTGGACAAGGTCGGCATGTATGGCATGTCGGCGGGCGGGCACACCGCGCTGACGCTCGCCGGCGGCCGCTGGTCACCCACCCGCTTCAGAGACCACTGCAACGCTCACATCGCCGAAGATTTTCAGGGATGCGTCGGCTTGGCAACGCGACTGACCGGCGGTCTCCTGGACAGGCCGAAAGAAACAATTGCGTTGTGGGTGATTCGCAGCCGATTCAGGGATGCCACGCCGCGCACGCATACCGATTCACGGATTGCCGCGATCGTCGCGGGCGTCCCGTTGGCCTCGGACTTCGAGATGGGCTCACTGGCCGCGCCTCCCGTGCCGCTGGGAATGGTGACGGCGCGCCAGGACCAATGGCTGCCGCCACGCTTCCACAGCGATGCGGTGCTCGCCGTCTGCGCCGCGTGTGAGCGGCTGGTCGATCTCACCAATGGCGGTCATGGGGCGCTGCTCTCGCCGTTGCCGCCTACCCTGACGGGTCTCGTCGGCGATCTGCTCAACGACCCGCCTGGCTTTGACCGCGCCGTCCTGCCCGAGGTTCACCACAAGATCTCGGCGTTCTTCCGAAAGCACCTTCTCAGATAGACCGCGGCGCCGCGGCACTGAGGACCGCTTTCACGATTCCGTGGTAGCCCGTGCAGCGGCAGAGCACCGCTGAGATGCCCTCCCGCACCTCATCTTCACTCGGCGACGGATTCGTCCGCAGCAGGTCGAGCGCGGTGAGCAGCATGCCCGGCGTGCAGAACCCGCACTGCAGCGCGTGGTGCTCACGAAACGCCTCCTGCAACGGGTGCAGCTTGCCGTCGCGCATCAGGCCTTCCACCGTCGTGATCTCGGCGCCGTCCGCCTGCACCGCCAGCATGAGGCACGAACGCGCCGCCTCGCCGTTGACGAGCACGGTGCAGGCACCGCAGATGCCGTGCTCGCAGCCGACGTGCGTGCCGGTGAGCTCGAGATTCTCGCGCAAAAAGTCCACGAGGAGCTTGCGGGGCTCGCATCGGCCCTCGCGTGAGACGCCGTTGACGGTCAGATGGATATCAGGCACGCGCGCTGTCCCGTGCCCGCTTGAGCGCTCGCTCCGTGAGAACGCCGGCGAGATGGCGACGATAGTCCGCGGACGCGTGGATATCTGAGTCGGGCTCGACCAGCTCACTCGCGCGGCGCGCGGCGGCCTCGATGGCGGTGTCGGTGAGACCGTCGCCCTCTACAATCTCCTCGCTCTCGCGCAGACGACGCGGCGTCCCGCCGGCGCCCGCCGTCGCGAGCCGCACCGCCGGGCGGCCGCTCGCTCGCCATACGGCGGCCGCGACGCCGACGATCGCGAAGTCCCCTTGCCGCCGCGCGAACTCTTCGAACGCCCAGCCCGCGCCGTCCGGCATCGCGGGCAGTCGAACCTCCGTCAGAATCTCGTCGGGCGCGAGCGTCGTCGTGAGATACGTCTCGAAGAGCGCACGCGGCGGCAGCGTGCGCTCGCCCTTAGGCCCTCGCGCGACCACCTCGCCTTCGAGCGCCGTCAGGACTGCTGGATACTCGGCGGACGGGTCCGCGTGCGCGATCGACCCGCCGATGGTACCGCGCGATCGGATCGGCAGGTGTCCGACCCAGCGCGTTGCCTCGCGCAGCAGCGGCAGGCGCCGCGCCACGACCGGTGAGAACTCGATCGCGCGCTGCCGCGTCATGGCGCCGAATCGTACCTGGCCGTCGTGCTCGCGGATGTACGACAACGACTTGATGCGATTGAGATCGATCAGCGCGGCCGGCCGCGCCAGGCGGAAGTTCAGCAGCGGCATCAGACTCTGTCCGCCGGCGAGCAGCTTCGCGTCGCCGCCGTAGCGTGCGAGCAGCGCAATCGCCTCGTCGAGCGTGACCGGCGCGTGATAGTCGAACTTCGGAGGTTTCACGCCGTGCTCTGCGCGGCGCGAATCATCTCCCAGAGCGCGCTCGGCGCCATCGGCAGCTCGCTGATGCGAACACCAACAGGCCGTAGCGCGTCGCTGACCGCGTTCGCAATGACGGCGGGAACGGTCATCGACGACGACTCGCCCAGTCCCTTGGAACCGAGCGGCGTCAGCGGCGACGGCGATACCACGTGCGCGATGTCGATGTGTGCCGGCGCCTCAGTGGCGGTCGGGACCAGATAGTCCATGAACGTGCCCGTGAGGAATTGTCCGTCGTCGTCGTACTTCAGCTCCTCGTAGAGGGCGCCGCCGAGCCCGTGCAGGGCCCCGCCGTAGATCTGCCCCTCCGCGATCATCGGATTGATGATCGTGCCGGCGTCGTGCACCGTCACGTACTTGAGGATGCGGATCGCCGCCGTCCGGCGATCGACCTCGACGGCCATGATCTCCGCGATGAACCCGTAGGTGTTCGAGGAGTTCACGCGATCTTCGGCGTCCACGGCGCGGCTGACGTCGAAGCCGAACACAGCAGTGGCCTGCAGTCCCGGCTCCATGCCGGCCGGCAGCGACTCGGTGTTCCAGTGCGCGCGACCGGCAAGATCCTTGACGGAATACGACGGCCCCACACCGCTGCGCGGCCGCACGGCGCCGTCGCGGAACTCGAGCTCGGCGGCCGGACGCTCCATGAGATGCGCGGCGTAATCGACGAGCTTTGCGCGCAGCTTGCGCGCCGCGAGCGCCACCGCGCTCGTGCCAACCGAGCCGAAGCGGCTCGAGTAGGTGCCGGAAGAAATGGACCACACGCGCGTGAACGTATCCATTTCGTCGACGACGGTGATGTCGTCCGGCGTGAGGCCAAGCTCGTCGGCGATGATCTGCGCGACGATCGTCTGGTGTCCCTGGCCTTGCGGTGTCGTGCCGAGAATCGCCGTCACGCGACCGAGCGGGTCGACCTTCACCATCGCGGCGTCGACGGCGCCGGATTTCGGCAGATACTCGGGTTTCGCTCGGAATTGCGGATCGAGCGCGGTCGCGACGTATCCCATGTTCGAGACGGACGGATCGACCGCGAGGGCGACGCCGACGCCGAACCAGCGGCGTTCGGCGCGGGCCTTCGTCTGCTCTCGGCGGAGCGCCTCGTAGTCGGCGACCTGCACCGCCTTGTCGAGCGCCGCCGGGTAATCGCCGCTGTCGTAGTAGCCACCGGTCGGCGTGCGATACGGGAACTGCTCCGGGCGCAGCAGGTTTCGTCGGCGGATCTCGACCGGATCGAGGCCGAGCGCATCGGCGAGACGATCCATCATGCCTTCCGTCTCGAAATAGAGGTGCCCGCACGCATAACCGCGGTTCGGTCCCGTCAGGCTCTTGTTCGTCATCACGACCGACGCGTCGACCTCGAGATTCTGGAATCGGTACGGGCCGACGAAGTTCCCGGTGGGACGGAACGAGCAACCGGGCTCGGGGCTGCGGATATAGCCGCCGACGTTGTCGAGCCATTTGTAGCGCATGCCCAGGATCGTGCCGTCCTTCTTCGCCGCCACCTCGCGGTCGGCGATCCGGTCCGTGCCGCTCGACGACGCAAGCAGGTGCTCGCGCCGGTCTTCGATCCATTTCACCGGCACGCCGGCATGCTTCGCGGCCAGCGCGATCAGCGCGATGTAAGGATAGATGCTCGACTTGATCCCGAACGACCCGCCGATGTCCGGCGGCACGATGAATCGAAGCTTGTTCTCTGGCAGCCCGAGCACGCGCGCGGTCAGCGGGTGCATGATGAACGGCCCCATGAAGTTGGACCACACCGTGCACACGCCGTCGAGATCCCAGCGCGCGATGATGCCGTAGGTCTCGATCGGCGTAGAGCCGTACTTCGGAAATCGGAACCGCTCGCGGAGCACGACGTCCGCTTCGCGAAACGCCCGATCCGGATCGCCGTACACCAGTCGACGGTGACCCGCCAGATTCGTGCCGACTTTCTCGTGAAGCACCGGCGCATCGGGCTCGAGCGCTTTTTCGGGATCAATCACGGCGGGCAGCGGCTCGTAGTCGACCTCGACGAGCTCCGCGGCGTCCTCCGCCAGGTAGCGGTCGCGCGCGATCACGACGGCCACCGGCTCACCGACGAAGCGGACTTTGTCCGTGGCCGCGCAGTAATAGTGGACGGGCGTCGTCACGCCGACCGCGAACGGCTTCGTCTCTTTCGCCACGTGCTCGCCCGTGATCACCGCCACGACGCCCTCAGCAGCGCGCGCCTTCGCGATGTCGTAGCCGAGGATGCGCGCGTGCGGATGGCGCGAGCGCACGATCGCCGCATGGTGAACGTTGCTCACCGGCGGATGGTCGTCGATGTACGTGCCGCGCCCTGTCAGCAGGCGGAAATCTTCGACGCGCTTGACGGACTTCCCGATCCAGCGTTCGCTCATGAGCGGCCTCGCACTGTAGTCAGGGGGCAATTGCGCTGTCAAGGCGGCGGGCGCCGCGCGGTGGGCGGGCGCCGCGGAGTGGGCGGGCGCCGCGCACAGCGCGATCAGGAGCCAGTGGCCCGCGGGTGCAGGACGCTGATCGCATAGCCGACGTCGAGGCGCTCGCCCTGCCAGTTGGGCGTCGATGCTTGCGCGTTGATGTGAACGCCGCGCGCATCGTTTTGGGCGCGTACCGCCTCGCCGGGATTCGCTGGCACCTCCGCCGGCACCGGAACGTCGGGCAGCGGCCTCCCGTCCGGCCGCCGGAAGCAGAGCTCTCCATTTGGCTGCCGTTCGATCTGAAAGCCCTCTTCATGCACTGCGCGGTGGTGTCGTCGGCACAGCATCGCGAGATTCGATAGCTTCGCTGGCCCTCCGTGCGCCCAATGCTTGATGTGGTGGCCTTGTCCAAACGACTGCCCGCAGCCCGGGAAGCGACAGCCTTTGTCACGATGCTGAAGCGCGCGCCGTAGTGCCGACGGGATCGTCCGCGTCCGCGCGCCGACTTTCGGTGATCCGACCGTCGGCGTCGTGCCGCATCACCACGCGGCTCGCATCGCAGGCCAGACGTTGAGACGTTCCAGCGGGAACGCGCGCGCCACCTTCGAGCACCGACTGGCCGGGCGCCTCGGCATTCGCCAACACCGCGGCATCGACGTGAACCACGACCTGGTATCGCTGCCCAGGAGCGCCGGGATCCATACAGCGGTGCAAGGTGGTCTCTGCGACCAGCGCCAGCGCATCGGCCTGCTGCTGCTCCATGGTCGGCGCCTCCGGCGAGCCGTCGACGACCGACGTTCCCGCGGAAACGTCGCCCTTCTGACGCTGATACAGCGCGTCGCGGGCAGCAGCAAGCGCCTGCATCACGACAGCGCCGACCTCTGGCTCCAGCCGCCCACGAATCACCACCATGCCGTCTCCGTCCGGATACACGTGAAGCGCCCGCTGCCGGTGGCGCCGCGTGCTCTCTTCTGCCTCCGCCTTGCGGTCCATTCGGCGCCAGCCGCGCACGATCATCTCCACGTGCTCCGCCGTGCCGGCCCGGCCGACCGCGATCAGCCGCTCTTCGGTCTCCGCCGTCGCAACGCGAGTCAGCGCTCGTACCTTCGAATACGACAGCTCACCGCGGGCGAGCGCCTCTCGAAGCCCTGGCAGTGATCCGAACACGCGTGCTACGCGGACCTGCTCACGGGCAGCGCCGAGCGCGAGTCCCACACGCCAGGCGAGCCAGTGGGTGCAAGAGGCGAAGCCGTTGCCCCAGCCGCCACGCGCGTCGAAGTCACGAATCAAATCAAGCAGCCGCGCGGTGGCGGCATCGAGATGCGCGGCCAGCTCGGCGATCTCGTCGCCGAGGCGCTCGAGCTCGACGTCATTCGGCTGAGTTGGAACGAAGCTCGGACCATCGATGTTCATCGGCGCATCTCCTTGCACCAACTTTAACCCTCGACTTTCGAGGCCGCTGGAAGGCGCCAGGACGCGCGATCACACATCGATCCCGTGTTTTCGGGAGATGCTGGTCTGCCTGTGTTTTGGCGTCAACACGTGCGCGTGAAGAGCTGTTATGGATCGATTGCGCGCAGACACCGAGTGCGCACGGACGAACGTGTCAAGAGTGAAACTTCGATACAGACCGCGATGACTAGACGCTGCGTGCCAGCGCCCCGGCCCGTAGCTTCGCGCCTCGAGCGACCTCAGTGCCCGGCGCCGCCCCCGACGACAGCGCCGGTGATCGCCGCCAGCCGCTTGGCGAGCGGCGTGTTGCGGCTGCGCGCGACGCGGACCTCACCGTCGATGACGACGGCGGAGATGCCCGGAATGTCGCCGCGCGCGATCGCGCTCAGCGCATCGGGCGCGAGCGACGCGGCAGGCGCATCGCACACGACGAGATCGGCGGCCTGGCCGACGGCGAGCGTCGCGCTGCCGGCCAGGCGAAACGCGAGCGCGTTGTTGCCTGTAGCGAGCGCGATGACGATCTCCGGCGCCAGATCACCCAGCGATGCCAGCTCGCACACGCTCTTGAGCACGCCCATCGGCATGACGCCGGTGCCGGTCGGCGTGTCGCTGGCCACGCACACGCGGCCCAGCGCGTCGGCCTCGCGCGCGAGCGTGAGGATAAAGAGTGCGGACTTGAGATTGCCCGCCTGCACGATCTGCAGCGCCATATCGGTTTCGCGAACGATCGTCCGCAGCCCGTGCTCGTCGAGCGACGTCGTCCCGCCGTTGACGTGACCGCACACGTCCGGCCGAAGATGCAACAGCACGTCGTGCGTAATCGGGCTCGAGCCAGGGATCGAGTTGCCGCCGCTGTGAGACATGACGCAGAGCCCATGCTTCTGCGCGCGTCGAACGTCCGGCTCGCCGTCGCGCGGATGAGCGTAGCCGCCGAAGCCGTACTTCGCGTGGCGCACGCCGTGCTTCGCCATCTCCGCGAAGTCCTCATCGGTCAGTCCCGGCTCGAGCACGACAGAGCCGGCGTTGACTTTCATCCCGTTGGGACGGAAATGCTCAAAGCACTTGGCGGCCGCGATGGCGAGTGCCTTGGAGGCGGCCGGATCGTGCGGTCGGCCGGGCGCGTGCACGCCCTCACCCGCTGAGACGACCGACGTGATGCCGCCGTGGACGTAGGAGTCGAGAAAGTCGACGGTCTTCTGCCGCGGTGTGTAGTCGCCGAGGACCACGTGACAGTGCGAGTCGACGAGGCCCGGGATGACCGTCGTGCCGCGACAGTCGACAATTACGTCGGCACGCGCGGCGTTCGTCCGGCTCACCGCCCCGAGCGCCGTAACGCGGCCGCTCTCCGCCAGCAGCGATTCAGCCTCTGTCCGAGGCGCACCGAGGTCACCCGTGACGAGCGTTCCGATGTTGACGAGCCCGAGCGTCGGCACCGCAGGAGGTGTACCACAGTGCGGTGCCGACGAGCACCGCTATCGGTTCATCGCTCGCTTGACCACCATCGCGGCGATGCCCGCGAGCGCCGCCTTCGCGAGCGGCGAGCTCAGGATCTCTGCCATGCCGCCGCCCGCCGGCTGGGTACCGGCACCGGACGGTCGGGCGCCGCCGCCCGACGGCTGGGCGCCGCCCTTTTCGCCGCTGCCGGCTCCGAACAAGTCGCGCAACCGGCCGGGCGTGTCGTGCAAGTTGGTGAGGACCTGGCTCAGATCGCGCGGATTCGTGCTCACGTCGCCGGACAACGGCACGCCTTTGGCCTCTGCCCGCTGCTGCAGCATCTTGACGAACCCGGCGCGCTCCTCGGGCGATAGCCGTGCGAGCGCGTCCTGCGCCGCCTGCATGTACTCGTCACGCGGAACTGCGTGCGCGACGTCGCGATATCGCTCGATCACCTCCTGGTCGGAGTAGCCTTCGGACGGATGCCCTTGATCGTAGCGGCGCACGAAGTCGGAGTAGTCCTGCCGGTCGAAAATGCCCATTGCTGCCCCCATCTCAGACCTCGATGATGACGTCGCGAGACGAGCGTCGATGATGGGGCGGCCGGCAATGAAGGGCCGAATGTCTGGGGGGCGCGCGGCGAATGGCGGTAGTCAGTACTCCTCGAGGCAGCGGTCGACCGCGGCTTTCGCCCGTGCCCAGTCGTACGCGCGGAACATCCGCGTGTTCACGACCGGCTGCGCGGCGGAGTAGAACATCTCGTACTGCAGCTGGCGGCCGCCGAACTCGGTGCCGACGAAATCCCACACGAGCTTGAGCAGCTTCACGCGTTCGCGAGCGCTGGCCGTCGCCCCGCGCATGAATCGCTCGACGTCGGCGCGCGTCTCGGCGCTCGTGAAAGACGCCTCCGAGGACGGCAGCTGCTGGAAAGCGCCGCCGGCCAGCTCGCGAATCGCGCGCAGCATGTCAACGATCAGGCGGCGCTGCAGGCTCATGCCGGCGTAGACGTACTGCGGGTGCGGCCGCGCCACGCCGTCGCGGATCAGCGGGTGGCGCTCGGCCGCCTGCACGAGCGCGTCGAACGTCGCGCACAGCGCCGCGATGTCGCCGCCCAGCGAGGCCTGGGCTTCGGGCTTTCGGTCGGCGGCGTGGACCTCGAGCAGCTTCAGTGCCAAGCCGGCCATGAACTCCAGCTTCACGGTGAAGCGGACGAGCGACTGGAAATTAGCGAGCGTGTGAGAAGGCGACTCGTGGAACTGCGCATTGACGAGATCGACGTCGCGGTACACGAATACCTGCTCCCACGGCACGTAGACGTCGTCGAAGACGACCGTCGCGTCGACCTCATCGAAGCGCGACGACAGCGGGTAATCGAACACGCTCGTCGTTCCCTGCGCATACGGCCGGCGCGGATAGATGCGGAGCCCCGGCGCATTCACCGGCGTGACGAACGACAGCGCGTAATCGTCGTCGCCGGGCACGAGCGGCGTGATGTACGAGATGAAGAGCCAGTCGGCGAGCACGGCCGAGGTCGTGATGCCCTGAGCGCCGCGGACCACGATGCCGCCATCGCGCTCGGCCACGACGCCGGGATAGAGCCACGGCTCGGGCTGACGGTGCGCGGGCTGGCTGCGATCGATCTGCAGCGGCACGATGCCATACGCGACGTAGAGATCCTCGTCGCGCGCGCGCTCGTAGAAACGGACGACGTTGTCGCCGAACCGCACACCGCCGCGGTCGAACAGCTGGCGCCAGCCGGCGAACGCGCTCAGCACGCACGCAACGTGATCGGGCGTGCGACCCATGAGGCCATACGAAGGCTCGGCCCAGAGCCGGTGCGCGCGTCGCCGGGCGCCGAGATCTTCCGCCGAGCGCGGCACGAGCCACATCGTGCTGTGTCGCCGGCCGGTTGCCGGATCCACCCAGGTCGTCGCCTTCTCGGCTTCGGGCGCGCGCGCGAGATCCCACGTCTGCGCGATGCGCCGGATCGGCTCCGCGAAGGCGGGATGCTTGGCGACGTCGGCGACGCGCTCGCCGTCCAGAAACACCGCACGGCCGTCGTCGAGGCTCGCGAGATAGTGGTCGCCACTCCGCATGGCGGGGCAAACCTTGCCACACCGGTCGGCTAATGACAAACCGGCGACCCGATGATAGCGTCTCGCCGCCGTGGGTCGCCCGCCGCTCATCGTCGTGTTCGTCGCCATCGTCGTCATCGCGCTCGGGGAGCTGGGCGGCGCCGTGCTCTCGCAGCTGCGTCCTGCCACGGCGCGCTGGGCCGCGGCGCGCATCGCCGCGAATCCCACCATGCACGGCCTCACCGGCTCGGCGGAGTACGACGACGCCGTGCGCGAGCGCACCGTCTTCGCCACCGAAGCGGGCCTCTCGTTCTTCCACACGCACGCCGAGGGGACCGGTCTCGTGTTGTTCTTCGCGGCCACGCTGGTGGCCAGCGTCGTCCGCCGGCGCGCCGCGCGCGCGACGCTCTATACGCTGCTGACCCTGGGCGCGCTCTTTCCGCTGGGCTATCTGGTGTACGCGCTCGCGGTCCTGAGCCTCGGCCGGGACAGCGGCATCGAGCTCGCCGAGACGTGGGTGCTCACGCCGCTCGGCTCGGCCGCGATCGCGGGTCTCGCGGGTCTGGCGGCGGCTCTCGCGCGGCGATGATTTCGCCGCCGACTGCGACGTGGCGGCTCCCGCCGCGCGGCGTCCTCCTGGCCGCCGTCCTGCTGCTCGTTGCGGCGGAACTCGGCGGCGCCGGCATGGGGCGCTACAAGGTCGAGCTGGCGCGCTGGGCGCGGACCGGCATGCTGGCGCATCCCGGGGCTCACGGTCTCGTGGGCGTGCGCGATGTCGACGAGCGCGTGCTCGACGAAGCGCTCTTCCGCTTCGATGCCGGCCTGCGACTCTTCCACATGCATGCCGAGGGTATGGCGCTCGTGGTCATCGCCACCACCACCGTGGCGTCCACGCTGGCTCGCTCGCCCGGCGCCCGACGGGTCCTCATCCTTCTTCTCACGGTCGGCGGCGTCGGTTATCCTCTCGGCTACCTGGTCTGGAGCGCGCTCATCCCGGCATACGGCGTGGAGAGGAGCAAGGCCATCGCCGAATACCTCCTGTGGATACCGTTCGGCGGCGCGACGATCGCCGCGCTGCTGTGGCTGGCCGCTCTGACGGCCGCACGCGTGGTGCGGCGATGATCGCCTCGCGCGCGCTGGGCGTCACGCTGCTCGTCGCTCTCGCCACGACGCCCGCCCTCGCCCATCACACCGGCGTGTACACGCCGAAGGACAACGCGATCACCGAGAACTTCAAGCAGGTGAAGTTCTCCGCTCAGGCCGGAAAGTTCGACGTCGCGCTCCGCCTCTACGACGCCGGCCCGCTGCGCGCCGAGATGCGCGCGCGCGCCGCCGCCCTGCCCGATGCGCTGGAGACCCGTGTGCGTGCCGCGCTCCTGGCGCACGACGCCGCCGAGGCCGAGCGTGGCCTGGCCGTCTTCTTTGTGGCCCTGGCGCGCGACCTGGCGCGGGAGGCCGACCGGCAGCTCGCCGCCGGCGCTGCGCCGTCCACGACCGGGCCGCGGTTCCTGGAAGCGATCTGGCGCTATTACAACCTCGCCGACTTC
>Ga0075423_10004163_pt1 | contig 13382 bp, 10 predicted proteins | sample SoiMethybrSBSTD2_FD_80114 | JGI IMG/M metagenome (GOLD analysis project Ga0075423, IMG submission 80114) | Bulk soil microbial communities from a Populus tree surrounding site in Tennessee, USA - Soil MetaG P. TD hybrid SBSTD2 | ecosystem: Environmental > Terrestrial > Soil > Tree plantation...
GACGCATCCCGGCGGCGGCATCATGGGCGCGCCGGGTAGGAACGCCGCGCAACGGATCCTGAGCGCGCGCGATTAGTCCTTGGGCCTTGGTTCTTGGTCCTTGGTCCGTCCTATCGTCCTTGGTCCATTGATTCCTCGGGTTCGTCGAGAGAATCAGATCACCAGCCGCTGACAAGAGTCACGGTGAGGAAACACGACGGTGAGCGAAACCTATCAGTGCTGCTTTTGCGGAGAAATCATCGATGCCTTCCCTCCGGACGTGGGAGGGCTGCTGTACACGATTGCTATCGACCAACCCGCGCGAGACCAAACGGAGCAACAGTTGTATTGCCACACGCGCTGTCTGCTCGAGCGACTGCACACGTCGGTGAAGCTCTATGCTCTCGACATCGATGGTCAGTACTAAGAACCAGGGACCGACGCGTCCGTCAGGACGCGAATCTGCGCGCGGCCTTGTTTCATTGTGCGGATGAAGGCGGCAATCAGATCGGCATCGAACTCGCTGCCGGCGCGCACTTCTAGATAGGCGAACGTGTCCTCCATCGGCCATGCGTCGCGATAGGGACGTACGGTGCTGAGCGCGTCGAAGACGTCGCACACGTGAACGAGTTTGCTGGCGGTGGCGCACTCGCGCGCGTAGTGCAGCTTCGGATAGCCGCCGCCATTGAGCATGATGTGATGCTCGTAGGCGACGGTCGCGGCGAGACTGAGATCGTCGTGACTCTCCATCAGATACTGCGCGCCATCGACTGGATGGCGGTTCATGACCTCGCGCTCCGCGTCGGTGAGCTTCCCAGCCTTCGTGAGAATCTCGATTGGTATCCGCACCTTGCCGATGTCGTGCAGCAGGCCGGCGACACCGATGGCGCGCACATCCTGCGAGCGGAAGCCGAGCGTCTCGGCCAACGCCATCGACAGCACAGAGACATTGAGCGAATGCGTGGTGGTGTACTGATCGAACTCCTTCAGCTTCAGCAGCGGCAGCACCATCGGCGTGTCGGTGCACATGGCGACCGACAACGATCGCACCACCGCTTCCGCCTCGAGCAGCGGCACCGATCCGTTCGACTGCACCTCGCTCAGCAACCAGCGAAACGTCTCTGCCTCCTCGCCGAGCGCGAGGTCCAACGTCGCCGCCGCCTCAGCCCATGTCGCCGCATCGGTGATGCCGTCCATGTCGATCGCGCCAAAGCGGATGCCCAGCGATCGCATCTGCCGCGCCTCGCTGGTATCCACCGCTCCCTGCGACAGGCGCAGCAGCACTTCCTGCAGGAAGCCTTCGAACTCGTCTCGCGACACCCGCCGCTCGAGCTCGATGCGCTGGATGCCGGCATTGACGAGACGAGGCCCCCAGTCCCACGACCGCAAGCCGCGCAGACGCTCGCGGCCGAACACCACTTCGTCCTCGAGCAGCGTGATCGCGGTCGGCACGGGAAGGCCGTCGAGCGCTTCGAACGCCGCATCGATGGCACGCTCGCGAGAAGGATGTCCTTCGGGGTACAGCGTCGCGAGTCCGAGCACGTGCGCGAATGCATGAAGAAACGCAATCGGATCGTTCATGCGACCGCCTGACGGATGTCGGGATCCGACGATCGCGCAGCCACGGCGCGCACGCGGGCGGCTCGCGGATGATCGCGCCACGTCTCGCTGAGGGCGCGCAACGCGGCGACGAGCACCGGCGTCTTCGCTGGAAGCCGCCGACGCCCCAACCACGTGCGCCTTCCGTCCGTGAGATGCAGCAGCGCGTTCAACGCCGACTCGTCCCGAAAGCGACCGAGCGTCGTCACCGCAAGCTGACGCAGGTCTCCGGCAGCGGCGACATCGATCGCCCAGTCGATCACCCGATCGATCACCTCGCCGGGACAATCGGGCGGAATCGTCGCCAGACCCAGACCGACCACGCGCGGATCGGTGTCGTTGAGCGCCGCACGCACGCCGTCCATCTTCTCCGACGCCATCGACAGCTGCAGGCGAATCGCCTCGGTGCGAACGCGCGGATCGGGGTGACGCGTCCACGGACCTGGAGAGAAGCCCGCAGGAATGCGCCCCGAGCGCTGCAGCAGCACCAGCATATTGCGCGGCACGTACCAACGCTGATCGTTCAAGCGCGCGATCACGAGCGGACCGATGTCGACCGGCGACTGCGCGAGCCAGTCGAGCAACCGTCGCCGCACGGGACGGCTCGGAGACGATCCAATGGCGTCGAGCAGCGGGCCGAAGCTCTCGATCGACAAGCGTGGCAACAACGCATCGAGCCCCGTCATGTCGATGCGATCCTGCGCGAGCAGCGCGGCCACCGCTTCGGGGTTCGTCAACTTGGCGAGCATCGCGTCTGCCGTTGACGCCGCTTGGGGCGGCGGCGCCGCCAACACCTCGAACAGCTCGTTGAGTCGTCCCAACTTGACGATGTCGTCGATCGCGCGCACGGCCAGCGCCGAGAAGACATTCGATTCGAGGCTCATCTGAACGACGCGCATCGACGCCGACGCCTCGGCGCGATCGCCGTCCGGTGCCGAGGCCTCTCCCGCACCCGCGGCCAGCCGCTCGAGCACACGTCCGTACGCCTGCGGGTTTGGATCGGCCAGCGTCCAGTTATCGAGGAGACGACCGACCTGCTGACGAAACTCGCGATCGGCGCGCGGCCGCGCCAGCTCCGCTCCCTGCTTCGCGTGGCCGGCGAGCTTCGACAGCATGCGCAGGAGACCGTGCGAGATCGTCTGCTGACCGGCCGCCGCAGCCTTGACGATCTCGAGCACCGCGTCGGCCGCCATGCCGTGCGCAGCGTCGCGCACGAATTGATGTCGCTGCTCGGCATCGCCGGCCATCCGCACGAGACGACGAAGGGTGGCGGGATCGATCGCCGTGATCAGCTGCATCGTCTTTTCGTGCAACTCCGCAGCATTGTCCGCCGTCGCCGTGGTGAGCTCGTGCGCGATCTCGAGCAGGTAACGGATGATCGCCTGGTCGTACGAGCCTTCCTCGGCGTGTCCGTTGATGGCGTGCGCAATCGCGGATGCCGCGATCGGGTGGCCTCTCTCGTCGATCGCGTCGAGCGCCAACGCGGCGCGCGCAAGTCCACCCCACAAATCCTTCGGCCGCGACCCTCGTCCGGCGTCGGCGCTCTCATCCCCAATCGAGAGTCGATCGAAGGTGAGCGGATGGAGCTTGAGGTGCGGCCAGGTCGTGGCGGCATCGGGTGTGGCGCCGAATGCGCCATCGCGCTCGGGGTCGCGCGCGAGGCGGCGCAGTGCTTCTCCCATCTCGTTCGGGTGAAGGCCACGGGTCACGCTCACCGCGCCGATGTGATGGCGATGAAGCGCATCTGCAAGACGCCGCAATACCGGTTGGTTGGGATCGGTCGAGACGTCGTCGATGAGCAGTTGACGACGGCTCACGCCGATGGCGAGCGAGGCGCGCGCCTGCAACACGCGCTCCGCGGCACGGACCACTCCGGCCGAGGCGGGCTCGAGCGAGGGATGGCCGCTCGGGTACATCGTGTGCCGATGCAGCGCGATCGACAACTCGAACAGAAACTCGCTCACGTCGCGCGGCAGCACGGCGCGTTCGGACCTCGGCGCCTCCATCGGTTATGCCGCAGACTACGGCGTCGAGACGGCTGACGCAAGCTCGCGATCTCCGCTGTTTTCACAGTCACGTCAAGCGGAGGCTTCAGCCTCCGCGCCACCGCCGACACGCGCACGCTGAAGCGTGCGCGCGACGGCGTGTCGAAAGGCCGAGACGCGGATGGTTCAGTATTCAACGCGTACTCAGCACTCAAGATTCCCGTGCACGTTGTGCACGCCGCGCGCGATCGACCGCGCGTAGCCGCACCAACGCAACGCCCGTCGCCACGTGATGAAGGTACGACCGTTGCCTCCCGCATCGCGGCTCCGAAGCAATCGACCGGATCGTCCCAGCGACCGGTGACTTCACACGAGTCAAATGCATCACGTTCGTGACACGCGCATGTCGCGCGCGCCACGTCGTGCGTCGTGTCTTCATCTTCGACCGCGTCGCCACGTGCGCGTCGCGGGCGATGCAGACGCGGCGAGCGGTCGCGATCCGTGTGAAGGAGCTTCGGCTCTCGATTTGAGGAGGAAACACATGGGTGGAGTATTACAAGGGATCGGAACACCGACAGGCTATCCCACGCAGACGTTGCCGTGGGGATTCACGCCCCAGCTGACCGGCCAGAGCGGTGTCCCCAGTCTGTATGGACCGCAGGTGCCGCAGCTGCTTCAGCAGCTGCAGGCCGCGGTGCACCATCTCCTGCAGACGGAATTCGTGCAGCAGCAGCAGATTCAGCAGCTCCTTCACGTCGTCCCGCAGCAGCTGCAGCAGATTCAACAGTTGATTCAATTCGTCGCGCAGCAGACATCACAGAGCTCGCCGTGGCATCAGAGCCAGTCATTCCATCCGAACGTCGGCTATCCAATGGCGTCGTTCGGACAGGGATGGCTCGGGTCGTCGCCGGGCGCCCAGCCGCAGATCTTCGGTGGGCAGGGAGGCTTCGGAGGACAGAGCGGGTACGTGATGTAAGCACAGCGACGAACGGGCCCGCGGACGACGTGGTCCGCGGGCCCTCTTTGCGATCGTGTTCGTCGCGATCGCATGAAGGAGCAGACAACATGATTCAGGCACCTTTCGGATCCACGACACCGGGCTGGCCGGTGATGCCGTCGCCCGCGTTCCCGTGGTCGCAGGCGCCGATGGCGATGGGCGCGACGCCGGGGCCGATACCGTCCTTCGCCGCGCCCGACCCGAACACAGCGCACACGCTCGGCTGGACGGGCTCAGGCATCAGCACCGGGCAAACGATGACGCCGGTTCCGTTGAGCACGCCGCTGGTGCTCCCCGACGGCATCACCGCGCCCGCACTCATGGGTGCGATCGCGTTGCGGCGAGGCCTGCCGCAAGGCCCGACCAACGATCACGACGTCGAAGAGCTGCTGTATGACGCGATGGAGCTGCTGCCGGGATCGAGCGATGTCGAAGTGCGGTGTGAGAGCGGACGCGTCACCTTGACCGGCAACGTCCCGCACAAACGCATCAAGCGAGACGTCGGCGAGCTGGCGTGGGCGATCCCCGCGATCAACGACGTGCAGAACACCGTGACAATCACGGGCCGGCGCCGCTCGCGTCCATTCGGTCGCGAGAACGAACAGCAGCAACCGGCACAGAGCCGCAAGCAGTCGTAGCATCAACTCCCAATATCCCAACTCCCAACTCCCAAGAAGTCGTTGCGCTTGGGTGTTGGGAATTGGGAGTTGGGAATTGACACGCGTCAGTGTATATCTCGGCTCGATGCACGACGCGATCATCGTGGGCGCTGGACACAACGCGCTGACAGCGGCGTTCTATCTCGCCAAAGCCGGGATCAAACCTCTCGTGCTCGAGCGGCGCGCCGAGATTGGCGGCGGCGCGGTCACATCGGAGCTCCATCCCGGGTTTCACGCACCAACGCTCTCGCACGAAGTGCTCCTGCACGAGCAGATCGCGTCAGACATGAATCTGCCGCGTCATGGGCTCGAGCTGCTCGCGCCGCAGGCACGCGTGTGCGCCCCGTCGCGCAAGGGTCCCGCGCTCGTCCTCACCGACGATGCGGCACAGACCGCTCAGGCGATTCATGCGCTGAGCTCGAGAGATGCCGCCGCGTATCCGCACTTCCGCGCGGCAATCGATCGCGTCGCGTCGGTGATCGCCACGACACTCACCGGCGTACCACCGCGGATTGACAACCCGAGTGCAGGCGATCTGTGGCGGCTGCTGAACACCGGACGCGCGTTTCGCGCACTCGGCCGCCGGGACGAGCATCGGCTGCTGCGATGGCTGCCGATGCCGGTCGCCGACCTCACCAGCGAATGGTTCGAGAGCAGTCTGCTGCGCGCCACCATTGCCGGCCCGGCGGTCTCGGGCACGATGCTGGGTCCGCGTTCGTCGGGCAGCTCGCTGGTGTTGCTTCTGCGTGAAGCCCATCGCCGTCTGGCCGGCGGGCGCAGCCTCGCCATCAAAGGCGGGCCCGGCGCGATGACGCGTGCGATGGCACGCGCCGCTATCGATGCTGGCGCGGAGATTCGCACCAACACGGCCGTCGACCGGATCGTCACGCGGAACGAACGCGTCGTTGCTGTGCGCACCAACGGTCAAGAGATCCCGACGTCGGCGGTGTTGTCGAGCGCCGATCCGAAGACGACGTTCCTGAATCTGCTCGAGCCGCTCGACCTGGCTCCGGACTTCGCCGCGCGCATCCGCCACTACCGCGCGGCTGGAACCATCGCGAAAGTGAACGTGGCGCTGTCAGCGCTGCCTTCGTTTGCCGGTGTCGCCGATTCGGCCATGCTCACCGGCCGCGTGCACCTCGGCCCGGATCTCGACTACCTCGAGCGCGCGTTCGATCACGCGAAGTACGGCGAGTACTCCACCTGGCCATGGCTGGATCTGACCATCCCTTCGGTGCTCGATCCGTCGCTGGCGCCGTCGGGCGCGCACGTCCTCTCGATTTACGTGCATTACGCCCCCTATGCCCTGCGGCATGTGCAGTGGAGCGCGTCGCGAAACGCGCTGCTCACCACTGTGCTGCGCGTGCTCGAAGAGTACGCACCCGGGATCGGGCGATTGATTGTCGCGACACAGGTGCTGACACCGGCCGACCTTCACACCGAGTTCGGTTTCGCTGGTGGACACGTCTTCCATGGTGAGCTGGCGATCGATCAGTTGTATGCGATGCGTCCCGTGCTTGGCTTCGCTCGCTACGACTCACCCATCCTCGGCCTCTTCCTCTGCGGAGCCGGCACACATCCAGGAGGATTCCTCACCGGAGCAAGCGGACGACTGGCGGCACGGCGTGTGCTTTCGTCCGGCGTACTTCGTTGAAGTACCGCGCCAATGTGACGATACTTGGTCAGACGTTCGGTCCATGACTCACAGGACTGTCGCCGCCCTCACCGTGCTCGTGATGACCGCCGCCAGCGGCACCGCGCTCCACGCGCAGCGCGTGGCGGGCGGCGCCGGCGCGCTCGCGGGACGCCGCGGAGGCCCACCCGCCCCAGTCGCGAACGGCGCCACCATCGTCGGTCGCGTGTTCGATGCGACCACGCAAGCCCCGGTGCGCCGCGCTCAGATTCAAGCGACCAACAACGAGCTGTTCATCGACGGCACGACCGACGATGACGGACGATTTCAGTTGAACGGCCTGCGGGCCGGCGCATGGCAGGTCACCATCTCGAAGGGTGGCTATTACCCGTGGTACATCGGTCAGCGGCGGCCATTCGACATTCCACCACCGATCACCGTTGCTGCGCGGCAGCGTGTCGACGTCGATATTCCGTTGTCGCGCGGCGGCGTCATTGCGGGGCGTGTCTTCGACCAGAGCGGTGAGCCGCTTGCTGGCCTGCAGGTGAAGGTCTACCGCGCCCGCATGTCGCAGGGCTATCGTCGTCTCGAAACGGTGGGTGTACCCGATCGCACCGATGACACCGGTGCGTATCGCATCTACGCGCTGCCGCCCGGCGACTACTACGTGGCCGCAAGCCTTCGCATGGCGCCCGCCGACTCGATCGTCGAGACGACGTATGCGCCGACGTACTATCCGGGCACCGGAGACATCGGCGAGGCACAGCGGATCCGGATCGGGCTCGGAAGCGAAGCCACCGCAGTGTTCCCGCTGCTGCCGGTGCGCCGCGTCCGCGTCGCCGGCACAGTGCTCACGTCGTCGGGTTCGCCCGCCGACGCGCTGCTCACGCTCACCTCTGCCAACAGCGAGCTTGGCATGCCGCTCGGCATCGGCGGAGTCACGCGTCGCGACGGATCGTTCACGCTCGCAGACGTACCTCCGGGACGTTACACGCTCTCGGCCTCGCTGCGCAGCGAGGGCCCGTCGGAAATCGCCAGCCTGCCACTCGTGGTCGGCGATGGGGACGTCACCGGGATCGCACTCGTCACCGAGCGGCTCGCTCGTATTCAGGGCCGCTTCATCCTCGATAGCGGCGTGTCGCATCCGCTGCCGCCGGATCTGGAAGTGAACGCGATGGCCGCGCGTGTGAATGGAACGCTGGTGAGCGGCAACACCGGATCGCCCTTCGTGCTCGAAGGAGTCGGTGAGCCGTTTTATCTTCGCGTGGTGATGCCTGAGGGCTGGAGCGTCAAGAGCATCGAGGTTGGCGGCGCGGACGTCACCGATTCGCGCTCGATCTCGGTGCCGTTGGGCCAACAGACGGACGCGCGCATCGTGATCACCGATCGGGTGTCCGAAGTTCGCGGAACGGTCGTGTCTGGTGGCAAGCCCGCGGCCGCGCACGTGGTGATCTTTTCGGCCGATCAGGCGACGTGGGGTTTTCCGTCCAGATTTGTACGGGAGACGACTGCCGACGCGAAAGGCCAGTTCCGCGTGACGGGCCTGCCCGAGTCCAATCGCTATCTCGCAATCGCTGTGGACTTTCTCGAAGACGGCGAACACAACGATCCCGAGTTCCTCGAACGCATGCGCGAGATGGCACAGTCCTTTCCACTCGGTACGGCCGAAGCACGGACACTCGAATTGCCGCTGGTCCAACGATGACGACGACGATGCGCGCGGTCGTACTCGCTGTGATGGTGGCGCTGGCGTTGCCACATGCGGCGGCGGCACAGCGCGCGCCGCAGCGTCGCACACAGCGTGTCGATTCAATGACGGCCATCATCAGCGGAAAGGTGATGACCGCGGACACCGGCACGCCGATCCGCGGCGCCGAAGTGCGCTTGTCGAGCGACGGACACTTCAGTCGTCTGGTCACGACCGAGGGCGACGGCCGATTCGAGCTGCGCGACCTACCCGCCGGCGAATACAAGTTGATCGTATCGCGCACGGGTTTCATCACGATGCAGTACGGACAGCGGCGTCCGTTCGAGGCCTCGAGCTCGATCACACTCGCCGAGGGCGGTCGCGTCGAAGCCACTGTTGCGCTGATTCGCGGCGGCGTCATCTACGGGCGCGTGCTCGATCAATTCGGTGAGCCGCTCGCCGGCACGCGGGTGCAGGCGCTGCGATCGCGCACGGTTCAGGGGCAACGGCGCGTGCAAACGGTTGGCGCAGCCGATCAGACCGACGACACCGGCGCGTTTCGCATCTACGGATTGCCACCCGGTGATTACTACGTGTTGGCGGCGGCGGGACTGGGCGAGCAGGCGAAGCGCGATCCGCCAACGTACTTCCCCGGCACCGCGAATTTCGCGGCGGCACAGACAATTACCCTGGCTCCCGGGCTCGAGGCTGCCGCGGACTTTCAGGTCGCCGGCATTCGCAACGCGCGCGTGACGGGCATCGTCGTGAATTCGTCCGGTAGTCCAGTGCCGGCGATGGTGAATCTCAACTCGGATGTCGTCAACTCCGGCCCCGCAATGGAAGGCATCGCCGGATCGCTCGCCGTGCACGCCGATGCCGGACCTGATGGACGGTTCACGCTCGAGAACGTTCCGCCCGGGCCCTACACGTTGAGCGCGATGTTGACGAACGGGCTGATGGGACCGGACCCCGTCGGAGGACCGGGACCGCCGTCACCGCGCGAGATGATCAAGCGCATACCGGAGAGCACGGCAACGCCGATCATCGTGAACGGCGACGACATCTCAGACGTCACGCTGGTGACGCGCCCGCCGGCGGTGTTGAACGGTTCGTTCGTGCCCGACACCGGTGTCACCAGGCGTCTGCCTCAAGGACTTCGCGTGACTGTGCGCTCCATAGGCCTGGGCATGATGATGACAATGGGGATCGGTCAGGACAGTTTCCAATTGCTCGGGCTCACGGGACCGGTCAACCTCACCGTGCAAGGCGTCCCACCAGGATGGACCGTGAAAGCGATGGTCCTGGATGGCCGCGATGTGATCGACGAGCCGATCGATCTCCAGGGTCAGAACGCCACGCTTCGCGTCGTCATGTCGGATCGCCCGGCGGCGGTGATTGGAACCGTGCTGTCGCGCGGCGAGCCGGTCGATCAGGCGGTGATCGTGTTCCCCGAGGACGCGACGAGGTGGACCTTTCCCTCGCGTTACGTTCGGACCACACGGGCCGATCGGGAGGGTCAATTCCGCGTCAGCGATCTGCCGGCCGGCGAACGCTATCTCGCCGCGGCCGTTCCGTATCTCGAGGATGGCGAGCAGGAAGACACCGCGTTCCTGGAGAAGCTTCGTTCCCGCGCCAGCAGCTTTTCTCTCGGGGAAGGCGAGCAGCGCTCGGTCGTCCTCGAAGCGACCTCTCGTTGATCCTCTCGCCGTGCAAGCCTGTCTCGCCGTAGCCCGTAGGGCGAAGGCGGATCTTTTAACAAATCGCTAACGACACGACCACCGCCAGCACCGTCAAATAGACATGGCAATGAGACGTGCAGCTATCGCTCTGTTCGTCGCGGCGCTGACGCTCGCGTCGGCCGATGCGCTCACGGCGCAGCGCGACGGTGGCGGCGGCGCACGCCAAGGTGGTGGGGGTCGCGGCGGCGCCGTTGGTGGTGGTGGTGCGCGCGGTGTGACAGCGCCACAGGGGCGCGGGGCTCAAGGCGGGTTCGGGCGCGGGCGCGGGAACGACGTACAGGGCACGTCGAGTATTCGCGGACTCGTCACCGCCGGCGACACCAACACGCCGCTGCGCCGCGCGCAGGTCAATGCGGTCTCGCCAGAGACGCGATCGTCTCGCGCTGCGACCACCGACGCCACTGGCCGGTTCGAACTGCTCAACCTGCCCGCAGGGCGATGGACGGTGACGGCGTCGAAGGGCGGATATGTTGCGCAGCAGTACGGGCAGCGGCGCGCGTTCGAGTCGGTCGAGCCGATCGAGCTCGGTGATGGCCAGCGGGTCACCGCGAACTTCACGCTGCCGCGCGGCGGCGTCATCACCGGCCGCATAACCGACGAGTACGGCGATGCGGTGACCGGGGCGCGCGTCGAAGTGCTGCGGTCGCAGATGACGCAGGGCCGGCGGCGATTGACACCCGTATCGATGAACAGTCAGACCGACGACACCGGCGCGTTCCGCGTCTACGGCCTCGCGCCCGGCGACTACTACATTGCCGCCCGCTCGCAGCCGATGCCATTCGATTTTGGTGATAGCGGGGAGCCGGTGTCGTTGGCCGCGACGTTCTACCCCGGCACCACGAGCGTCGGCGATGCACAACGAATCAAGGTGGACGCGTCGTCGGAGCAATCTGGGATCAACTTCGCGCTGACCACGGTCCGCGCCGTGCGCGTGTCGGGCACGGTGCTCGATAGCAATGGCGCACCGGCGCAGGCGATGTTGATCCTGCAGACAACGTCGATCGTCGAGGGACCGTTCGGCACCGCGATGCAGGCGCGGTCGCAGGCTGATGGGACGTTCACGATTCGAAACGTCGCGCCCGGTGAGTACACGCTCGACGTGAGGACCGGCCAAGGCGGAAGAGGGGCAGGCGCAGGTGCGGGCGCGAACGCATTGTCCGACGTCGCGTCGATGCCGCTCGTCGTCGGCAGCGACGACGTCACCGGCCTGACGATCGCGACGTCGAAGGGCGGCACGATTCGAGGCACGGTCGTCGCCGACGGAGCGACATTACCCGCGACCGGGCTGCAGGTTGCCCTGCAATCGTTGGCAGGCGTCCTGCGCGGCAATGCTCCTCCGGCGCAAGTGAGCAGCGCCGGTACCTTCGACTTCACAGGGCTGATCGGATCGTATGTGCTGCGCGTCGATCGCGTGCCCGATGGCTGGACGGTGAAGTCGATCACTGTGAACGGCAGGGATGCGTCGGATCTGCCGTTCGATGTGCGCGGCACCGATCAACTCACGGCACGCGTGGTGCTCACCAATCACATCAACGAGCTCACCGGCACGGTGCGAAGCGGCGGCCAGACCGTGACCAATGCAAGCGTGGTGATCTTCCCCGACAATCCGGCGCAGTGGCCGTTTCCGTCGCGGCGTGTGCGCAACACGCGTGTCGACGGCAACGGCCTGTTTCGCATCCGAGGCGTGCCCGCCGGTCAGCGCTATCTCGCGGTCGCCGTCGACTACCTGGAGCAGGGTGAGTTTCAAGATCCGGAGTTTCTGCAGAAGATGAAAGCGCGGGCGACCGAGGTCACGCTCGGCGATGCAGAAACGAAGAACATCGAGTTGCCGCTGGTCGAACGTTGACGCGGAGGCTGAAGCCTCCGCTCTACGATGGTCGTTGTAGTTGACGCGGAGGCTGAAGCCTCCGCTCTACGATGGTCGTTGTAGCGCGCATGCTTTAGCGTGCGCGTGTCAGAAATAATCGCTCCGCCAATAGAAGACGTCGTCTGCGGTTCGCGGGATCGCGACATCGGCTAGCGGACACACCATGAAGACATCGGTCGGGTTGGTGCGGTCGCGGAGCTCGAGTTGCGGCGGCACCGCGAACTGGCGCGGCCACCAGGTGCGGATCAGTGGAGCGGATCGGTGCGGTTCGCGTGCAATCAGCGTCTGCAGCATCGCTCCCAGCCGCGCACCGGCGGGATCGCGATCGCCGGCTTCCTCGAGCGTCCATCCATTGGGGGTCTCGTGCAGCACCACGTACGCGACCGCGGACGCGCCTTCCTCCGCAACGAAGAACTCGATCTGACGAAAGCCGGCAGGGCCCAGCCCCGCGAGGAGACGCTTCTTCGCGATCGCGTACTGCACGAGCGAGGCACGGCGGCGAAGCGCAACCCGTGCACCCACCGAGCGTGCGTCATGCAGCGCGGCCACGTTTGCCAGATCGCGATCCTCGCCTGCGCGCACGAGCATCGCCGGTGCTCCACCTTTGCGCTCGACCCCGACGGTTACTTCATCGAGAGGGACCGTCGCGAACCCATGCCGCTCGTAGAACGCAGTACCAATCTCGGAGAACAACGAGGCGAACAGCGCGCCCTCGCGTCGAGCGTCGGCGAGCATCATCTCGATCAAGCGCGACGCGTATCCGCGGCCACGGCGATCGGCAGGCGTGAACACGGCGCCGATGCCGCACATCCAGCCATCGCGTCCGTCGACGCGCACGTCGAAGCGATACCGCTTCGCGGTCGCGAGCAGATCGCCGGCGGCGTCCAGGAGCGCGAGGCGCTGCAAATGCGTGCGTCCCCACTCGGTTCGCAGCTGCGCCTCGTTCCAGCGGCTGTACGCCTGGCGCGACAGTCCTTCGTTCCAGATCGGAAACGTGTGGTCGAGAATGCGCTGGCGAAGCGCCTGGTCTGCAACAACGATCTGCATGCGGGTCGATCATCGATTGTAACGGTCGCACTCATACCGCCGGCTTTGGTGTAAAAGAGCGTATGACGACCGTCTCCGACGATCTGCGCTATCCCATCGGACGCTTCAAGGCGGTCATGCCGCTCACGCAGGAACTGCGCGATGCGGCGATCGACGCCATTGCCGGCCTGCCCGCGCGCATGCGCGAGGC
>Ga0075423_10004164_pt1 | contig 13380 bp, 10 predicted proteins | sample SoiMethybrSBSTD2_FD_80114 | JGI IMG/M metagenome (GOLD analysis project Ga0075423, IMG submission 80114) | Bulk soil microbial communities from a Populus tree surrounding site in Tennessee, USA - Soil MetaG P. TD hybrid SBSTD2 | ecosystem: Environmental > Terrestrial > Soil > Tree plantation...
GCGGAAGAACTCCAGCGTGTCCCGCAGTGTCGCGTCAGGCGTCGAGGTCGCGAACCGTGCCTGTTCGCGCATGTCGCTCGGACCGGTCCCGACCATGCACACGAACTTGGTGCCTCCCGCCTCGATCGCTCCGCACAGCGGCTCGCGCGTCATGCCGGGTCCTGCTCCTTCACTCGATGCCGAGCGTCCGCTGAATCTGCTCGAGCGAGACGCCCTTCGTCTCGGGCAGGAACCGCCAGACCAGGACGAACTGCAGCACCATCATGGCGGCGAAGAACCCGAACGCCGACGCGCCTATTCCTGCCTCAGAACCACCATCGGGTCCACCGCGCTCGCCCGGCGCGCCGGCAGCAGCGCGGCCAGCGCAGCGACGGCCAGCATCGCAATCGCGACGGCGCCGAGGACCCGCGGATCGGTCGGACTGACCTCGACGACGAGGCTGCGGGTGATGCGGCCGGCCGCGATCGCACCCGCCAGGCCGATGAGGACGCCGAGTGCCGCGAGGCGAAGGCCCTCGCCCAGGACGAACCTCACCATTCGATCGGGGGCGGCGCCGAGCGCGAGGCGGACGCCGATCTCGCGCAGGCGGGAGGATACCGAATACGACAGCATGCCGTATACGCCGAGCGCGGCAATCAGGAGCGCGGCGCCAGCGAACCCCGCCACGAGTCCCGCGTTGAAGCGCGGACGGGCCAGCGCGCCGGAGATGCGCTCGTCCAGCGTCAGCACGTCGTAGATGGGCAGCGACGGATCCACGGAAGCGACCGCCCGGCGCAGTGCTGTCACCAGGGCAGCCGGCGCGCCGCGCGTTTTCACCATCACCATCGTGTCGGGGAAGGAGAACTGCAGGTACGAGGTGTAGAACTCCGGACGGCCCGATGCGCCAGGCCAGTCGGCGGCTTCATACCTGACATCTCCGACCACGCCGACGATCTCGACGGCGCGCGACGGGTCGGCGAACGGGCCGGTGGTGCCGCCGAACCACACCCGTTTTCCGAGCGGATCCTCCCCCGGCCAGAATCGGCGCGCGGCGCTCTCGCTGATCACCGCAACGGGCGGCCGGCCGCTGCGGTCGGCCGCCGTCAGCAGTCGTCCGGCGCGGAGTGGAATACCAAGCGTCCGGAAATAATCGGCCGAGACGTAGTGGCGGCCGACGACCGGAGCCGTGGCGGGATCGTTCTGGCGCCCGGCCACGAAGAGGATGGTGCGCGAGCAGCCCGTGAACGGCGTGCACCGGTTGACCGCGGCGGACTGGACTCCCTGGACCTGCTCGACCGCCGTGAGCACGCGCTCGACCGTCGCCGGGCCATTCGCCACCGGATACCGTGACGAGGGCGGGCGCACCCAGAAGGTCAGGACGCGATCGGCGTCGAAGGCGCCGCGAAGCCGCTGCATGCGCGCGAAGCTCTCGAGCAGCACGCCGGCCCCTGCCAGCAGCAGCACGGCGAGCGCGACCTCGCCGACGACGAGCAGTCGAAAGACGCGGCGCCGGGCGCCGCCGCCACGATCGTCCTCCTTCAACACGTGGGTGAGCTGGGTGCGAGCGGTGTCGAGCGCGGGGGCGAGTCCGCACAGCACGCTCGTGATCAGCGTCACCCCCACGGCGAACAGCAGCGCGCGCGAATCGAGCGTCGGCGCGGCGAACGGCGAGACGGTGATGCGTCCGGTCCAGAGCACCGCGGGCGCGTAGTGGGCGAAGCCGACGACGCCCCAGACCGCCAGCGCGGCGCCGCCGAGGCCGGCCGCGGTCGCGAGCAGCAGGCTCTCGACCAGCAGCTGGCGGACGATCCGCGCGCGTCCGGCACCGATCGCCAGGCGGATCGCGAGCTCACGGGCGCGCATGCGTCCGCGCGCGAGCAGCAGCCCCGCGACGTTCGCGCACGTGATCAGGAGCACGCACGCGGCGGCGGCCAGGAGCAGCAGGACCGATCGACGGAGGGAGGGCTCGATCCGCGCGTCGCCCGCCCGCTGCACGACGGCGCCGAATCGCGTCTCGGGCTCGCCGTCGGTGAACGTGAAAGAGGCGCTCGCCGCGGCGAGCTCCGCGTTCGCCTGCTCGAGGGTCACGCCGGGCGCGAGGCGCCCGACCACCGCGATGAAGAGCTGCGGCGTCGTCAGATACTCCGCGTAGGTCAGGCGGGGCGCCATCGCGCGGGGGATCCAGATCTCGGATTTCTCGCTGAGACCCAGGAACCTCGCCGGCATGATGCCGATCACCGTCAACGGCACGTCGTTGATGCGAACCGAGCCCCCGACGATCGAGGGGTCGGCGCCGTACCGGCGCCGCCACAACGCATCGCTGAGGATCGCGACCGATGCATCGCCCGGCGTCCCGTCCTCGGCGGCCGAGAAGGTGCGGCCGAGCGCCGCTTCTGCTCTCAGGATCGGGAAGTATTCCGGCGAGACGATCTCGCCGTCGATTTGCTCGGGATCGCCGCCGCCGCTGAGGCTGACGAGCGAAGGCGTGTAGGAGGCCAGCGATTCGTACGAGGTCACCGCCGAGGTGAGCCTCCTGATCAGCGGAAACGACCAGCGCGACAGCGTCTGGCCTTCGCGCGGCGACGTCCGCGTGGTGAAGAGCAGCACCAGCCGATCGGGGTCGGCGAACGGCAGCGGCCTGAGGAGCGCCGCATAGGCCGCGCTGAACATGGTCGTGGTGGCAGCGATGCCCAGCGCCAGCGTGATCACGGCAATCGCCGCCACCGCGCGCATCCGGACCAGCGATCGAATGCCGTACCGCAGATCGTGCATCGGCCTCCCTCGAGAATCAGGTCGGGGTCAAGACCGGGGTCAGACCGGGGCCAGAGCGGGGTCAGACCGGGGTCAAACCGGGGTCAGACCCCGGTGCGTCCCCGCTGCGTCCCCGGTCTGACCCCCTTCAAGACTTCAACGCCGGCCGCGATGTTAACCGAGGGGCCGCGTCGCGCCGGGGGAGTATAGTAGGCCCTCCACAGGGGAACCCGATGATCAGCCAGATGCTGCCTCGCGCGCTGCTCGACGCAGTCATTGACGATCTGTCGGTGTCGATCATCGTCCTCGACGATCGCCGCATCCTCTACCGCAACACCTCGGCGCGTGTGCTCGCGGAGAAGCTCCAGCGCGAGCATCGGACCGACCTGATCGTGCTGCTCCGCGATCAGGCCGACGCCGCCGCCGCCCACCTCCAGGCGAGCGGGCGGGCGGTCAGCCTCGTCACGTCCGGGAACGGCGAACCCTTCTATATCCATCTGCGGGAAATCGTGGTCGACGGCGTCGGCCGGACGCTGGTCGCCTGCATTCGGGAGCTTGCCCCGGAACGGGACGCGGTCAAGCGGTGTTACGGCCTATCCGACCGGGAGGCGCAGGTCGTCGACCTGGTCCTCCGGGGCTACGGCAATCGGGACATCGCCCAGGCGCTCGACATCGCGCCGACCACGGCGAAGAAGCATTTGAGCCGAATCTTCAACAAAGTCGGGGTCGACTCGCGCGCTCAGCTGATCTCCCGCCTGGCCTAGCGCCCGCCTTCGCGCTTCGCGCTCCGGCGAGGCAGGCTGCCCGGCTCCGGCGGGCAAGCTCACTCGTCTATCCCAGATATCGCAGATGTTTGAAGGACTCTGCCAGGCCGGCAGAGTACTACTAAAGTAGCATTGCTGGTGACCCTAAAAGGTCACTACGATCTCTGCCCCTCCCAAGGAGTTGGCCGATTGACGAGGATGCGTGCCGGGGGCTGCTCTGACCGCGGCCCAGTCAGGCGGACGAACGAGGATGCGCTGTTCCAGGACGAAACCCTCGGCCTGTTGATCGTCGCCGACGGGATGGGGGGCCATGCCGCGGGCGAGGTCGCGTCGAAGCTCGCGATCGAAGCCGTGGTCGGCTTCATCAAGCGGACCAGCGAAGACCAGGAGTTCTCCTGGCCGTACGGCATCGACTCGGGACTCTCGTTCAACGCCAACCGGCTGCGAACCGCCGTCCACCTGGCGAACCGCCGGGTGTTTCGTGAGGCGGAGAACCATGACGACTACACCGGCATGGGCACCACCATCGTCGCGGCGCTCGTGATGGGCGGCACGGTCTCGATCGCGCACGTCGGCGACAGCCGGATGTATCACGCCGTCAACGGTCAGCTCGAGCAGCTCACCCGTGACGACTCATGGGCCGCGACCGTTCTCGGTCAATCGCCCCTCGACGGCGCCAAGCCGGCCGAACAGCACCCGATGCGCCACGTCCTGACCAACGTCCTCGGCGCCCGCGACAACACGGAGATCCATCTCCAGGAACGTCAGGTCGGTGCGAACGAGCTGCTGCTGCTCTGCACCGACGGCCTCCACGGCTCGCTCCCCGATGCCCAGATCAAGGAGCTGCTGCAGGTGCAGTCATCGATGGAACGGACCGCCGAGGCGCTGGTGAGAGCGGCGCTCGATCGCGGGTGCCGCGACAACGTCACCGCGCTGGTTGCGGTCTGCGAGGAGTGATCACCGCGGTGACCGACACCCCCCGCCCGTCGCGCCCCGAACGGATCGGCCGCTACAAGGTCGTCGACCGCATCGGCCGCGGCGCAATGGGCGTCGTCTATTCGGCCCACGACGAGCTGATGGAACGGGACGTGGCCGTCAAGGTCATGATGACGGACCTCGAAGGCGAGCCCGACATCCGCGCGCGCTTCATGCGCGAGGCCCAGGTGTCCGCCAAGCTGGCCCACCGCAACATCGTCACCATCTACGACATCGGCGAGGACAACGGCCGGCTGTACATCGTCATGGAGCTGCTGCGGGGCGAGACGCTCGATCGGGCCCTCAAGCAGCGGTCGTTCGCCATCGAGGAAAAGGTCGATCTCGTGCTCGAGGTCTGCGAGGGACTCGCGGTCGCGAGCGCCGCAGGCGTGTGCCATCGCGACGTGAAGCCCGGCAACCTGTTCGTCCAGGCGGAGGGCGGACTCAAGATCCTCGATTTCGGCATCGCGCGCCTGGCCAGCTCCAGCATGACGGCGAGCGGGTTCATCGTCGGAACGCCGGATTACATGTCGCCCGAGCAGGCACGCGGCGTCGGGGTCGACGAGCGGTCCGACATCTTTTCAGTGGGCGCGGTGCTCTATCTCATGCTCACCGGCCGGAAGCCGTTCGTGGCGCCCGACCTGCCGGCGGTCCTGCACAAGGTGGTGTCCGAAGAGCCGCCGCCGATCGATTCGAAGGAAGCGCCGACGGCCTTGTCGCGCATCGTGTTCCGTGCGCTGTCGAAGGATCCGAAGGATCGGTACCAGACGTTTCCCGATTTCTCGGCCGACCTCTCGCGATGGCGCCGGCGCTATGAGACGGAAACGCGGACACTCGCGGAGCGGGCCGCGCTATCGCTCGACGCGCTGCGCGGGCTGGCGGCCGAAGAGCAGGCGGGCGCCGACGCGCTGGGCGTGGGCATGGAGTCCGACGTCGAAGCCCGGCTTGCCGAGATCGCCGCCAGCTATCCGCTCCTCCTGGCCAGCGGCTCGGACAGTCTTCGGGCTGGCGAGTGGCACCGCCGCGATATCGAGGAGCTGGATCGACGGCTGACGCCACTGGCCGCCGCGTGCGAACAGCGCATCTCCGCGCTGGTCGGAGCGGCCGGCGATCTCGCCCTGGGCAAGAGCCAGCTCGAAGCCGGCGATCCGGCGGCGGCGATGGCCTCCTTCGAAAACGCGCTCCGCCAGGTGCCGTCCGCGGCCATCCAGCCGTTCATGGACCGGGCCCGCGCGGCCGCCGCCGCCCTGCAATCGCGCGACGACCGGGTCCGCAGCCTGATCACGGAGGCCTCGAACGCGCGGAGCGCCGGGCGGCTCGACGCCGCGATCGCCCTGACGAACCAGGCGATCGAGATCAACCCCAACAGCGCGGACGCGCGCACCCTGCTCGCGCGTCTGCGCCAGGATCTCGCGGCGGCGGAGGCAGAGAAGACGCGGCAGTGCGAGCTCTTCGTGGAGCGCGCGCGTCAGGCGTTGAAGCTCGAGCAACTGGACGAGGCCGACCGTCAGCTCCAGCTCGCGGTGCAGACCGGCGCGTCGAATCCCGAGATCACGATCGTGCGTGCCGCACTGACCGACGCTCGCGCCGCCCGCCAGAGCGCGAACGCCGTGGTCGAGGACCTGGCCTCGCAGCTGGCGCTGGCCCGTGGCGAGTTCCAGAATGGCGAGCGGACGCTTGCTATCGCGCGCCTCGAGACACTGATGGCACGGCATCCGTCGAGCGGCGGGCTCCAGACCGAGCTCGCCCGGCTGCGCGCGGAGCACGATCGGCTCGGCGCTGCTGAATACGTCTCCGACGAAGCGGACCGCCTGGCGGCCGACGCGGCCGCGGCGCTCGAAAAAGGGGACGCGTCAGCGGCGACCCGCCTCGCAGACGAGGCGCTCGCCCGCCTGCCCAGCCACGAGTCGGCCCTGCGTACCTCGGCGGTGGCGCACGCGCGGCTGCGCGAGGCCGCCGACCGCGCCGAGCGGCAGGACCGGGCCGCGGAGCTGACCGAGAGCGCAAAATCGCTGCTCGCCCGCGGCAAGATCGATCGCGCCATCAAGGAGGCCCGCAAGGCGGTGGAGCTCGACCCGCTGGGGGCCGCGCACGGCGTCATCGCCGAAGCCTTGCGGCGCCAGGCGAGCGCGGCGGCGGCCGAGGCCTCGGAGCAGGAGGCCGCGCGACGGGCCACCGAGATTCGCGAGCTGCTGGAATCGTCAGCGACGGCTCTCCGCAACAAGGATTTCGCGCGCGCGCGCGAGCACGCCGAGCGGGCGCTCGCGCTCGAGCCGAACGCCAGCGCTCCCAAGGATCTGATTGCACGGATCGCGACGGCCGCTGCGCTCGCGCTCGCCGACAAGGACGACGACACCGTGCGGCTCGATCCGGCGACGGCCGATCCCGACGATACGGCGGTGATTGCGCCGACGGCCGAAACCCGCTCGCCCGGAAAGGCCCTGTCGTCGAAGGTGGCGGCGCGGCTGCGCACGCTCTTCCAATCCCGTCCCGCGAAGTCCGCGGAGGCAGGCGTCGCGGCGCACCGCGACAGACACCGCAAGGAGGCCTGACGTGGCCACGCTCAGGATCTATCGCGGCGACCAGTTCGTGGCGCCGTTCGAGCTCGGCGAGGGCCGCACCAGGGTCGGCCGCGGCACCGAGAACCAGCTCGTGCTCGAGGACAAGGACAAGCAGGTCTCGCGAAGCCACGCCGAGATCTGGTTCGACCGCGGGCACTACGTCATCGCCGACCTGAACAGCCAGAACGGCGTCTGGATCGGCGAGCGGCAGATCAAGACCGAAGAAGTGCTGCCGGTGAACGTGCCGGTGACCATCGGACCGTACCGGTTGATCCTGGAAGGCTCTCAACCGACCGTGCTGAAGGACATGATCGACGGCGCCGAGATGACGCGCGAGCGCGAGGCGTTCGTCGAGCCCACGCAGATCGCCGGCTCGGCCTCGATGCCGCCGCCCCAGCCGCCGGCGGCGGCGCGATCGCAGCCCAAAATGCCCGCGCCGAAGGTGCCGCCGGCGAAAGTGCAGCCCGCGAAGGTGCCGCCCGCCAACGTGCGCACGGGCACGAGCGGGACGTTGATCGGCATTGCCGCGCTGGTTGCCGTCATCGCCATCGGCGCCGTGGCGGTCACTATCATGATGAGGAACCGCGGCGGGGCACAATCGCCACCGGTTTCCGATCAGACGCCGCCCGCAACGCCTGCGCCCGCTCCCCCGACGACGTCCGTTCTTCCTGGGCCGACTGCGGAAGAACGGTTCCAGGAGCAGTTCAACAAGGCTGCAGCCGCCATCGCGGCGAACGACAAGGCTGGCGCCGAGGCGGCGAACAAGGAAGCGCTCACGATACTCGCGGATGATTCGCGCGCGCTCGAGCAGCAGAAGGTGATCGCCGCGATGAGCCCGCCGGGTCAGCCCCCCGGCACCCCGACGCCTGAAGGTACGCCTCCTGGCACCCTGACACCCAAACCTGCAGCACCACAGGTGGCGGAATTCCTGCGGGTCCAGGCAAAGCCAGGAGAATCGGAGAAGGATCGGCTCACCCGCGAGCGAGGAGCGAAGAGCCAGTTCGATGAGGGCAAGCGGGCGCTCGCCGAGCAACGGTGGGACAACGCGATCGCCGCGTTCCAGGCGGCGCTGAAGATCAGCGAGCGCACTGATTACGGAACAACAGCCAACGAAACGACCACGTTGCTGCGCCAGGCACAGAAAGGCCGGCTCGCGGCGGATGCAGCGCAGCGTAGTGCCAGAGCCCAGCGCGTGATGGACGAGGCGCACTCGATCGGCGAATCGAATGTCCTTCTTGCGGTCCAGAGGGTCCGCGAAGCCATGGCTCTCGATCCGCAGGTCGAGAACGCGACCGAGCTCCTGAACATCCTGATCGAACATGGACGCGTACAAGGTGAAAACGCGCTGAAGCTGGCAAGGAATTACGAGGTCGCGGGCAGGAAGGACGAAGCGATACGAGAGTACGAAAGGGCTGAAAAGCTTCTGGAGCTTGGACCGGCCGACAACAAGAACCTCGAATCCGCCCGGCAGCGGCTGGCACAGCTGAAGAAATAGCGGAACGGCGCCACCCGAGGATTTCAGCGATGAAGCACCCGATTCGAACGATCGTCATCCTGGCGATGGTCTCGCGAGCGGTCATCACCGCCGCGCAGCCGCCCGCGGCTCCCCAAGGGACTCCGGGCCAGGGGCCCAGACCGGCGCCGGCCGCGAGCGACAATCGCCTGGCGATGGCCGGATTCACCATCGACTACCCGAAGCGTGACTGGGATCAGCTCATCGGCGTCGGCGCATCGGTCGTCGTCTTTGCGCACAGGTCCAAGGAAGCCACTGTGGCGATCGAACGAATCCCGCTCCCCATTGCGCTCGGCCCCAACGACATCATCGACGAGACGGCGGCGTTCGAGATCGAGGACTGGAGAAAGCGCAGGCAGTACGCCACCGGCTTCTCTCCCCAGATGCAGACCTACTCCGGCGAGAAGTTCATCCTGATCGACTTCGACCAGCCGGGCGCGCAGGGAGCGGAGCACGTCCGGCTCTACACGTTCTTCCGCGGCACGACCAAGTACCGCGTGATCTGCACGACGAAGCAGCCGGTGTTCAAGAAATACATGGATACGCTGCACCGCATCGCCCTGAGCCTCTACACACCGCCGCAGTAAGCCCGCAATGACCGCTCCGGCCAGAATCGGGCGCTACGAGCTGATCGAACGGATCGGGCAGGGCAGCCTGGGTGTGCTCTATCGTGGCCGCGATACCGTGCTCGGCCGTGAGGTTGCGGTCAAGGTGATGGCGCCCGGCTTCCTCGACGAGGAGGGGGCCGAGGAGCGGTTCTTCCACGAGGCCAAGGCCGCGGCGCGGCTCCAGCACGTGAACATCGTCACGATGTTCGAGTTCGGCGAGCAGGACGAGACGCCGTTCATCGTGATGGAGTTCCTGCGCGGCTTCAGCCTCGCCCAGCGGCTGCGCAAGCCGCCGGTGATGACGCTGCGCGAGAAGCTCGATACGGCGATTCAGCTCTGCGCCGGACTCGAAGCCGCGCACAAGCAGGGCGTCATCCACCGAGACGTGAAGCCCGGCAACGTGTGGCTCTGCCTGGACGGCACCGTCAAGCTCCTCGACTTCGGCATCGCCACGGCCGCGGCGTCCGGCGCGACGGTCGCCGACGGGCTGAGCAGCCCGGGATACATGTCACCGGAACAGATCTCCGGCGGCGAGATCGACGCGCGCACCGACATCTACTCGGCCGGCGTCGTGATCTACGAGATGCTCACCGGGCACCGTCCCTTCGAGGGGGATTCGCCGACGGGCATCATGCTGAAGATCGTGAACGAGCCGGCGAAGCCGATCGCCGACCGCGAGCTGCCACCCGTGCTCATAACCGCGGTGGCTCGAGCGATGGCCAAGGCTCCGGCCGATCGCTACAGTCGCGTCGCCGATTTCGGCCGCGACCTCAAGGCCGTCAAGGTCAGCCTGACGACCCAGCGCGACACCGCGACGATGGTGTTCGACCGCGAGGCGCTGCGCAAACTGACCGCCCCGCCGCCGCCCGCGCCGACGCGTCCGCCCCACGCAAAGCCGCAAGCCGCCGCGGCCGCCGCGGCCGTCTGGTTCCGATCGCCGCTGATGATCGTGCTGTTGCTGGTCATCGTGCTGGCGGCTGGCATCATCGGCTGGTGCGCGTCTCATCCCGCGCCCTGACCTCAGCGCGAGGGCCGGAGGGCCGCTTCGAGAGGATTCTCGAACGGGAATCCGAAGAGCTGGGGATTCTCGCCGATCTCCGCCGCGGACACGATGCTGAAGACGTAGTTATAGGTTTCCTTCGGAATCCGATATTTGGCGATGAGCTGCCAGAAGTTGCGGTCCTTCGGGTTCTTCGGCATCGTCCGGACGATGTCGATCACGCGATGCTCGCCCCAGTTGTAGGACGCCATCACGAGGAGGCCGGAGGCTTCGGCGTCCGTCGCGTAGATGTCCTTGATGTAGCTGGCGGCCGCGGTCGTCGCCCGCTCCCAGTCGAGCCGCTCGTCCTGGCCGGCGTTGATCGCCAGTCCGTACTTCCTGCCGGTCTCCGGGATGAACTGCCACATGCCGCGGGCGATCCCCCATCGCGTCGGAGGACCGGTCGCGTTGGTCACGAAGCTGCTCTCCTGCAGCGCCAGGTAGAAGTACTGCGGCGGCATCTTGCGCGCCGCGAACGACGTGACGATCCTCCTGATGTAACCGTTGTCCTGCGCGCGCCTGATCGATGATTCGAGGCGGCCGGTCGAGCGCCACTGCTCGATGAACCGCGACACCTCGCTGATGTAGCCGGGCGGGGCCGCCAGATCGCACTCGCCGAAGAGGCGCGTGACCTTCAGGATCAGGCGCTCCCTCTCGTTCAGGCGGCGGTCGTAGTACTTGCGGAAATACTCGTTGTAGTTGTTCTGCATCTCCTGCCGCTGCCGCATGTACTGCTCGAGCTGCGGCGCGACCGAGGTGTTGCCGCTCTCCATCGCCTGCTCGCCTTCGGCGATCTGGACCTCCCTCGCTTTCGCTTCGTAGAAGTCGTTCTTGGCGCGCTCGGGGAGCAGGCGCCGCGTGTACTCCGCATAGCCGAGCGCCGCCACCGCGATCAGCGCGACCGCCGAGATGATCAGCCGGTACTTCCGCCGCTCCTTCTGCATCTCGGCGCGGAACATCTGCGTCCGCTCGCCGGGGCTGTCGTCGGAATCGTCTCGCGGCTCCTCGTCTTCGTCAGGAGAGACACCCGCCGCGCGCGCCGTCAGGGGCGCGATCGCCAGCGAAGGACCGTCCGCGCCGAGCCGCACCCGGACGCCGCCGCCGATCGGCGCGCTCTCGACGCGCGCGTCATCGACGTACGTGCCGTTGCTGCTCTGAAGGTCGCGAATCCACCACTCGCCCTGGTTGAACGACACCTGCGCATGCCGCCGGCTGACCTCCGCACCGTCCAGCTGGACCTCGCATTCGAAATCGCGGCCGATGTAAAAGGGGCGGGCGATCTGCAGGGTCGTCCCATCCGGCAGGCGGACGATCAGGCCCTGGCTTTCGGCGGGGTGATGGCGCTCACGAGTGTGTGGGGACCGCATGTGCCGGCGCTCCGCCGATCATACGGCAGGCGCGCGGCCAGGGCGGGCCCTTCGACTCGCTTCGCTCGCGCAGGGCGGGCCTGCGAACCGGGCCCGGCTGGATGAGACGCTGTCAGATCGTTGTCGTCGTCGTCGGCGCCTTCGGCCGGACCGTGACTGGCTTGGACTCCCGGTCGGTTTTCCCTGAGTCGTCGGTGACGGTCAGCGTGACAAGGTAGACGCCGGTTTTCACGAAGTCGTGAGTGACGCGCACGCCGGTTTTCGGCGGATCGCCATCTCCGAAGTCCCAGCTGTAGCTGACGATCGTGCGATCGGTGCCCGGTTTCGAGAGTGAGCCATCGAAATTGACCGGCTGCAACTCCTCGGGCGTCAGCGGCGAGAACTGGAAGTCCGCGTCGGTCGCCAACGGCACCGTGGTGGTGGCGATCGTTGTCGTCGTGGTCGTGGTTTCCGTGATCTTCACCACGCCCGGGCCGGACGGCGCCTTGTTCTGGCAGCCGATCAGCGCGAACAGCAGGGCGGCGGGCAACAGGTTTCGCATAACTACATCGTCAGGTTGAGCCCGACGACGGGCGTCACCTTGGAATGCAGACCGTTGTTCTTCATGGTGACGAGCGCGTTGAGCGAGAGCAGCAGCTTCCCCTTCAGGTTCACCTTGATTCCGGGAACCACGATGCCCTTGAGGATGCCTTCGGGGAGCAGCACCATCGACTGGACGGCGCTGAAATCGCCGGTGTTGAGCGGATCCGACACGACGCCCTCTTCGCCGCCCTTGCGAATCTTCTGACCGAGGAAGTCGAGCAGCAGCGTGACTTTCGGATGCGCCTCGATCTCGAAGCCACCGGCCAGCTGCACCTGATGGCGGACCTTGACGAGGGCGCCGGCGGCGCTCGCCGTCGGCATATCGACGCTCTTGCTCCAGAACTCGTACCCGACGGTGAAGTGAGGCTTGAACGGGCCCTTACCGGCCGAAAAGGACGTCGACGCGAGCGTCCTGGTGACGCCGAGGCCGCGAAGGTTGTGGCGATCTCCGGTCGGCAGCCGCATCGTCAGCATCAGCGCCAGGCCGCCCGGGTCCGGGATATCAGGCCCTGGCAGCTTGGCGACCTTGAACTTCGCCTGGGCGGCGATGTCGCCGATGCCCGAGTAGACGCCGCTGGTTTCCGCCAGACGCGCCACCACCCCGTTGGCGAGGGTCACGGCGGTGGTGCCCTCGAACTTGATGGAGATGAGAGGAACGATGACCCCGACGTCGACCTTCGGCGTGACTCCGACTTTTCCGGACAACACGAGGGTTCTCGAGGAGATGTGGAAGTCGCCGGTTCCTGTACGGGTGTTCGCCGCATTCCTTCCGACGAATGTGCCCAGCGGCAGGTTGTTCAACCCGAACTTGCTCAGCCTGTCGTAGCTGGTCTGGCTGAACGTCGCGCCCATGCTCACGTCGCCTTCGCCGGCGGTCAGGGCTCGCTCGGTGAACGACGGACCGAAGGTCGAGCTCACGCGTGCCAGCAGCCCCGTGGCCGGATCCAGCTTGAACACGAACCCACCGCTCGACGAGGCGAGGGGCTGGGTGGCGATCTCGAGCGCGGTCGTGAGACCGATCGATTGGCCGATCGGTCGCGCGCCGAGCGGGTTGGCCATGGTGACGAGCGTTTGCTCGAGGGTCAGCCCTTCAACCGTCGTGACCCTCTGCGCCCACGCGGGAGCGGCCCACCCCAGCGTCAGCACCGTAACCAGAGCAGGCAGCTGACGCCTGATGGTCATACCCGTCGGATGGCCTTGTTCGAGGCTGAAGTGCATGTTCGATTTCCGATAGGGATTCA
>Ga0075423_10004165_pt1 | contig 13379 bp, 10 predicted proteins | sample SoiMethybrSBSTD2_FD_80114 | JGI IMG/M metagenome (GOLD analysis project Ga0075423, IMG submission 80114) | Bulk soil microbial communities from a Populus tree surrounding site in Tennessee, USA - Soil MetaG P. TD hybrid SBSTD2 | ecosystem: Environmental > Terrestrial > Soil > Tree plantation...
CGGCGTAGCGTTCTACAAGGCCCAGTTGATCGCCCCAGCGCGGCCGGCTCAATTGCTCGGCGTGATGTTGATGAAAGAGTGCGAATAGCCGCGCGTAGGTCGGCTCGCCCTGCCAGAACTCGCGGCGGATGCGCTCCGGGTCCGGCTTGATAGCCAGGGCGTGCTTGTAGCGCAACATCGCCGCGAGGCAGCGCTCGAAATTCTCGCGACTACTCAGATCACCATACTGTCGATAAAAATAGGTCCAAAAATTTGATCCGATGACAGGTATCGCAATATTAGGATGTGATACCAACAAGGCGCGCATCAAGGTCTTGCCGCAGCGATCCAAGCCGCCTATAATAATCGGGCCGCGATCATCCATAACGCTCGCTCCTTGAAACTACGTGAGCAAATTGGATAGCGCCTGATGATGATTTCCGATCCAGCGCGACAGTTTCAGCTTTTGCTGAGCCTCGTGAGACCAGCGCCTGCCAGGAGTATCGCAGTAGCGATACCAGCAGAAGACGACTCGCCGTAGAGCGAAGAACTGCCATACTGTAGGCAGCAGGCGCAGCTCTTCGCTGTCAATCGGGCAGTAGGTCCGGTATCCTTCCAGAAAGCACGTCATCTTTCGCAGACTCGCCCCCAGACGGCTGTTGGCGAAGGCCGGCAACGCCATCGCAAGATCCGCGAGGCGCCAATCGAGGTGGGCAAGCTCGAAATCGAGGATAACCGTGGGCGCGCCGCATTTGAAGAGCAGGTTGTAGGGCCCATAATCGCCGTGTATGATCAGACGCGGTGGGGCGGCCGCTTTAATCCGCTCATCCAGGTTGTGCAGCGTCTCTTCGACCCAGCCGGCATGTTCGGAGAATGTACGGCTCAACGCACGGCCATCGCCGGTTCGCAGGCGAGCGAGCTCCTGCCGGCACCGATCAAGCTTTCCGATGAACCAGCCGATCTCATGCCACCTGTCTTCCGTCCTGGACTTGAAGCCGTTGGGATGGTAGCCTTCGGGAGTGAAATCCTTCAAAGCAGTATGCAAAGTGCCTAACGTGTTCCCAGAGGCTGTGATGAATTGCCGCATCCGATCTGGTGGAAAGAAATAATTATGATACTGAAAATATCCTTCGAGGAAATCGAACACGGCGTAATATCGACCCTCTTTTTGAAGCAATGTATCACCGTTCAGCGTGGGGACGAGACGCGGGGCTGGAAAACCGGTCTGAACCAGATAATCTAAAATAGAGTGCTCGTGAAGCAGCGCAGCTGGAATCAGCGTGTCTTTATATCGTTTCAGCATCTTCTTGCCGTTAGACGTCTCAAAGATCAGATTGTCGCTTCGTCCAACCTGGGCTTCGATTTTTCCCTGTACCTGCAAGCCGTATTCGGTCAGAATATCCAGTAGAAGATTCCTCTCGATATTCGAGCGTTGCCGGCGGAATCTGAATTGCTGATACAGCCGATCTGGGCGCGGCATGTAAAACATTTGATTAAGCTGAAACACTGGTATTATCATTATTGATCCCGAATTAATCGACGTAACCAAATTCTTTCAGGGCTGTTCTGAAACAAAGCAGGAACCAGGAGTTGATCCAGGGATCGATGTGTTTGCGCCAACGATCAGCCGCCTGTGAGTCGAATCCGTTCTGCCCAGCCTGGAAACCATCGCTGACCACAAACTGGTCGAGCATCTTGTTCTGGAAGTCCACACCTAAAAAATCGCACAGCCGATCGATTTGGTTGGCCGGCTCTTTGACCAGATCCTCGAACCTCAACAGATAGTAGTTGTTTGGATAAAGCTTTTTATAATTGCGATAGTGATGTATGCTCTCAATCCATACAATAGTGGTTTGCAACATAATATAAATCTTAAAAATGAATTTAAATCGCTTCAAATGTCGGTAAGGAACAGTTATAGCATTCTTCCTCCTCCGCAGCTCAGAAACAAAGATACCGCGCGGATCCCTGATCATATGAACGACGCGGCCCTCGGGAAACCAATTCAGTATGGTCGACACATAGCGAACATGGGCCGGCGTTTTCTCGCCCATGATCAGCTTGCCCTTGGTATCGGCGAATACGCGCATCATGATCGTGAACAGAGCGCGCTCACTTCTATCGGAGTCCAAGATTCTCCGCAAAAAATCTTCCTTGTCGATTCTTTCAGTGATCCAGCGCCATTGTGTGCTTACATCCCTGTACCTTGAGCTTTTTCTGAACTCATCGGAATATATGTAGTCGGTGAGCCTTCGCACGTTGTCGTCGTTCAATAGATCGCCAAACTTCCTGAATCTGTGCCTGGCACCCTCAGATGCAATGAGATGGCCAAGAAAGTGATTTTCCCAGGAAATAGCGATCTTGTCCGAGGCATTCAGAATCTTGCGCATGAGCGACGTGCCGCTGCGGCTGACGCCGACGATAAAAATAGCCTCTGGCAGTGTTGTGATAGGCTGATCGACTACACGCTGGCTCATTTTGTCTCCTTCGTGTTCTGGAGGGCACTTGGTGTGATGATCACTGCGGCAGTCATATTCCAATGCAGCCGCTTATCCTGCTGTGCCGGGGTGATGACGACAGTGTAGGTGACATTGAGGTTGGTTGGTGTGTTTGCGCCAATAGCTTTGATCCGGGCCACCTTGCCCGCCAATTGGAAGTCGGGTAGGGCGTCGAAGGTGATGGTCACCGGATCGCCCGCGTTGATATGCACAACGTCCTGCTCGGTCAGATCCGCGGTTTCGAGCACCCAGGTGGAGAGATCGCCCAGCACGAACGCCGGCTCATTAGCCTTGGGTACCTCGCCGGCGCTCAGGTTGACCTGCGCAACAGTCGCGTCCATCGGCGCCTGCAGCGTGGCCAGATCTAGCGCTAGCTGGGCGCGCTTCACCCCGACCTCGGCCTGCTGAAGCTGAGCCTGTGCGGCGGCGAGATCGACGGCGCGCGGGTGAGCGCTGAGTTTGTCGAGGTTGGCCTGGGCGTAGACCTGCTCGGCGAGTGCGCCTTCCATGCTGCCCGCTCGCTGATCACCCTGCAATTTGGTCAGGTTGGCCGTAGCCTCGGCCACCTGAGCCTGAGCCACAGCGATCTGACCAGCTTCGACACTGGTCAGCAATGCATTTAGGGACGCCTGCGCATTACGAACATCCGCCTCGGCGGCTTGGATGCCCGTGATCTCCGCCTGTTTGGCCTGTTCGTAGGCGACTGTGGCCTGTTGGAGCGCCGTGTCGGCATCCTGCATCGCTCGCTGCGCGGCGGCCTCTTTATCTCTGCTTGCCTGATCCAGGTCAGATCCCTTGCTTATGTTTTCCCCATGGATGCGGTTGTAGTCGTCCTGGCGGGTGCGCAAGGCGTTGGCGACCTGTTCCATACGCAACTGTGCATTCGTTTTGGCGACCGACAGGCTATCACGCTGCGACTGGAGGTTAGCCTGCGCCCGATCAAGCACGGCCTGGGCACCTTGCACCTTGGCGGCATTAGGGCCCGACTGGAGCTGAGACAGGGTGGCGCGCGCCTGGGTGAGGCGTGCCTGCGCCGCCGTGATATCTTGCGGCGTGACATTGCCTTTGGTCTCGTGTAGCTTCGCCTTGGCCACTGCCACCAGCGCACGCGCCTGGTTGATCTCCTCGGGAGAGGCACCGACCTCTAATTTATCATAGCTGGCTTTGGCCTGGGACAGGGCCGCCTGGGCCTCCTCAACCCGCAACTCCAGGTCGCGGGTGTCGAGGCGGGCTAGCGGCGCGCCCTTTGCAACCCTGTCGCCCTCATGGACCAGCACCTCGGCCACGCTGGTTTCGGGCAAGATGTTGTTAGTTGGGTATCGAAGCTCTACCTGATGCGCCGGCACCACCTTGGCCTGCGCGGTTACCTGAACATCCGTCTCATCGGCGGGCGCCGCTGGCGTGATCGACGCTCTCGGCCTGTTGGCAGCCAACCCACCTTGAAGCACAAAGACGCTGCCTGCAATTATGAGCGCGAGCGCCAGGAACGAAATGATGAGCTTCATATTGGACCTCCTCCCCAAGATCTTTATTTCGCGCCCGACTGCCCGGCGTAGCCGCGTAGTCGGGCGAAAAAAGGATTTCTTGGAGGGATGTAATCCCTCCAAACCTCCCTACAGAATGGCTGTGCGGGACTACGAAGCGTAGCCGTATCTTCGCAGAGAGTCGCTCAAGGATTCGCACAGCATGTGCTGCTGGACATCGCTTAAATCCTTTTGCCATTTGTTATTAGCACTATGCAGCGAGAATTGGCTGACAATCCCCTCGAACTCGCGCGACCACTCGAGTGATCCAAAATCGGCGGCTTTTCGAAAGAAGGTTGTGTGATCCTGGCAAAAATCTTCATAACATATCTCCATAAAATCGCTCGGCGGAATCGTTCGCTTCGCATCGGCGAAGGCGTCCATTAATATCTCCCAGCCGATCGCCGCGAGTACAACAAAGGATTTACCATACCGCTCCCATTTCTGGCGTTGTTCTGGAGCAAGTTCACCCCAGCGCCAATGATCCGGCCCGGCCCAACCGGACCACCACTTGACGTGAAGCCAGGAGTTCGCTACAGCTCGGCCATCACGATAGATATGGATGAATTTGGCATCAGGAAAGATCTCTTTCAGAAAACCGACCCTTGGCCAGCCGGTTATTTTGATCAACAAACGATTTCGTTTCGGTGTGAGCATAGTGCTGAAGACGTTGCGTAGCGTGGCCCTCGTCGTATTCGTCACATCCACCTTACAAAGATCGCGGCATGGCTCGCTAAAACCGCTGCAATGATATTCCCAGAATGGATAGAACTCGCCGGGGTACAGAACCTTTTTCACATATCGAGCCGGCAGCGGCATGTCGATCAGGCGCATCGCCAAGCGGTTAAGCTCGGGCTTGCCGGGATATTTGAGGCACCACGGGGATAACCAGGCCATCTGTGCGTGATGGGCCAGGGCTTCATGGAAAATAGTGGAACCGCATCGCCCAGTCCCGATAATAAACAATGGGTTCTTAACCTCCATAATCGCCTCTACGCTACTGATTCTGCTGGGGAGGTTCGCAGGAGCTTCGCCCCTCCGAGTATCACTGACGGGACTTACGCAGAGCTGCCTGGCCCATAAATGGGCAGGCTACTGGCACGAAGGCCACCTCCGTGGCCTGAATGGGCCCGCCGGGTACCCTCTGGGTGCCGGGCTTTGTAGGCGTAGCCGAGGGCTTCAGCCCGACGGTGCCACCCGACCGCCTAACTCCTGTCACTGACGGGCCAGCGCATGGCGCAACCACTTGGGAATTCCAATATCGCCGGGTTTGAGGTAGGGGTAGACCATACCAGCGATCAGACCAAGCGCCATCCACCAGACGGTCGTGCCAAACAGATTGAAGCGGACCATATCCATAAAGTTGCTGACGGTAAAATGATCTAATATCAGCAGCCACAGCATGGCCAGCAAATGCCAACTTTGCAGGCCAGTCTGGGGCAAACGATGCCAGACCTTCGTACTGAGCAACAGCCACCAGATCGCCGGAAATAGGTACAGGATCAGAACAGGCACGCCGAGTTCAGCCATAATGGTTAGGTAGGTGTTATGCGAAGTCTTATCCTGATCGGTCGCCAGATTCAAATCTGTCACGCGTGTTCTGAATTGTTCATCGGCCAGGTCATAGGTATCATAGCCCCAGCCGGTGAACGGTTTCCTTACAATCATCTGGATGGACTTTGCGCCGCCTAGGATTCGGCCTTCAGCGGTCTCTACCGTATTCAAACGAACGTATGCGAAGGCGATCTCATCGGCAAAGACTGTGCTTCCGAGGATAATCATTAATACGAGGCCGATAGCTATGAGGCGGCGCACTGTTTTAGGGTATATCAGCAGCAACCCTATTAATACCAGCACCCCGCCCATCCAGCTACCTCGTGAGAACGAGAAAAAGACGCACACGAAGGCCACGCCGATCGTTAGGATAAAAAGCGGGCGAATCCAACGTGAATTCCCCTGCATGGCGTATTGGAGGAGCAAGAGCGACAGAAATATCATCGTGCTCGTATATACCGCCGGATTGCCGAGCGAGCCCAGCCCTCGCTCTATTCCTGCGCGAATCCATTCGATCGGCAACATCTGTGGCGCAAATATGCCGATCATCCCGATGATGGTTTCAGCGAGCACCGTGATAAAGGCGACGGGCAAGAACCGCCGCAGGTCTTGCTCGGTCGGGGCGATCAGGCGGATCAGCCAATACATGCAAAATGGGACGACCAGGCGATCATAGAAGCGGATAAGCGAACGGGTCGGGTCGGGGCTGAGCACAAGGATATTGGTCACCACCACCGCCAACAGCAACAGCATGGCCAGCTCGGCACGCCCAAAGCGCACGGGCTCGCGCTTGCGTATGTGGAACCAATCGGACAGCACAACGAGCACAAGGGCGACCGGAATGATCGCGCGATGCAGCAGGTTGTACGGGATTCTACCGCCGAATTCTGGTGTTCGAACGATGTATGGAAACACCAGCATCCAGATCATCACAGACACAAACGGGTATTTGACAAATAAGATGGCGATCGGCACCACGAGAGCCAGCGGGACGAGTAAAATCCAGTTCTCCCGCACAATTAAAACCGCCGATGCTGCTCCCAGGACAATCGCCAGGAGCACCGGGAGCCATGCCGGCAGCAAGCGCTTCCCCCAGAAAGATGCTATGGTGCTCTCGCTGACGTCTTTGGCCCGAGCTTCTTTTCGCGAAACGAGCATGATCTACCTCGCGCAGTTCGCTATCTGTCCCAGCCGAAATCGACACCCAGATAGTCGTATAATGCACGATTGTGCGGTTCGAAATATGCGACTAACCTTTTTTGAACCGTAGCGTCCATCTTCGAATATGGGTGATAATTGTATTTCCCAACGTTTTCGATGCGGTAACTCGGTAATCCAAGGAATTCTAGGACGTGGCCCATCGTGGCTTGGGGTTCGCTATAGAGATCTTCGGATGGTAGTATCAAAATCTGCTCGCGAGGGAAGAACCGCATCCAATTCATTAACTGATCTATATAGACACCTCTGGATAGATACGAATAATGTCGGTGATTGAAGCTTGAGTAATCTTCATCTTTCTGCATCTTCGCGGTCTCCGCAAGCAGTCTTTCGTCTTCTCGTGCTATCGCCTCCTCGAAGGAGAGCGTTTCATAGCCTAGGCGCACTTCGTGGTGATAGTGCGAATATGCTCGATCGATCGGGTTCCGCACGAGCGCTATGAGCTTGACCTTGGGGAGTAGCTCCGCGATTCTTTTAGGAACATGCGGGTGAAAGAAGTAATACGGGCTGGCTTCTCCCGTGATAAAATCGTGTCTGCGCATTTTCTTGGTATACTTGTATACATATGACGGAAAATGAGCACGGTACCAATCCATTCCTTGCTTAAAATTCATATCAAAAAAATGAATCTCTTTTTTAAGCGCGGGGGCAATATAAAGATACTTTTTTAAGGTATTATACAACGATGTCGTGCCGCATCTTTGAGCGCCGATGATAATAAAATCCGGCCCAATACGCAACCGCCCGGTCAACATTCTATAATTGACCAGAAATTGGTTAATTTCGTATCTTATAATAGATTTCACCGCAGGTTTGTCAACGATGTTCTTCATAATGATATGACACGCCCTTTCCCACGACCCTTCAGCAGTATCCTAGCTGACGGCTCAATCCGCCCGCTATCCCGGAGACCTCTCTGAGTTGATCTTCCGTCAACAAACTGCGCCACCGCTCGTCGAGCCTGATCTCCGACAGATTCGCCAAGCGCATCGCGTTACCGACGATATGATGGGACGTGGAACGGAAATCCATCATCCGAAAATCTGGATCGACCCCACAGAACCGATAGAGATGCCCCAGCGTGCCTTGCACATCTTGGCACAGGTCTTCATAGCGAATCCGGATGCGATGAGCTTCCGGCCAGGAGTCCAACGTCTTTTGGTGCCGCCGATGCAGCCTCGTCCATTGTCGAGCAGCTTCACCTGCCTCTACACCGACGTTCCGCCGCAGCCGTGAAGCGACGACGCCTCTTACATCGCGCACCAGATGAATTGCGCGCACGTCAAAGCGCGAGAAGCGGCGTAGAGCGCCGAGCCGCAGGCCATCCTTGGAAGTATCGACGAAAACATGCTTGTCTGTTATCGCGAGCACCGACTCGACAAACGCTTCGTTTCGCGTGACCAACGCCTTCAGCCGATGCCTTTCTCCGGGCCAGGCCTGCCACAAAGCATCTCGGGCCGCGTTCAGCGCATGGTTTCGGAACGACCTCGTTCGAAGCTGCTGGATCAGCCATGGGCCGCCCGATCCGAATCCCATGTCAAAACGTGCGACGCCAAACTCGAACCCGCGCGCGCGCATGGCGCCCTCGACCGACCGCCAGAAATCGCACTCTTTGATCTTCTGCCCGCACGAGCACAGATAGACCTCGGGGTCTTCGCGAGCGATCAGCCCATTCATCTCGCCAATCGTCGCTATCTGAGGATGTGCGCCCAGTAAGAAAGCAAGCAGCGTGGCACCTGAGAAGGCCGTTGTTTGAATGGAGACGAAAACCGAGGAGGCATGCTCAGCGCGCTCTACAGCTTCGTTAGATCTATCCGTCATAGAAAGCCTCAGCGGTCGACGGCAGCGACAATCAGGCTATTCGAAGTATCCCAGCGCCCGCAACCGGCCTCGAATGGTCTCTTCGTCCTCGGATGACATCACTGCATCGCTGAAAACGGCCTCGTCTTCCTTGGGCCAAAAGCCTTGTGGCGCTTCATGTTCGACAGGCTGGGATGCCAAGCCAACTGGAGCCAGAATTTCAGTTAACACCCGTCCATCCATATCCGTTGGCACCGGTAGCCCCATCAGGTGCAGCACGGTCGGGGCGATGTCTTCGATCTGCAAATCGGGCAGCGGCGTCGCTTGAGGAACGATGCACGGCCCGCTGGCCAAGAATATACCTTCCATGCGATGTTTTGCGGGCCCACTGACATCCTCACGCCTCGTGATGATCGAGCTATAGTGGCTCACATAATAACTGCATCCATAGTCCGGGTCGATGCTGACGATGATATCGGGAACATTGTCAACATACGGACCAGAGTAGTAGTCGCTGGACTGATACACATGCTGCACAATTCGCTGCCCGGTTTCGGGGTCAACGATCTCTTGCAGGCGCTGCATGATCTCGCGGCACAGCGCGGCCTTTTCCTCGCCGGCAAGCCGAACACGAATGCCCATGATATTATGAAATAGGGCGACACAATACGCCTTGCTGTGTTCTAGATCGATAGCGCCGGAGCGGCTGTTGGTGGCCTTGCGAACCAGGTGGCTTTCGGCCAGCCCTGGGATGCGCCGAATGAGCCGGCCAACTTTGTCTCTGGGCAGGCCGAGCCGTTTGAGCCAGCTATCTGGGTTGGTAATCTGCGCGCTGTCCGACTTGACCGCCAGCCAGCCGTGCTGGTGCAGCCAGTTGTTGCAATGCAGCCGCTTCGTGTACGTCGGCCCCATGCCGTGGTCGGACATCATAACAACACTGGTATTCTGATCGAGCGACTCAATCAGCTCGCCCACAAGCGCATCAAGCCGAATGTAGAACGCGCGGACGGCCTCGCAGAGCTGTTGGACCGCCGGATGATCTTCGGGGTTTGCCGCGCGATGATAGGGCCAAAAATAATGGCCCAGGCGGTCGGTGCTTGTGAACACAACCATGAAGAAGTCCCAGGGCTCCGAATCCATGAGCGAGAGCGTCACCTGGGCCCGCTTCTCTTCCATTTCCTGGAATTCTTGTACCAGCGAGAGTGTTGGCGCGGTGATCTCAGCATTAAAAGTGTCTATATACGGCGTTTTGTCGATGAATCGATCAAGATCGATCTTATAGCCAGTAATCTGCTTCGAGAGTTCGGGCGGGTACGTAAAAACCGGCGCGCTGCTCGGCGTGAGCAATCCTGTGACCATAACGCCATTCACCGGGCGCGGCGGGTAGGTCAAAGGGATGTTGATCAGCACGACCTTGCGATCATGATGCCCCATATTGTCCCATAGTGTGGCCGATTTGATGCTGCGTGCGCTGACAAGTTCAGCTTCGCTGGCGGGCGTACGATCGTCGTCGAACAGCTTGATGAAATGGTACACGCCATGCTTACCGGGCCGCTTGCCGGTCATGAAGGTGCTCCAGGCGGCCGCGGTGATCGGCGGTATACTGGAGCGCAACGGCCCCCAACTGCTGCGCTCGCGCAACGCAGCAAGATGAGGTAATGTCCCATCACGAATCCAGGGATCAAGAACATCCCAGGTAGCGCCATCGAGACCAATAAGCAATACGCGATGTGATTTACGCATCTGCGTAACTCCAACTAGATTAAATGAAGGACCGCAAATATCTCCAATAGAAACGCCTGAAAAGATTAAAGAACTCGAACTCCAACTGAGTCCACCAGGGAATCGACGTGTCTCCCCATTCAGGAGGAAATCTGTAGCCCCAATGGTTCATATATGGCCCGAACACGCGCTTTGCCCGTGGGATAATCTCGGGCGTATAATATGATACGTAATCCTTGTCCCGCTTATCGGTCTTATTGACGACCGGCAGAGGTCTGATCGACTCGATGCCGATCAGTCTGAGCGCATCTGCAAAATCATCTTGCAAGTTCTCGAAATGAATGAGGAAGTCGAATCCTCGGTGCGATAGCTCGCTCCAGTTGTTGTAGGGGAGCTTATAGTATTTCTTGAAATAGCTAGGGAAATCCGCCTTGCGATTTTTTATGAACCGAAACATGCTCAGCCGCACATAGTCGATCAGTCGCTTGTTGCGCTTCTTTTTTAAAGAATCGGTCCATATTTTGTGATGGTCGCTTTCGAGTTTGAAATAAAGGCTAACTGCATCATCCAGCGGGTTTCGTATGCCGGCGAAGACAAAGTACTTCTTTTCCTCGGCGGTCGCGATCTTAAGGAAATCATTGTAGGTGGCGTGTTTATGCAAGATCGGCGCGCCATCGTAATATTGGCGCAGTTCGCGGCTGATGGCGGTCGAGCCGGTGCGTGGCAGCTCCACGAAGAGGTATTTGTGTTTATGGCTGATAATCATGGCTTTCGCTCCGGCAGAACTGATTATAAGTAGCCAAGGCCGCGCAACTGCTCCGCCACATCCTGCTCTTCTTCGGGCGTGTAATTGTAACCGTGACTCTGATACGTCGATGCAGCCTGATCATAGATCGGCGGGGTCATCGTCAATCGCTGGTCGGCGAACAGGTTGAGCACATGCCCATCCATGTCCGACGGAATCGATACACCAGCCAGATACAGTACAGTTGGGGCCAAATCGATCAGGGCCGCATTATCAATCGTCGCGCCACGTTTCAGGCCCGGCCCAGCCGCGACGAAGATGCCATCCAGGGCATGATCGCCCATGAACCACTGATATGTCTGGAGGTGGCCTTTGGCACCCTTGGCAAATGCATAGCCTTCCGCCGGCAATAGGAGCAGGTCCGGCCCTTGCGCAGCTTCGGGGCCGTGGTAGACCTCGTTCGCCCGTAGCACGGCCTCGATGATCGGCTGACCGGTCGCCGGGTCGCGCTGGGCGAGCAGCAACTCCTGGATATCGTCGAGCAGCCGCTCGTAGGCCGCGCCCGCAGCGACGGTCCCATGCGGTTCGCGACCGACCAGGTTTATATAAACTGCCTGGCTGGTCAGCGTCGTGACATACGCTTGCGTCTCGCGCCAAGCGAGATTGGCCATCTCCTCCGGCGAGCCGAGTCGGCGCTGGCTGACGGGCAGTTTCCCCACGAGCGCCTGCTTCACTGGTTGCGGCAGCCAGCGCAACAGGTTCCGCGCTGTCTGGCGCACGCTCATATGACCGTTCTGGGTCGCCTTGAGCAACCCGTTCCTCGCCAATATCTCACGGACATGAATGGCTTTGTGGACGCTTCGGAAGCCATGATCCGAGATAACGATCAGTGTGCCGGTATCGCCAATCTGCGCGCGCGCCCGCCCGAGAACTGCGTCCAGCGTTTGAAAGGCGGCCCGCAGCTTGGGGCCTAATTGCTGCGCCAACGCGGGGTCGTGACAGGGATGCCCCGGATCGATCAGGTGCATCAAGGGGTGCTGGAGTCGATCAGGCGTAACGAACACATGGACCAGAACATCCCACTCTTTGCGATCAATCAAATATTCCAGGACGCGCGCGCGCTGCTGTGTGACGATAACGGCCTCGTCCAGGAGTTCTTCCAGCTGGCCTAGCATGAAGCGCCAGCGAATGCGGTTGACCGGGAACCCCCCGACGCATTCGTCCAGTTCGGTCGCCAGGCGCTCGGGGAATGTATATGGCCTGCCCTCCTGAACGATCATCCCGCTGATCATAAAGCCATTGACTGGGAAGGGTGGGTAGGTGATAGGCACGTTGACAGCGCCCACCTGCCGATCATATTTGGCCAGCGTGTCGAAGAACGTCTCGCTGCGCCGCGAGCGCGAGTTCACGCCGACCATGCGGGTCGGATCGTTGGGCGCACGCTGGGTAAAATCAAAAACACCATGCTTACCCGGGTTGCGTCCGGTCATGAACGTGTTCCAGGCCACACTCGAGTTGGTCGGGATCGTGGAGCGAAGGTCGCCGCTGACCCCCATCGCCATCAGATCAACCAGGTTTGGCATCAGCCCCTGGTCGAAGTATGGCTGTAAAATGCGCCAATCGGCACCATCCAGGCCAATAACAAGCACTTTGCCGGCCATGTTCATCTCCTTGGCAACCTGTTGAGCATACGCCTGCGCATGCGCTCCAGCACAGCACGATCCTCGGCGGAGAGCCCGAGCAGCAAAATCATGCCCGTGTACACGCCCAGTATCACGGCCACATTGATGGCGGTATAGAGATGGCTCCTTTGGGGCGGCAACAACCGGCTCGTAGCCAGGGCGGCGAGTAGACCGGCAAGCCCAGCCAGGATCGGCTTACTAAAGCTCGCATTATAAGGAAGCAAGCGAAACAGGACGAAAACTTCGCAGAGCCGGAGCAGGTTGAGCGCGCCGATGCCGACTAAAACCGCAGTCGCCGCGCCGACGATTCCCCAGCTTGGGACGAGCAGGATGCTACAGACCAGCGAGAGAGCAAGCTGAATGATCGAGTTGACCAGTTTCAGCTTGGTGTAGCCGGTCATATCGATGATCGCGCCGCCCATACCAGTCCCTATATCGATCATCTTTGCCCACGTCAGCAGGACGAGCGCAGTTGATCCCTCGACGAAACTCCTCCCAAAAATCGACAGCATTTGCGCAGGGAACAGAATCAATATCAGGAATAGCGGCAGGTTGAAGGTAAACATCCACTTGCTGGCCGTCTGGTAGATTCGCCCCATCTGCTCGCGCTCGCCGCGATCATACAGCTCGGCGATGATCGGCTTTGCGGCGATGGTGA
>Ga0075423_10004167_pt1 | contig 13377 bp, 9 predicted proteins | sample SoiMethybrSBSTD2_FD_80114 | JGI IMG/M metagenome (GOLD analysis project Ga0075423, IMG submission 80114) | Bulk soil microbial communities from a Populus tree surrounding site in Tennessee, USA - Soil MetaG P. TD hybrid SBSTD2 | ecosystem: Environmental > Terrestrial > Soil > Tree plantation...
TCATAGTCCTTATGAGCGCCCGATGGAAGTTGACGGCCAATCCCTGGTACGTGCGCGAATGGGGACGAATCGGCTGGAGAACGCCGGACCTCCCGTTCATCGCCTCGCTTCAGCTCGGGGCAATTCTGCTATACGTCATACCTCGTACGTCGGTTCTTGGCGCGGTCATTCTCACGGGCTATATGGGCGGCGCGATCGCCTCATACGTTCGAATCGGAGAACTGTATCCGCCGCTCGTTCCACTCACGACGGCGATGCTCGCCTGGCTGGGAATCTTCTTGCGTGATGAGCGTCTTCGAGATCTGCTCCCGTTCCGGAGGACGCGGAAGTAGCACGCTAGAGTTGTCTTCCGATCACCGTTTAACGATGATTACAGTCTAACGCCTGGACTGTCTGCCTGCTGTGCACGGACAAAGCTCGCTGGCGTAAACTTTAGCTGCGGAAAAGTATGAAGGAGAGATTATGAGATCCGGAAGCCACCTGCTGCCCAACGTTGTGTCCCGAAGATTGCTTAGCCATTGGCCGGCTCGGCCGTCGCTCGTTCTATTGCTTGGATGTGTTTTACTTGCATCGGCCCAGGCTCAGTCGGTCAAGCCGGTTCTCATATTGCTCGGACCACCCGCATCGGGCAAATCGACACAGGCGGCCTTGATCCAGAAACAGTACGGGTTCGCAATGATCACACGGGAGCAGTTAATGAAAGACGATCCCTCGGCGCTGGCTCGGCAAAAACAACCGGCTATTCGCGGGGTCGAGCCACGCGTGGATCCGGCGCTCAACACACTTTTCATGAAGCGGCTGGAACAGACGGATATCAGTAAGGGTTTGTTGCTGGACGGTTATCCAGCGACCAAAGATCACAGCGATTTTTTCGTGAAAGTGATCCAGGAGAAAGGTCTAAAGATACCGCTCGTTTTGCGGCTAGAAGTGCCCGACGACGTGGTGCGTAAGCGACTTAAGGGTCAGAAGACAGATCAGATCGAACAGGACCTCAAGGACTATCACCGGGAAACCGACTTCCTGTCGTCCTACTTTCCGAAGGCCGAGATCGTCAAAATCGACGGTACCCAGAAGGAGCAAGCAGTTTTCGCGGAGATCCGTAAAGCCATCGACGAATACCTGAAGAAGCCGTAGGCCAGAGGGTCACATTGGGCAACCCACACCCCCCGGAACTGCGGCTCATCTCTTAGGCCGAACGGCCTGCAACCGCTGATATGATTTTTCGTTTTCGAGGCAGAACTCATCCATCAATTCCGTATCGAGTTCGAGGGACTGCGTCATCTTGACCGACCAGGGGCGCGTATACACCTTGGGATCGTCGACGGTGATTTCGAGTTCGAGAGTCCCATAGTTGGGTCGCCGTATCCGTTCGGTCAGCTTGCCGGCATCGCTCATTGGGCTACCGCTCATGTCGATCCATAGATCTTCTCGGAAGCCAACCGTCTGCACGACGAGGGTGTCACCATCCCATACGGCGGTAGAGTACCCGTTCCATCCAGGATTCGGGTCGACCGGCAATGGGCGTCCATCGGTGAAGATCTGCCGGTACATCGCATTCACTTCGTAGAGCAGCACCAGTAGTTTGGGCGTGTGCACAGCCTTAGTCAGGTGAGGCATTCCCCATGGCCGCGGCGGATTGTCGGGTAGGCAACGCACGTGTGGATCATCGATACCGTCATCCCCGCTCCGCTGCTTCACGAGCTCGGCCGCCCAGGGCTGATACGGCAAACCGCCGGGGAGATCCAGGCCAAGGTTGCGTGCGAGCGGGGATCCGCCGATTTCGATGCCGCACGGGATAAACCGGCTTGCCTCTGGTGTGCACGGGTTTCGCCTGGCGGCGTGCCAGATACCTGAGAAGTCCGGCTTGCCATCCGGCAATCGCGGAGCCGGCGCCGTCAGATTGGGACTACCGTCAGGATTTTTCGGCACGTCGGCCGTCGGATAGTGCAACCACTGGCCAAAACCAACTGTAGGTCCACCGACCAAGCCGATGACGAGGAACAAAAACGCGTTGACACACGCTATCAGCGTCGGCCGCTGAACCCTCCAGAGAGGCATAAGTCCTCCTTAAGGCAGCGTGCATTTTAACACCATCGGATTGGTGGATTCCGTCGCATTGACGCTCAGGATCGACTAATGCGAAACCGCATGATCCATGGATTCCACAGAAATCAGGCTGTCCAGGGCGGCCATGGTGCCGCCTTTTCGATGGGGCACGTTCGCAAGTTCGAGACCCATTTCAACACCTGCGAGTGTTCCGGCCAACATGAGATCATTGAAGCTTCCCAGATGTCCGATTCGGAAAACCTTACCCTGAAGTTTCGCGAGGCCCGTCCCGAGCGACATGTCGAATTTTTCGAGAATCAGTTTGCGGAATTGGTCGGCATCGTGTCCGGGCGGCATGAATACGGCGGTAACGGTATCCGAGTATTCATCCGGGCGAGCGCAGACGATTTCGAGACCCCAGGCGCGCACCGCAGCGCGAGTGGCTTCTCCGTGGCGCCGATGCCGGGCGAATACATTGTGCAGACCTTCCTCTTGCAACATTATTAAAGCTTCGCGCAGACCGTAAAGAATAGTGGTGGGCGGAGTATACGGGAAAAAGCCTGCGGTGTTTTGTTTCAGCATGTCCTCCCAATCCCAGTAGGCTCGCGGCAATTTAGCGCTTTTATATGCTCGCCGTGCTTTTTCGGAGATCGCGTTGAAACTGAGACCGGGCGGAAGCATGAGTCCTTTTTGCGAGCCTCCGATGGTGACATCGACCTCCCATTCATCATGACGATATTCGGACGATGCGAGAGATGAAATCGTGTCCACCATCAGCAAAGCCGGATGATTCGCACGGTTCATGGCGCGGCGGATTTCGGCGAGGCGGGATTTGACTCCGCTGGACGTCTCATTGTGTACAACCATCACGGCTTTGAAGGAATGGTCCTTGTCGCCCTTGAGGCGGGATTCCACATCTTCGGGAATTGGACCGCTTCTCCAATCCCCGGCGACGAACTCGACACGGACGCCTATCCGTTCGGCAAGATTCTTCCACAAAGTCGAAAACTGTCCTGTCTCGAATGCGAGAACACGGTCCCCGGGCGAAAGCGTGTTCACAATCGCGGCTTCCCAAGCTCCAGTCCCGGAAGAGGGAAACACGATGACGGGCCCCGATGTTTGGACGATAGTACGGAGCCCAGCGAAAATCTCCTGCGCCAGTTCGGCGAACTCGGGACCGCGATGATCGATCATTGGCTGATCCATCGCTCGTAAGACACGGTCCGGAATGTTCGTGGGGCCTGGAATCTGAAGAAAATGACGGCCGGTATGAATCATGACAACCTCCTGGTTCGTTGCTTTTTTTGGCGTGCAGCAAGCTCCCATGCTTCGCGCACGTGTATCTCGAGTGCCTCATCACGGATTTGACCGAGTTCGATACCAATCCACCCGCTTGAACCCACGTAAGGCGGCTTGAAGTAGATTGCTGGAGCGTCTTCGATAAGGGCCGATTGAAGGCCGGCAGGCGCCGGTAGCCACACCGCAAGATGACCATCCTCGTGGTGATTGTCCGCGAACATTACGAAGACACCTTTGTCCCTCTCGACAAAAAATGTTGGCGCACCGTGGGATACTTTTTCCGAAACACTCGGCATTGTGGCGCAAATTCGACGGATGCGCTCGAGTTGGGCTTCTCGCCCAGCTTTGCGTCCTTTGTTCCCTTTCTCCCGCATTGTCAACTGCTCCGCGCGGAACTTCGCGATGCGTCCGATCAGATCTACCGGGACGGGCTCAGAGAGCGGAAACCGAATTGTACCTTTGCTGAGGTCATAGCGCTCGAGTTCATCTTCGAACTCCGCAACTAGCGCCTCGCCGGCGGGGTAAAGCGAGTAGTGCTGCTTCCATCCCGCGAAATATAGAACGGGAACACCGTTCAGTTTGTACACGGGAATCTGGTAGGAGATCGCTTCCTCGCTTCCAGGCACAGCCTTGCGGATCGTGCTTTGCACGCGCTTGAGAACGCTCCTGACGTTCTCAGGTTTTGAGGCGATGTATTCTTTCACGGATGTAAAGCGAGTCCTGGCCACGAGAAAGTATGCGCTGATTGCTTCGCCTATCACAACCGATCTTCAGTTGTTGATGCGCCGTTAACGTGTAATTGACAAGCAGTTTGCAGACCGCATGTTACGCTGAAGACCGGATTACTATCCGGGATTTGTGAGGTTGCGTGATCAGCGATCTTAGTCGGATTCGAAATATCGGAATTAGCGCGCACATCGATTCAGGGAAAACGACACTGACCGAACGCATTCTTTTTTATACGAAGCGGATCCGCGTGATCCACGATGTTAAAGGCAAGGACGGCGTCGGGGCGAAGATGGACTCCATGGAGCTCGAGCGTGAGCGCGGTATTACGATCCAATCCGCCGCTACGTACTGCGAGTGGAACAACCATTTCATCAACATTATCGATACTCCAGGCCACGTCGACTTCACGATCGAAGTCGAGAGGTCGCTGCGTGTCCTCGATGGTGCGGTTCTCGTCCTTTGCGCGGTTGCGGGAGTACAGTCGCAGTCGATGACCGTCGACCGGCAGATGCGCCGGTACAACGTCCCAAGACTTGCCTTCATCAACAAATCGGACCGCGCAGGTGCAAATCCGTTTCGAGTTACCGCCCAGCTGCGCGAAAAGCTCAAACATAATGCCGTGATGATGCAGATTCCAATTGGGCTTGAAGCCGATCACGAAGGGATCATTGATCTTATCGAGATGAAGGCTCACTATTTCGAGGGCCCAAATGGCGATATCCGGCGCGTAGTGGAAATTCCCGAGTCGCTTCGCAAGCAGGCGGAAGACAAGCGCGCCGAGATGCTCGACGCGGTTTCGATGTATTCCGACGCGCTTATGGAGGCGATTCTGGAGGACAAAGCCACGCCCGAACTGATTCATGATGCGGTCCGGAAAGGCACGCTCTCTCTCGAACTAACTCCCGTCTTTCTCGGTTCCGCGTACAAGAACAAGGCGGTGCAGCCGCTGCTCGATGCCGTAACGCGCTACCTTCCCAGTCCGACGGAGGTCGCCAACGAAGCGCTCGATCTTTCAAAGGGCGAGGAGAAAGTAACTCTCAAATCCAATCTCGATGCGCCGATCGTCGCTCTAGCCTTCAAGTTGGAAGAAGGCCGCTTCGGGCAGCTGACGTACATTCGGATCTACCAGGGGCAGCTGCGAAAGGGAGACACGATCGTGAACGGCCGCACCGGTAAAGACGTGCGGGTGGGCCGGCTCGTGCGCATGCACGCGGACGAAATGGAAGACATCCAGGACGCCGCCGCGGGCGACATCGTTGGCTTGTTTGGAATTGATTGCGCCTCAGGCGACACATTCACCTCCGAGAAAATCCGATACTCGATGACCTCGATGCACGTCCCCGAGCCGGTCATTCACCTGAGCATCAAGCCGAAAGATAAGAAGGCGCAGACGAACATCGGGAAGGCGCTGCAGCGATTCACGAAGGAAGATCCGACGTTCCGCGCGCGCGTCGATGAAGAATCCGGTGAGACGATCATCTCCGGGATGGGAGAACTTCATCTCGACGTCTACGTCGAACGGATGAAGCGCGAATACGGTGCCGAAGTTGAAACAGGAGCTCCCCAGGTTGCCTACAGGGAAGCAATCTCCCGCAAAGCGGAGTTCAACTACACGCACAAAAAGCAGACCGGCGGCTCTGGACAGTATGGACGCGTCGCGGGATATGTTGAGCCGATGGAAGAAGGAGATTTCGAATTTGTCGACGAAATCTATGGCGGCTCGATTCCCAAAGAGTTCATTGGCTCTGTCGAGAAGGGCTTCAAATCGATGATGCCGAAGGGGCGACTGATCGGTTTTCCAGTCACCGGTTTTCGCGTGGTGATCAACGATGGCGCCACGCATGCTGTCGACTCCTCGGACAACGCGTTTCAGGCAGCCGCACGCGGCGCATTCCGTTCGGTCTATTCGTCGGCGAAACCACAGATTCTCGAGCCGATCATGAAAGTCTCAGTCGAAGGGCCGCTTGAATTTCAGGGCGGCTTCGTGCGGACTATCATGCAGCGCCGCGGCATTATCATCGGAACCACCGAGGAAGAAGGGTTTGTTCGCGTCGACACCGAAGTACCGCTCGCGGAAATGTTCGGTTACTCGACCGATCTACGATCGTCTTCCCAGGGCAAGGCCGAATATACAATGGAGTTCTCACGCTATGCCCCGGTTCCGGCGGAAGTTCATCAGGAACTGGTCAAGAAGTACGGCACAGGCTTGATAGCTGAAGACGAGGAGTAGATCATGTATCGCAAGGAACTCAACGAACGCAACCCACTGCGATTGTTCGAACACTCGATCCACGGCGGACTTGGTGCCGGCAACATCGGAGTTGTCGTTGCCCGACACGGTATTGGCAAAACAGCGTTTCTCGTCGGTATCGCACTTGACGAAGCCATGCGCGGGCGAAAAACTCTGCACGTCTCACTCGACAAGACCGTCGATCATGTGCGCGAGTTCTACGACGAGATCTTCATGGACCTCGCCCACTCCGCGCACCTCGAGAATCTTGCGACTGAACGGCTCGAAATGGAACGGAATCGAATGATTCACACTTATGCGGGCAGGTCGTTCACAATCGACAAGCTGCGCCACTCGATCAGCTTCCTCAAGGAGAACGCGAACTTCGATCCGGCGTGCGTGATTGTCCAAGGCTTCGATTTCGAGCGGGCGACACCCACGGAAATGGAGGCATTCCGACAAGTGGCCGGCGAATTCAACGTCGAGATGTGGATGTCGGCGATGACACACCGCGGCGTTCCCGTAAACGAGCAGGGCATCCCCGCACACCTGGCCAAGGTCGTTTCTGCAATAGCCGTGATCGTCCAGATGACCGACCACAATGACGGGGTACACCTCTCACTCCTGAAAGATCATGACAACCCGAACGTCGCAAAGCTGACGCTCGCCCTCGATCCCGCGAGCATGCTGCTCGTCAAAAAGTAGAGCATCGCGGAGTTGCGATTTATTGCTTTTGTTGCGGCTGAAGTTATACTCCCTCAAACGCTTTAAACAGACCGGAGAAAACTATGAGAAAACTTCTCGCGCCACTAGTGGTGTTCCTGTTCGTCGGATCCTTCGCCTCTGCCATCGCGGTTCAAGCGCCCAAGCCGAAACGACTCAATCGAGCGATTGAATTACTGTCCCAAGGACAGCCCATCTATTACACCGGTTCGCATTCCGGCACTGAGGGCAGTTTTGAGCAAGGAAAGAAAGACGCTCAAACCTATGCCGATTACATCAGCTATGACATGGAGCACGCGCCCTACGACATCAAGGGGCTCGCGGACTACATGCAGGGCCTGGCGGCCGGCGGCCCGACGAAAAGCGGCCACCGCATGCCTCCTGTGATCGTGAATGTTCCAGTGAACGGCATAGATGAAGCATCTGTGCGAGCTAACGCGTGGATGTTTGCACAAGTCCTAGCGACTGGCGTTCAAGGTGTGCTGCTTACGCATGCGGACACACCCGGAGCGGTGCGCGCCTTCGTGGAAGCCATTCGACTTCCCATTCACAAGCAAGGTGTAGGTAATGGAATCAGTGAAGGACGTCGTGGCGTTCATGGCGCAGACACGGCCGCGAAGATCTGGGGCATCTCACGCGACGAGTATCTGCAGAAAGCCGATGCCTGGCCGCTTAATCCTGACGGCGAGTTGTTGCTCGGCCTGAAACTAGAAGACAAATATGCGTTGGAGAACGCCGAAGCAAATTTGAAAATTCCGGGCATCGCTTTTGCGGAGTGGGGACCCGGCGATATGGCGTTGTCATTGGGTGTTCTCGGCGCCAATGCCGAACGCGATCCCAAAATGCAAGCTGCACGGGCACGGGTTTTCGCGGCCTGCAAGGCCAACAAAATCTTCTTCCTGAATTCGATGAATCCGATGAACGTCGTTGAAATGATCAAAGAAGGTGTCATGGTGGGTCCGGCAAACCAACAAGCTGCTGAGATTGGGAGGAAGTTCACAAACCGACAAATGCCCTGGTAGATGCGCTTGGCTCCGTGATCTGAGCGTTTGTGTGCCTAAATCGTTTGTGGTGACTTTCTGCTTCCTTGTTTGGAGGTACTTGATCAGGGACTTGACAATCTGAACTTGCCCCGAACCATCACGTCGAAATTTCAGTTTCCGTCGTCAACATGGTGACGACCGCGTTCCGCCTTCCGCACCAACGCTATACAGCCGGCTTTCCTGTCAAAAACATGTCTTTGATTTCAATTTGACCACCTTGGAACATGGAGACGGTCAACGGACCGATTTGGAGGATCCAATGAAGTTCCTGAACCGGTTTTTATGTCTGGTCATTTTGAGCGTATTTACTCGTGTGAATCTGGACGCGCAAGAGATGTCCGGGAAGAACAACCTCGTTATTACGAGAGCGGCCGTGGAGTCGGCAACAAACACTCTCGTTCTCGCGGGAGAAAATTTTCTAGGAGAAGATGGCAAGAGAGCGCCGTCGGTTTTTTTGGGACGGAATGTGTTGAACACCGTACTAGTCTCATCCACCTTGATCCGTGCGCAGCTACCGTCAGGGCTGCCGGGCGGAACGTATCTGGTAATTGTGTCTAATGGCGTCGGACAGACGCACTTCGACTCGATCGATTTGACGATCGACTATTATGAAACCGATCATGCTGGCGTGGCCGGCCCAAAAGGGGACAAAGGTGATCCGGGCCCAGCGGGTCCGGCGGGTCCGGCGGGTCCGGCGGGTTCGGCCGGTCCAGTTGGACCTCAAGGTCCGGCAGGTCCCCGAGGCGAACCCGGACCACAGGGTCCGCAGGGTCTGAAAGGTGAGGTTGGACCCCAAGGTCCGATCGGTCCACAGGGCCCGCAAGGACCGCAAGGCCTTCAAGGGCCTGCTGGAGTTCAGGGTCCCGCCGGACCTGCAGGTACATACGACCCCACGTTGAGACCTTTCTCAAGCCTCGTGACGATAGCCACGGGATTTGGTGACGTTCGAACGAATAACGATGTGGTCCCGGCCGGCGTATGGCGCGACCTGCCCCACCGGCTTCTGAATTTCACGAAGCAGTTTCCGGGGAGCAAGCTGAAGATCACATACCAGGACACGCTTGGAACCGATGGTCAGTATTTTGCCGGTTGCGAATGGCGGATATTGCTCGATGGAAACACAGTGGCCTTCTTCAGCGATGCTGACTACGAGGGTCCTATGAGCTGGCGCATGGCTAATGCGGCTCACGTTGCATGGGCTGACGCACCGGCAGGCAGCCATCAAGTAATTGTTCAAAATCGCGGAAACCGTGGAGCGTGGAGTATATACGGCACATACGAATGTTTGAGCGGTTGGAACACGACCGGAAACTTCTTGAGTGTCGAAGAAATTCCGTAAGCGTTAGATCGGAACACAAAAATCCGCCAATGTTCAATTGGCGGATTTTTGTGTTCCGTCTCAAGATTTCGACGGCCGGACGAGTGGATTCATTTCAGATCACCGAGCGTGTGAAGCGCAGCAAACGGTTCCGGCCGCATGCCGAAGATCAGATCGCGCAAGGCATCATTAGCGTTCTCGCGTCGGAATGCTGCTGTCCGCTCGCGGCGATCCCTATTGTTGATGTTTTTTCCAATAAGATACCGAATCGATGGGGGTGAGAGGTCGAGGACGATAGTCGTACCGCCATAAAAAGGATGGGCGGGAGTGTTGTCGGTTTTTGGAATCGTCGTCGATTGCATAAGTGAAACGATGACCTGCGGGATTTGCCGACCATTCGACCCAACGCGCACGGACCGCCGAAGGGCGTGGACTTCAAAGCTGCCCAGGGTCGGATCCAGGCCGAGCCCCGCCGCAAACTCCGGCGAACTTTCGAAGAAGCTTTCCAACAATGTGTGGAGGTTTAGCCTTTGCCGCCGTGTTTCCTCGAAGAGCTCTTTGCGATTCTTAAGATAAAGACACTTGTCCGCATATTCCTTCAGCTGATCGATAACGCGAGCATAAAGGCTTTCAACTGCGGCTCTTTCCTTTTTTGTCAACGTTGCAAGATCAAAACCCTGCCAACGCAACGTGTCTGCAGAAAGCGTTCGCGGTCCGTCCGTACCTGGACCCGTGAAATTGAAAGGATAAATCCCTCGACGGCGGAAAGCCTCGACGAACGCAACGCGATAGTTGTACCGGTCATCGTTCACAACGTCGAAGTCGGCGGTGATCAGCCCCCTCAAGTAGTCGCCGAACGTGACGTCTACCGGAGGCAGGTAATCGAGTGCGCGGATGCAGATCATAAGAACGTGCTCCGCGGACTTCGAAGCCTCTTCGGCAAGGCGGCGCACGAGGTCCGGATGAATGGCGCCTGGCGGAAGCACGCCTCTGCCATCCGTCGAGATGCGGAGCAAATCGGCAATGCGCGCCTTGTAGATCGCGAGAAACGCATCGAAGATTGTCGCCACGAGGATGGCGCCGCGCGCGTGCGGGGTCAGGATCTTTTTGTAGTCGTCCGGTGAAGGTTTTTGCCGGACCCATTTGCCGTTTTCGTCCAATTTGCCGATCGCGTCGCGCAACGCACGGCGAGCGCCGATGGCGCGGCCGAATTGCAGGGCGAGAGCGCCGAGCGTCGACTCGGATTCGAGATCACCTCGAGTGCGACCGATTTCCTGCTCGAGAACAGCAGTCATTGTGAAGTGCTGCATCAAGGCAACGATATCCGCAAACGCTTCATGCAGAGCCAGGACGTCGGGATTCGTTGGCTCGTTGAAGTGCGCATAGATTCCATCCAATATGGCGTGGGTGGTTTCGTGCGCCACAATGTCGTGCGACAGGCATGCGTAAATGCGGCTGCCGGGCACATGATCTCCGGGATCGTCTGGAGCCGCCTCGAAATAGCCGAATTGCAGACGGATATGATCCGGGCTATAGAACGCGTTGGCTTGTCGCAGCGCATGTGGTTCAATCCTCAACTGTCCGCGATACTCTCTATCATCTTTCGGTTTCTTCGGATTTTTGCCATGACGCCACAGCACCGGCCGGCCCATCGCTCGTTCGAAATAGCTGATCGTCTTCATCGCAACGCCGTAGACCATTTGCTGGTGGAACGCGGGGTTGCCTTCCGATGGCTGCCAACCGTTCTGTGCGAGTAGACTCGGCTCATTGAGATTGACCTTCTCATACGTCTTACCCGAAGCGTCCGTGTCGACCACTTCCAGGTACTCGCCGGCGGGACCAGGTTGCAAATCGTCTTCCCATGGAATTTCCAGAGTCGCTTCATTAATAGAAGCCGTCTCGAGTCGAGTCGAGAAGCTCGGATCCATCGCATAGACCCTCAGCCTCCGGTACGGAGGAGGCATCAAAGCGACCTCCTTGTCGCACGCGCGCGCAGCATCCGGAACAACTTCTTTCGTTTTGTCGTTGTGAGGAGCAGAAGCACCGACCAATGCGGGATACCGCTGCGCTATCTGCCGCCGAAGTGCGAAAGAGGCCCTTGGATCCTCGATCACGCGCTCCATGAATTCTTTTAGTCGCTTCGTTTCGAGACGGTCGGTCTTTTCCGGGTCCGGTACGATCTTCTGCAATTCGGGATTGAGAAGCCAAAGCTGCGACAGTTCCACATTGAACATTTGTTCGCGCGGCGGTGCTTCTGTGATGCCTAGACCGGTGATCACACGAAAGAACGCAAACGAATCATCATCGGCCTTGCTCTGCGGGAGCGTCAAAACCGGCTTAACGTCGAGCGCTCGATGCGCCTGCAAAATGCCGTTGCCGAGTTGTGCGGCATTTCCCACTTTTTTGGCGGAAGTAAAGAGGGCGTTGCGAACGGCTTCGATCCTCCGCCAGTCCCGGGGCAGTACGCTTTTGTGGTGCTCGAACCAGAGTGCTACGGCCGCGGCAACCTGCGGCGTCGCTGCCGATGTGCCTTCGCCGTTCAGACGCAGAGTTTCCGGGCAGCCGAAGAGCGCCCACGGAATGTTCGGCGTGTACGTCGCGATGGAGACTTTCATGCTGCTGTCGGGACCGAAATTGCCTTCCAGGGTCAACCCATCGAGGTCTGCGTACGGCTCACCATTCGCCATCACGCCAACCACGGCGATAACACGATGGTAGCGAGCGGGATACACGACATGCCGCGTCGGTGCGCCGTTCACATTGTTGCCGGCCGCCGCAACAATACATAGACCGTTGAGATAAGCATCGTTGACGGCGTCACTCCAAGCTTTCGAGGGCAGGCCACCCATGCTTAGCGAGACGACATCGCAGTGCTGTGCCGTCGCGTAGCGGATCGCTTCCGCAAAAGCGCTGGTACGAAACAGAACCACACTGTCGGCGATGCGTAGGGGAACGATCTCCGCGTCCGGCGCGCCGCCGAGAATCATGTTCTCACTCTCAATTTGTTTGCCAGCCAGAATCCCGATGGTTCCGGTCCCGTGTCCCGAGTTGTCGAGAATCAGCACTCGATTGTCGGGATCCTCCGCACTGCCCGGATTCTTATCGTCCGGCACGAAATTCCGTTCGAGCTCACGCACGATGATCGCTGGTGTCGCAATGTGTTTTGGGAAATATCCGGTGTCGACGTGAGCGATTCGTGTTCGGGGCGCCGTAAACTGCACGGTTTCGCGCGCCGTTTTCAAACCGGAAAATGCGTCCTCGAGATGCCAGCCGAACCTCGCCGGTCCCAGTGCCTTTCCATGAGTGCCATCCTGGGCTGTGGCCTCGCACTGCTCGCCAATAGCCAACGCGCCGTCGCGCGGCAATTCGTTTCCGTCACGAAAAATCGTCTGTTCGAGATCGGGCTCTGCAAACAACACATCGGACTCCGCGACTCCGAGTTGTGCCGCAACCTTGTTATGGGCAAGATCCCAGGGACTGGCTCCATCTTCCAACTCCGCCACATACCAGTCCGGAGTACCGGCCAAAGCCATCGCAGTACCTGAACGCGCGCCACCCACAAGCGGCCGGAGATTCACCCGCGATTCGGCGGCACGGAGTCCATTCGAAGGCAGGAGCTTAACCAGAATGCGATTGTTGTTTGCCATAAAAGTAACCCCGTTAAGAACGCCACGAAGGCGAGAAGCGCAGCCGTACAAAAAACAACTGGCGCATGAACGCGAAATTCGCCACAGATGGCGACTATTTGCCGGGCTCGAAGCGATCGAGGCACTCGTACGGGTGTACGCTGTTATCGGGCTTCCACACGAAGTAACGCTTGAGGTCGAAAGGGCGCGTGAAGTTCACGGGATCCGTCGTTGTCAGGGCGTAGTCGAGACGGCTGTAGTCAGCGTTCGGGATGAAGCGCTCGACAGTCTTGATCTGGTCGCTCTGCGGTGTGCCCTCGTGATCGAAGTAGCCGGCCGCAATGTGATCGGTTTCGACCACCA
>Ga0075423_10004169_pt1 | contig 13376 bp, 9 predicted proteins | sample SoiMethybrSBSTD2_FD_80114 | JGI IMG/M metagenome (GOLD analysis project Ga0075423, IMG submission 80114) | Bulk soil microbial communities from a Populus tree surrounding site in Tennessee, USA - Soil MetaG P. TD hybrid SBSTD2 | ecosystem: Environmental > Terrestrial > Soil > Tree plantation...
GGGCACGACGTGATAGGTGAGGACCTTGGTCAGCGTGCTCTTGTTCTCGGGCTTGAGCAGCGTGTCGACCGTGCCCGCGGGCAGCTTCGCGAACGCAGCGTTGGTGGGGGCGAAGACCGTGAAGGGGCCCGCACCTTGGAGCGTATCGACCAGGCCCGCCGCCTTGACCGCCGCCACCAGCGTCGTGTGGTCGGCCGAGTTCACGGCGTTCTGGATGATGTTCTTGTTCGGGAACATCTCCTGCCCGCCCACGATCGGGTTCTTGGCCGCGTAGCTGGCCGTGGCCAGGGCAACGATCGCCAACGCGGCGCCGCACAGAGTTCGAAGTCTCATTGTCTCGTCCTTTCGTCTGCAGGTTCTTTGAACCTGCCATGTGTGATGTCGTTCTGGGGGGTGCTACGGCTCGCGGCTCGATTCGGATTTCATCGGACGGAGGCACGCGCTCACACACGCACCGAACGCGAGTCTGCACTCAAGTCCGTCTGTCCTCCGTTGCTCCGTGTCTCCGTGCAAAGGGAGCGCTCGGCGATCCCTGCGATCCCCGCGTTTCAATCCGTTATCGAGGTCAGGCCGTAGGAAAGGATGTGACCAGAGACGCGTGCCCGATTCCGCGACCGCGGCGAACGCGGCGCGAGCTGCTCAAGATGCTCCCGCTCGCAAGTGCGGCTCTGTTGATCAATCCCACATGGCGGCGCCAGGCGATCGAAGGCGGGCTGGCGCTGAGCGATGTGGCGTCGGCGACGCTCTTCAACGGCAACCACCTCGCGCCGGTGTTTGCCGACCACGAGGTGACGCCGTTCGAGCGGTATCCGCTGAACTCGTATCTGACGCACGACCCGGAGGTCGATCTCGACGAGTGGCGCTTGCGCGTGTCTGGTCTGGTGCACGCCCCTGGCGAATACGGGCTGACGGACATCCGAGCGCTGCCGCGCCTGCGACAGAACACGCGGCATGTCTGCATCGAGGGGTGGGATGTCATCGGCAGCTACGGCGGTGTCCGCCTGCGCGATTTCCTGATGGCGATCGGCGTCGATACACGCGCGAGCTTCGTCGAGTTCAGATGTGCGGACGACTACTACGAATCACTCGACATGGCCGCGGCGTGGCACCCGCAGTCGCTGCTCTGCGATGAGATGTATGGCCGTCCCCTAAGCCGCGAACATGGCGCGCCGTTGCGGCTCGTGCTGCCCACCAAGCTTGGCTACAAGCAGGCGAAGTACATCACCAGTCTGTGCGTGACCAACGTGCTGGGATCGAAGCGCGGCTACTGGGTCGATCAGGGCTACAGCTGGCACGGAGGTCTGTGATGCACGACCCACGTCACGAGCATCCGGCCGTGGTGCGCGCGTGCCACTGGATCATCGCCCTCGCGTGTACCGTGCTCATCGCCAGCGGCCTCGAGGTGTTCGCCGCGTTTCCGTCGTTCGGCGACAAAGTGCCTCAGGTCGATCTCGTTGTGCCACCGTCCGCACTGCGGCTTGGCGGGTGGCTCGGCGGCGCGCTGCAGTGGCACTTCACGTTCGCGTGGCTGCTGACGATCGCGATGGCGAGCTACATTGTCTATCAGGTGATCACGCGTAACGGACGTCAGGTGTTGTTCGTGCGGCGCGACGTCGACGGTGTGTGGCCGATGGTGCGCCACTATTTTTTCTTCGGGCCCAAGCCTGCAGTCGCGGAAATCTACAACCCGCTGCAGAAGATGGCCTATTCCACTGCCATCCTGCTCGTGATCGTCACCATCATTACCGGCTTCGCGCTGTACAAGCCGGTTCATTTCTCATGGTTCGTCAACACCATGGGCGGCTTCCGCCTCGTGCGTGTGTGGCACTTCGCGGCGATGTGCGGTGTGTTGGCGTTCGTCCCTGGCCACCTGGTGATGGTGGCGCTGCACGGCTGGAGAAACTTCGCGGGTATGTGGACTGGGCGATAGAGAGGCGGGTCTCAAGACCCGCCTCTACGAGTGCTGCTACTTGATGTACCAGTGCGCTGCTGCCGCTGCGCCCAGGCCCTTCGGCTCGAAGCCGACGAACGGCGCCGGCATGTGGTAATAGCCGACGTCGAGGCTGAGGCCGAACTGCGGCACGTTCGCGAACATGAACTCGCTGCCGACGAACACCTTTCCACCCAGCGTGTTGGCCGAGGTCGAGAAGTCCGGCGTCACGCCGCTGAGCGTCGAGTGCGCCCAATCGGCGCCGGCGCCGATGTACGGACGCATCCACAGATGATCGCTGATCCGATCGTGCATCGAGTACAGCACGCTCGGACCCATCTGCGTGGCGCTCATGGAGCCGATCTCGATCGGGCTCGTCATCGAGTAGTGCGAGACGTCGAGCTGCATGCCGAGGCGGCCGCGCGACCAGCCGCGAACGCTGGCGCCAAGACCGAAGGTCGATCCGCCCATCCGCGCACCGAAGCCAAGCGTATGCATCGGTGGCGTGATCACCTTTGCCGGCGAGGGCGCCGACACTCGAGTGATCGGCTGCTGCTCGATGCGGGACGAGGGGATTGGCGCGGTCGGGGCTGCCCCTCGACTCGCTTCGCTCGCTCGGGGAGCGGGGGCTCCCGTCGTGCGAGGTGCAGCGGCCGGAGTGCCCGAGGCGGCCAACGCCGAACGTGCGGATGCCGCCGTGGCGCCGCGGGAGATCGATCCGACGTTCGTGCGCACGTAGCCGACGCCATCGGGCGCGCTCGGCCACGAGACCTTCACCCAATCACCAACCTCGCGCGTGACGTCGAGCGCGGCGCCACGCTGCGCCTGGCCGATGACGGGACTGCCCACGCTCGGCGACTTGTAGACGGACGCGGACGTGGCGCTCACCGTCAGCTTGGTCGACTGCGCGTGCAGCGATGCAGAGCTCAGACAGAGAACAACGACGACGGCCGCAGCTTTGCGAATCATCGAACAACCTCCTAACGATCTACCCCACCCACCTGCTGCCCAACTCGATGTGCAACGTCCCTCGATGCCCGACAAAGATCGACGCCCCCGGACGGATTTGTGATCCGACCCGTGTCCGGGGCATGCAGTTCGGACGCGAAGTGTGACGTCGCGGAGAATGAGAGCAAACGCCGTTCTTGGTTCGGCGTTCGATGTTCACGTTCGGTTCGGAGTTCATGGTTCTGCGTCGCGAGCGGGCGCAAATGTGCAAAATAGGGGCGACGTGCCAAAGCCATCTAAGACTGCTGCCGGCGGACTCGTCGAGCGAAAGATGAATGGCAGCGTGCGGGTAGCTGTGGTCCGCCGCACACGCTACGGCGATTGGGTGCTGCCGAAAGGCAAGCCAGACGAGGGCGAGAGTGTCGAGGAGACTGCGGTTCGTGAGGTCCGAGAAGAGACCGGCTGCGACGTGCGGATCGCGGGCGAGCGCTACACGATCGAGTACTTCGTCGGCCGCGCGCTGAAGGTCGTCACGTTCTTCCGCATGGATTACGTCGCAGACGGCTACTACGTGATCGATCCGTCAGAGATCGAAGAAGTCGTCTGGCTGAGGCCTCGCGAGGCGCTCGAACGACTGACCTATGAAACAGAGCGGTCAATCGTTCGTCAGGCCTACAAGGATAGTTGACGATCAGTTAATTGGGACGACGTCTGCGCCTCCGGGAATCAATGCGTTCTTGACCACCCATACAGTGCCGTCCTGCCCGACCGTGGCGGCGGTGGACATCAGGATTCCGCTCGCGATCTTCGTGCATGACGTCGCGCTCGCGTTGCAGGCACTCACGGCGCCGCCCGCACCCTTCTGCGCTTCCATCGCCAGCCAGCTCTCGGTATCGAGCTCGACGACATAGAGCTTGCCGTTCGGTCCGAACGTGAGATCGATCACCGACGTGAAGTTGCTCGTGAGCAGGTGACACGACGGGCTGCTGCCGCACACCGCGTGACGTGCGCCCGCATCGATCTTCCAGATCCGCGATCGGTTCTTCGGGGCGGGGAAGCCTTTCAGCTCGCCGACGTAGTACGACCCATCGGGTCCGATCGCGACGCTGGTGGGTACCGCCTGAGCGACGAGCTGATCGGGCGCAAAGCAGATGCCGCGCCCGGATTGCGGGCAGTCGTTGATCTTCTTTGCGTTGTCGGTGGGCACGCTTTCAGTTGGCAATGTCGCGATCCAATCGACGGTGCCGCGTTGATCGACGATGAGGAGCGCGTTGGCCGCGGCATCAGCCACGACGGCGCTGCCGCCGTTCAGGGCTTCCACGTCGAACGGATCGGAATCGATATCGCCGCCATCGGGATTGACGCGCGTCTCGAAGTCCAGCAGGTCGGCCATCTCGCGTCTCGATCCGCGCGACACGCGATACATCTTGCCGTCGCCGTTGAACGCGGTGCTCGTGATCGCGAACATGTCGCTGCGTCCGATTGGAGCGACATCGGTCACGCCGGGCAGCTGGGCGAAGACCGAACCGACCCCTTTGCGAATCTCGACGATCCCGATCCCTGCATCGGCTGCCACCAGGCTTCCATCAGGCGCGGTGGCAAGGCCGAACACCGGTGTGGTGAAGGGATAGATGACAGCATCAGTCCGCGCCGTAGCGTCGAGCAGGAGCAGCGCGATGAGAGACAGCAACGACGCAGACCGGTAGCGGGGAGATGATGCAGGCATCTTGGGAAGCTCCTTGGATGGCGTCAATTATCGTCGAGATCGTCGTTTCGCTGCAGTTCGATGTTCGATGTTCGGCGTTCGACGTTCGACGTTCGAAGGTTCAGAGTTCCAGATTCTGCGAGTTCGAAGGACAGCTCGAGTGGCGGATTCTGCGACTTTTCAGGGGCGTCGTTCAATTCTTGGAACAAATCGCGCGGCATGTCGCGTGCGACTTGTCGACGCATGGGAGAAGGTGCAAAGAGCTTCGAAGAGCTTCGTGTCTGGCAAGCTGCCAGCCAATTCAAGAACGCAGTGTATCCGCTTGTCGATACCGACTCATTCCGTCGCGAGAGTCGGCTTCGAGATCAACTGCGCGAGGCCGCAGCCTCTGCCGTCAGCCACATCGCCGAAGGCTACGCCCGCTTCGAGCCAGCCGATCAAGCGCGGTTCATGCGAATGGCGAAAGCATCGCTTGTCGAGTGTCAGAACCACCTGATCGACGCTGTCGATCGCCGAGTGATCAGCGAGAAAGTTCGCGAAGAACACAACGAGATGATTGAGGGAGTCCTGAAACAGCTCGGCCCGTTTATCGTCTACCTCCAGTCCTCGGAAGCGAAAAAGAGCGCGGAACGAATCAAACGCCAACGAGCCGCCCGTCGTCGTAAGAACGACGAACCGGAACAGTGAACTTGGAACCGACGAACGTCGAACCGCGAACGTCGAACCTCGAAAGCGTCGCTACGGCAAAGCCAGCGCGACGAGTTCCCCCGGATGTTGCCTTCCCGAGACAGCGACGACGATGTATTGCTTCCCGCCGTGCAGATATGTCATCGGCGCGTTGCTGACGCCGGCGGGCAGTTCCATTTCCCACGCGATTGCGCCGGACTTCTTGTCGAAGGCGCGGAACATCTTGCCGCCGTAGCCGCCGCCGGGTGGCAGGCCGACGCCGGCATCGCTGCCTTCACCCATGAACACGAACGACTTGGTGACGAGCGCGGCGTTGCGTCCCGGGGTGCCGATCGGCGGCACGTTGAGTCCTTTGAACGCGGCGTGATTGCGAAGGCCGTCGCCGTTGGCAACCGAGAAGAGAATGTCGCCCTTGTTCAAATCGATCGCGACCAGTCGTGAGTACGGCGGCTTGAACGGATCGGGCAGACCCTGCGGACCGAAGGGCCACGGTGTCTGTTGCTTCACGTAGGGCAGCGTCGATTCGGGATGCTGCGACTTGCCGAGCGCGACGACGGTGGGCATGTGGGCCGATGGCACGTAGAGGATGCCGGTCTCTGGATCGAATGCGGCGCCGCCCCAGTCGGCGCCTCCGTTGGTGCCGGGCACGAGCAGTGTGCCCTTCGGTCCGTCAGCGCTGCCGAGCAGAACCGGCGGCGTGTAGAGGGGTCCGGACTTGTACTCGCTGACGATCTTCTTTGCTTCGGCTTTGAGCTCTGGCGTGAAGTCGATGAGATCGTTATCGGTGACCCCCTGCTGATCGAATGCGGGCGGCTTCGACGGGACGGGCTGCGTCGGTGAATACCATTCACCCGGGACAGTGCCTTGCGGAGCGGGCCGCTCGACGATCGGCCACACGGGTTGACCCGTGACGCGATCGAAGACGAAGACAAAGGCTTGCTTCGTGACCTGCGCGACGGCTTTGATGCGTCGGCCGTTGACGGTGATGTCGCCGAGCACCGGCGCGGCAGGGAGGTCGTAATCCCAGAGTCCGTGATGCAAGGTCTGGAAGTGCCACACGCGCTTGCCGGTCTTCGCGTCGAGGCACACGATCGATTCCGCGAACAGGTTGTTGCCCGGTCTCGTGCCCCCGTAATAGTCGCCAGTCGCCTCTTCGAACGGCAGGTACACGTAGCCAAGCTCTTCGTCGGCGCTCAGCAACGACCACGCCCCGCTATTGCCTGAGTACGTCCACGAGTCGTTGAGCCACGTGTCGTTGCCGAACTCGCCTTTGCGCGGCACCACGTGGAAGGTCCACAACAGCTTTCCCGTCCGCACGTCGTACCCGCGCACATCGTCGGGTGGCATTTCCTTCGGTGCGCGTGCGCGTTCGTTGAGGATGTCGGTCGCCGGTGACGGCACACCGGCGACCACGATCACATCCTTGACGACGATCGGTCCGCTGCTCCATCGCCATCCGGTGATCGCCCGTTCGAACCCTTTTGTCAGATCGACCTGTCCACTCTCGCCGAAGTCTTCGTAGCGCTTGCCGGTCTTCGCATTGAGTGCGACGAGATTGGTGCCGACGTTGGTGACGATGCGCGCGTCTTTGCCGTCGGACCAGTAGGCGAGACTGCGGGTAGAACCGCCGCGAGCGGGACCTTGACCGTCGGCGCGAGGCGGCAGCTTGTCGTACCAGATCGTCTTGCCCGTGGCTGGGTCGAGCGCCACGACCACTCCGACCGCGCTGCTCATGTAGAGCATGCCGCCCACCATCAGCGGAGTGTTCTGGTAGTTGGCCGACGCCTGAGCATCGGGATAGGTGGGTTTGAGCTCCTCGGGCATACCCGAGGCGCGCCACGCAATGCGCAGGTTCTTCACGTTCTTGCTGTTGATCTGATCGAGCGGCGAGTACTTCGACCCGCCCTTGTCGCTACCGTAGGCGGCCCACTCACGATCGCCGTCGGCGGCGCGTGCGCTCAGAGTCAAAACGGCGACGATGGACGTGGTGATGAGGATGCCGAGGATGAAGGCGGAAGCAATCGTTCTGCGCATGGGCCAAGGATTGCCTGATTGACCTCTGTCAATCAAGGGCGTATAACCGCGTCATTCTTAAGTTGGTCCGGCTAAAGCCGGACCCCACGTACGTCGCGTCGGTCCGCACTCTTCCTGGTTTCCCTCGTCCGTTGGTTCGCGTGTGCTCCGGTGTTCGGCTCGTGCGATCGCTTTTTCTGATCGAGCGGGAGCGAGTCTGCGCCGGTTCGAACTGATTCGATCAGAGGAGGCGCGATGCGCAGACTGGCCGCTACCCTTGTCGTCGTCGGCAGCATTCTGATCCCCACGCTGGCATTCAGCCAGACCACACTTGCGGGTACCGTACGGGACACGTCAGGGGCCGTGCTCCCGGGCGTGACCGTCGAAGCGGCCAGTCCGGCGCTCATCGAGAAAGTGCGCGGCGCGGTCACCGATAGCTCAGGTCAGTACCGCATCACCGATCTCGCTCCAGGGATCTACACCGTCACCTACTCGTTGACCGGGTTCACGCGGACGGTGCGTGAGGGGGTTTCGCTGACCGGCTCAGGCGTTACGACGATCAACGCGGATCTGCGGGTTGGTGCGTTGCAGGAAACGATCACGGTCACTGGCGAGACTCCCATCGTCGACACACAGTCCACACGCCGCGAAATGGTCATCAACGCTCAGACCCTCGCGACGGCTCCAGTGACACGGACGTATGGCGCGTTGTTGGCTGCCATACCCGGCATCGTGACGGACAACACATCACGCGGTGCCCTGACCGAACCGTTCATGACCTTCTTTACCGCAAACGGAGGCCGCGCCAACGAAGGGCGCATGTTGATCAACGGGATGCCGGTCGCGGCATCGTTCAACGGTGGCGGCGTCTCGACTTTCATCTACGACGTGGCCAACGCCGATGAGATGCAGGTACTGGTGTCGGGCGGCCTTGGCGAAGCCGAGGCAGGCGGACCGAGTGTCAACCTGATCCCGCGATCGGGTGGCAATACATTCGGCGGGAGTGCGTTCTATAGCGGTACTGGGAACGGCCTGCGATCCGACAACATCAACGACTACCTGCGCAGCGTCGGTCTGACTCGGCCTCCGGCATTGATCAACCAGTACGACGCGAGCGCCGCGTTCGGCGGCCCGCTCAAGCGCGATCGCTTGTGGTTCTTCGGCAGCGGCCGTGACTTCGGGAGCGCAACGTTTACCGAGGGCCTCTTCGCGAACCGCTTCGCAGGAGACCCCACGCATTGGGACTACGCGGCAGACACCTCGATCGAAGGGCGCAGTGCAAACCGCCGCGACATCTTCCAATTGAAGCTGACCGGACAGGTGAACGCACGGAACCGCGTCTCCTTCTCCCATGAGTATCAGCATCGCTGCTCCGGGTCGACGATTACTCCGAGCGGCGAGGGCTGCCGCGTGCGGAAATCGGACTGGATCGGCGTCGGCACGCTCACGGCCTCGCCGGAGACGTGGCCGGGCTACCACGATTTCCCCTACAACGTCACCCAGGCAACCTGGACGTCGCCGATGTCGAGCCGCGTGCTGCTCGAGGCCGGCTTCTCGCGCTTCCAGTACCTCTGGGCGGGATTTGGCATCGCGCCGCCCGACTCGCTGACGAACTTGATTCCCGTGACTGAATCGCAGGCCATCGATGGTCATCGCGCCAACTTCACGTATCGCGGCGCCTACGATCCACTGGGCTTCGGCTGGGCGAACAACGATGCGAACCCGAACAACTGGCGCGCGTCGATGTCGTACGTCACCGGTGCGCACAACATGAAGCTTGGCTATCAGGGCTCGTATCAGCGTTCGCTGCTCGGCAGAGACGCCAACACGACGCTGCTGCGCTACACGATGAACAACCGCGCGCTCAACGGTGTCGGCTACACGCTCGCGCCTCACTGGTATCAGAATGACCGCACCGCGACGACCGCACTGTTCGTTCAGGATCAGTGGACGAGAGGGCGCTTTACGCTGCAGGGCGCTCTCCGGTATGACCGGGCTTCGAGCTGGGCACCGGCCGAGGGCAACGGCACGAGCGAGATCTCCAGATTCAACTCGGCGCCGATCGCGTTCCCACGGACAGTCAGCGTCGCCGGCTACAACGACATTACGCCGCGGGTAGGCGGTGCGTGGGACATCTTCGGCAGTGGCAGGACGGCGCTGAAGGCCAACATTGGTCGATACCTGCAGAACGCGACCAACGACGAAAACTACACCGCTAACAATCCAGCTGCCCGCATTATCAGGAGTGTGTTCAGTCGCGGATGGGTCGATGGCAACCGCAACTTCATTGTCGATTGCGATTTGAGGAACCCGGCGCTGCAGGACAACCAGGCGACCGGCGGCGACCAGTGCGCAGCACTGACAGGGGACAACGTGAACTTCGGGAACGCCAATCCCAATTTGACGATCGTCAACCCCGCTATTCTCAAAGGCTGGGGCGTGCGTCCCGGCGATTGGCAGCTCGGCGTGTCGGTCCAACACGAGATCCTGCCGCGGCTGTCAGCCGACGTCAGTTACAACCGTCGATGGTTCCAGAACTTCTTTGTCGACGACAACCAGCTCGTGTCGCCGTCTGATTACACCCCGTGGACGTACATCGCGCCGCAGCACCCGGACTTGCCTGGAGGCGGTGGGTACCCGGTCACCACGTATTCGCGTCTTGCGGTCATCGGTGCGCAAACGTACAGAACGTTCGAGACCGACTTCGGCCCGGCGCGCACGCAGTACTGGCACGGCGTGAACGTCTCGTTGAATGCGCGCCTGCGCAATGGGCTCACGTTCCAGGGCGGGACGAGCACTGGCCGTGGCGTGCGCGACACGTGCGAGACCGTCGTGAAGATCGACAGCCCCGATCCGCGCGGGTGCCACGTGACCGAGCCGTTCATGACGTCGTTGCGGGGGCTCGCCGCCTACACCGTGCCCAAAGTCGACGTGCTCGTCAGCGCGCAGTTCCGATCGCTCAACCCGAACAACATCGGGGGTGTCGGTGGCGCATCGGCGACCAACGGCGCATCGCTGAATGCGAACGTGATCCTTCCCAACGCGACGGTGCAGCAGCTGCTCGGAGGCCGGCTGCCGGCCGGTGCATTGGCGAACGGCACCACGACGGTCAATCTGCTCGCACCTGGTGACCTCTATCCCGACAAGCGCCTCACGCAGGTGGACATGCGGTTCGCGAAGATCATGCGGTTCGGCGGACGCAGAGCGGACCTCGGTGTCGATCTCTACAACCTGTTCAACACGGCCGACACGATCGGCTTCGACTCGAATTTCGCGCTCTCCAACAACGGAGCGACGTGGCTGCAGCCGACGTCCATCGTGCCGCCGCGGTTCGCGCGCTTCAACGTGACGTTTACTTTCTAGTCATGACAGACGTGGGCCGGCTCGAGCCGGCCTTTCGACGGGCCGCCTAAGGCGGCCCGTACGAAACCTTTCACTCCAATAAACAGTCGATTTTTCGTCTCGGTGAGCCCGTGTTGCCCGGAATGACGCGTATTCGGAAGCAATCGAGCTGGGATTCCTTTTGCTAACTCAGCCGCGTATGCTATGGCGGCTCAAGTCCCAGCTTCCGGGAGATGAATGACATGTACCCAACCGCTCGCCTTGTCTCTCGTCTCGTCGCCATCGCCGGTTCCGCCGTCCTGCTGAGTGCCTGGTCGCTCGAGGCCCAAACCGCTGCGCCCGCTCAGGCGAAGCCGCCGACCTCGACGCAGAAGCCTGCGCCGCGCGCGCCAACCGCGAAACCCGCGCCGTCAACGGCCAAGCCCGCACCCACGCCGGCTGCCGCAACCGCCAAACCACCCGCGCCACCGCCCCCTGAGGATTTGCACTTCAAGACGGTGTACACGAACGGCGATCAGAAGACCGAGACGGTCACCTACATCAAAGGCGATCGCGAGCGGTTCGAGTTTCAGGACATGGTGCTGCTGAAGCAGCACGATCAGAAGCGCACGATTCAGATCATGAAGACGGCGAACACGTATCTCGTCGCGCCAGAGGGTGCGCCGCCGGCGATGCCGATCGTTCCCGGCGCACCGCAGGCTGCGCCGAAACCGAACGGCGTCGTGAGCGTGTCGACGACCGTCGTCGATACCGGCGAGCGCAAGCAGGCATTCGGCCAGCAGGCGCGCCACGTGAAGATGATGATCGACAAGCAGCCGCTGCCGGGCGCGTGCGACACGTCGAAGATGCGCATCGAAACCGACGCGTGGTACATCGACGTGCCGAAGACGGTGGCGTCCCAGTCAACACCGGATCAGGCCGCGCCTCCGGTACCGGGTGGATGCTCCGATCAGATTCAAGCCACGTCGAACGGCGATCCGAAAGTCGTCGGCTTCCCGATCGAATACAAGACGACGATGACCGGTGACGATGGCAAGCCGATCACATCGCAGATGCAGATTACCGAGTACGAGACAACGATGCTGGATCCGGCATTGTTCGACATTCCGCCGGGCATGAATGCGGCGATGAACGTCGGCGAGCTCGGAAAGGCCTTGAGCGATGCCAATGAAATAAAGCTAGCGGCCACCGACGCGGCGCCGCCGGCGGCACCGATCGCCAAAACGCCGGGAGTGATCCGCATCGGCGTGCCGGAGTTCACCAACAAGACGCAGCTCATGGTCGACGGGCGCGCGCTTCGTGCGCGTTTGATTCAGGACCTCGGCGAAGCGAAATTCGAGGCCATGCCGATGGCCGCAGGTGGTGCAGCCGATGTGCAGAAGCATGCGGTCGATCAGGGCTACGACTACGTGCTGCTCGCAGAGGTCAGTGAACTGAAAGTCGCGAAGGCTGGCGGTCTCGGCGGTCTGATGAAGGCGGCGGGCGGTGTTGCGGGTGCGCGAGGCGGCGCGGCAGGCATTGCCGCAGGCGCAGCCGGCGCAACCGGTGCGGCTGCCGGTCCGAAGGAGAACACCGAATCGAGCCTCGCGGTGAAGCTCATTGGCGCTGACGGCAAACAGAAGCTGTCGACGACTACGAAGGGCAAGGATGGCAGCGGCTTCAGCCTGCAGACCGGACTCGGTCTCGCGAAGTTTGCCGGCACGATGTATGTGGGCATGTTCGCAGGACCGCAGCTGATGATGCGCATGAACGCAATGGGGATCTCGCACCTGTCAGGAATGGGACTGATGGGCGATCCGAATCTGCTCCGCTATCAGCTGGGCGGCATGTCGATGATGGGGCAGCACCGCGGTGTCGATACAACCGCGAACGCGGCCGGCTTCCTCGTGCAGCAGGCAGTGTCGATGAACAAGACCACCGGTTTCGTCGGCATCCCTGGTGCGGGTCCGAACTACGACGAGTCGCTCGGCGAAGCGGTGCAGAACGCCGCGAAGGCGGTGCAGAAGGCGCTGCAGAAGTAAGAGCGAAAAGCGCAAGAGTCGTAAAGGGGTCGGGACTCATTTCCGTGCCGGTTTGGAAATGAATCCCGACCCCTCTTTGTTTTGAGCCCGTTTTGCGGTCGATCGCGCGTATGTTCGGCGATGGCGCATACACGATCCGTCGTCGGCGGCGCAATTCTTCTCGTCGCTTCCGCACTCCCGGCCTGGTCACAGGCTCCCTTTCCCGCAGACCGGCCGCTGACCGGATCGATCGAGTGCAAGATCGTCACGAGCCACCCATCGACTGGTGCTCACAGTTCCTCGTACACCGACGCACAAGTCCACAGGTGGACGCTCACTGGCGGTGCGCCCGGTGCATTCAACGGCCCCACCGGCAACGTTTGGGTACACCCGGCCCGGTGGAGTGTGAGCGGTAGCGGTCAAGCCGAGTTGTACCAAGGTACGGCTTTCGGCGGTGGAGACATCCTCCGAAGCGACAATTGGACGAACACTGTGAATCCGATGGACGCACCGATTGCCGTGCGTGCCAGTGGATCGAATCTGATCGTCGAGCTGTACCACAGCCAAACGATCGCCAACGACGCCGCGAGCGGAACGTCCCGGTACAACACCGGCGCGGCGTCTCAAACCTTCACCGATGCTATTCGAGAGGCGCCGCTGCCCACGATCTCTCACCTGCGTACAAGCGCAAGCCTCAGTGGAAACGCCTTTACGAATCTGACCGGAACCTTCCCGACGCACGCGCAGCCAA
>Ga0075423_10004170_pt1 | contig 13375 bp, 12 predicted proteins | sample SoiMethybrSBSTD2_FD_80114 | JGI IMG/M metagenome (GOLD analysis project Ga0075423, IMG submission 80114) | Bulk soil microbial communities from a Populus tree surrounding site in Tennessee, USA - Soil MetaG P. TD hybrid SBSTD2 | ecosystem: Environmental > Terrestrial > Soil > Tree plantation...
AACACGATCGTGGCCGAGGCGATCGACGAACTGGCCGACGCCCTCGAGGGTGCGGAGGGCGCGGACATCGCCGAGAAGGTGACCGCGGTCGTGGCGGACGCCTACTCGTCCAACAAGCAGGTCTGCTTCGGCGGCGACAACTACGACGAGGCCTGGCATGCCGAAGCCGAGCAGCGCGGGCTGAAGAACCTGCGCACGACCCCCGACGCGCTGCCCGAAGTGCTCAGCGAGCAGACGGTCGCCGCCTTCGAGAACTACGACGTGCTCTCCAAGCGCGAGCTGGAGTCGCGCTTCGAGGTCTGGGTCGAGCAGTACTGGATCCGCGCGAACATCGAGGCGGAGACGACCTTCTCGATCGCCAAGACGATGATCCTGCCGGCGGCGCTGCGCCACCTGGCGCTGATCGGCGAGTCCGGGGTCTCGGCGATCGAGGGCGAGGTGCGCAGCCTCGTCGACGAGCTGGTCGCCGCCCTCGGCGAGCTGGAGACGGCGAACCAGGATCCCGGCCTCGAGGGCATGGAGATGGCGATCCACGCCCGCGACAAGCAAATCGCGGCGATGGCCGGCGTCCGCGAGGCGGCCGACAAGCTGGAGAAGGTCGTCAGCGACGACCTCTGGCCGCTGCCCAAGTACGAGGAGATGCTCTTCATCAAGTAGTCCCGCGCGTCACGCGCGGGACAGCACCCGCATTCGCAGACCGCCCTTCGGCGAGAGGGTCGGCATCTGGCGCACCGTCATCGTCCGCCCCGGCAGCGCGTCGAGGCGCAACCGCTGCAGCAGCATCGTCGCCACCATCTTCACCTCGGTTTGGCCGAAGCGCTTGCCGATGCAGATCCGCGAGCCGCCGCCGAAGGGGACGTAGGCGCCGCGCGGCAGCGCCGCCTTGCGCGCCGGCTCGAAGCGCTCGGGGATGAACGCCTCCGGCTCGGGGAAGACCTCGGGAATGCGGTGGCTGGCCCAGGAGCAGTAGTTGACGTAGGCGCCCCTGGGAACGGTGTAGCCGCCGAAGGAGAACTCGCGCACGGCGCGGCGCGGGCCGATCCAGGCGGGCGGGTAGAGGCGCAGAACCTCGTCGAGGACCATCTCCAGGTAGGGCATCTCCTTTTCCAGCCGGTCGACCGTTGGCGGCTCGCCGCCGAGGACGCGGTCCGCCTCCTCGCGCAGCGGCTCGGCCACCTCCGGGTGGCGCGCCAGCTCGTGCATCATGAAGGTCAGGGTCGAGGTCGAGGTGTCGTGGCCGGCGAACATCAGGGTCATCACCTGGTCGCGCACCTCGCGGTCGGTGAAGGCCTCGCCCGCCTCGCCGCGGGCGCCGAGCAGGAGGCTGAGGATGTTCTGGCGCCCCTCGTCGGGGGCGGCGCGGCGGCGCTCGATCTCGCCGAAGACGATCTCGTCGAGCACCTGGCGCGAAGCGACCAGCTTGCGCCAGGGCGAGCCCGGCCCGCGCAGCAGCCGCAGCGGGTAGTCGATCCCGTAGAAGCCGAGCGCCCGCTCGAAGTGCTCGGCCGCGGCGGCGCCCTTGCCCGACTCGTCGGGGTCGAGGCCGAGCAGCGCCCGCATCGCGATCCGCATCGCCAGGTTGCGCATCCAGTCGTAGAGATCGACCGTGGTGCCCGGGCGCAGGGAGGCGATCGCCGTCCCGGCCTCGGCCGCCATCGCCGCGACCGAGGCGGTCAGCTGGCGCCGGTGGAAGGCGGGCATCATGATCGCCCGGGCGCGGTCGTGGTAGTCGTCGTCGATCGTCAGCAGGCCGTCGCCGAGCAGCGGGATCAGGTCGCCGAAGCTCGACTCGCGCCAGTGGAAGCTCTCCGGGTGGGCGACGGTGACGAAGTGGTTCGCCTCCGGGCCGAGCATGAAGACGACCTTGGTGTGCAGCAACCGCATGCTGAATATCGGACCGAGCTCTTCGTAGGCGTCGAGCAGCAGCGGCAGCGGGTCGTGGGCGATCTGGTGGGTGCGGGCCAGGCTGAAGCTGCTCGGCCCGGGCGGGAACTTGCCCCGCCCCCGCCACTCGGCGCGCATGTCGTCGGCGACCCGCCGGACCGGGTTGTCCGACATCCGCGGCGGCTTGACGACGGGGACTGCGGTCTCGGCGGGCATCGCACCGATCCTAGCCTCTAGCTGGCTGGCTGGCCAGTTTGTGCGGCGAGCTGGCCGCAGGCGGCCTCGATGTCGCGGCCGCGGGTGAGGCGCACGGTGGCGGCGAGCCCGTGCTCGGCGAGGATCGCGCGGAAGCGCTCGATCCGCTCCGGCGAGGAGCCCTCGAAGGCGCCGGTCGGGTTGTAGGGGATCAGGTTGACCTTGTAGGCGCGGCGGTCGAGCAGGGCGGCGAGCTCGCGCGCGTGCTCGGGCAGGTCGTTGACCCCGTCGAGCATCACGTACTCGACGAAGACCTTGCGCCGGCGCCGGGCGCGGTAGCGCTCGCAGGCGACAAGCACCGCGGCCAGCGGGTAGCGGTCGTTGACCGGCATCAGCCGCGAGCGCAGGCCGTCGTTGGGGGCATGCAGGGAGAGGGCGAGGGAGATCGGCATCGCGGTTTCGGCGAGGCGGTCGATCCCAGGCACCCAGCCGACGGTCGAGATAGCCGTGCGGCGGTGGGTGACGCCGAGGTCGGGCAGCCGCTCGCAGGCGACAAGGACGGCGTCGAGGTTCATCATCGGCTCGCCCATGCCCATGAAGACGACGTGGTCGATCGCTTCGCCACGGCGGAAATGCAGCGCCTGGTCGACGATCTCGTCCGCGCTCAGGTTGCGGCCGAACTTCATCTGCCCGGTGGCGCAGAAGCCACAGGTCAGCGGGCAACCGGACTGCGAGGAGAGGCAGACCGAGCGCCGCCCGTCGCGGTAGCGCATCAGCACCGCCTCGATCGGCCTCCCGTCGCCCGTGTGGAAGAGCGCCTTGACGGTGCCGTCGTCGGACTTCGCCTCCATGCGCAGATCGAGCGTGGAGAGCGGCACCGAAGCCTGCAGGCGCTCGCGCAGCGCGGCCGGCAGATTGGTCATCTGGTCGAAGGACCGCGCCCCGCGCGCCAGCCACTCCCAGACCTGGGAGGCGCGGTAGGACGGCTCGCCGGCCTCGGCCAGCGTTCGCTGCAGAAGCGCCCGATCCACGCCCTCGAGTCTAGGCGGACGGCGGCTGCTGCTCCGGTGGCGGTTCGGGCGGCAGCGGCTGGGGGTTGAGGTCGGGGCTCGGCGGCGGCTCCTGGCCGGGCAGCGCCTCGGCTTCCTGGCGCCAGACGTCGTTGAGCGAAACCTGGACGTAGGCCCAGAGGCCGGGCGCGATCAGCACGTAGAGGATGATCGCGATCCAGCCGTTGAGCGGCTCCTTGCCGGCGAGCCGCGAAGCACCCATCACGCGCTTGACGCCGCGCCAGTAGGTGATCAGCGCCGGAACGATGATCAGGGCGCCGGGGAAGAGCGCCAGCAGCGAGTTGGTCGGGTTCTGGCCCAGGTCATAGCCCTTGGACTCCCCGTAATCGCGCAGCTCGCGGTTGATCCGGTACCACCAGACGAGGTGGTAGATGCCCAGCGTGACGAACGGCAGCAGGGCAACAGCCCAGGGGCTGCGGATCTTCACCTCCGACTCGGTGCCGCGGATCTTCATCTCATAGGCCATGCGGAGCTCCGTTCTGGTGGGAGACGGGGTACGCCGACCCTAACCCACTCGGGGACCGCTTTCCAGCTCACGCCGGGGCGATTAGAGTGACCGCATGAGCGAGGCGGATTCGATCGAGAGCCTCAGCGAGGCGATCGGGCGCTACAACGACGCCTGGAACGCGCAGGACCTCGACGCGATCGTGGCGATGCACGCACCGGACATGGTCTTCGCCAACCACACCGCGGGCGAGTCGGCGAGCGGCGAGGAGGTGCGGGCGCACATCGCATCGATCTTTGCCGCCTGGCCCGACCTGAAGTTCGAGACCAGGCGGCTCTACGTGCGCGAGGGGCTGGTCGTGCAGGAGTGGACCGCGACCGCGACGCACTCGAACCCGATGCGCCGCGGCGACCTCGAAGCCGCCCCCACCGGACGCACGGTCAGCTGGGACGGGATCGACTCGATCCCCTTCGAGGACGGCCTGATCAAGCGCAAGGACGTCTACTCAGACTCAGTCTCGATCCTGCGCCAGGTGGGCTTGCTCTCCTGAACCCGCGCGCCCATGGCGCCTTTTGGGTCCTATAGGCGCCAAAAGGCGCCAGCCGGACTCAGAGGCCGGCGGCGTCGGCGAGGAGGTCCACCTGCTGGGGGTCGGCGGAGCTGGGGCAGAAGATGAGCTCGTCGCAGCCGGCCTCCTCGTAGGCCTCGAGGAACCGCTCGACGGCGCCGGCGTCCTTGGCGGCGTTGTCGACGATCATGCCCGCAACCTCCTCGCCGAGCCAGGCGTAGTAGTCGGCCAGGTTCTCACGGGCGTCCTCCTCGGCGCGCGCGCCGAGCGAGAAGTAGGTGAGCGCCATGATGTGCGGCTCTCCCTCGCGCCCCGCCTCCGACCATGCCGCACGCGCCTTCTCCGCCCCTTCGCGCGCCAGGTCCGGACCGGTGCCGCTGGAGATCCAGCCGTCGGCGAAACGCGTCATCCGAGCAAAGCTGGCGTCGACATGGCCGCCGACGATCAGGCGCGGTGCGACACCGGCCGACGGGCCAACCTCGTCGCCGTCCCATATGCCCTTCATCTCCTCCAGCATCGCGTCGAGGCGCTTGCCGCGGCCCTTCAGCTCGACGTCGCTGATCCCATAGTCGTCCTCGCGCGCGCCGAGGCCAAGCCCCAGCGTGAGCCGCCCGCCCGAGACGGCGTTGACGCTGCGCGCCTGCTTGGCCAGCTCGACGGTGTTGGTGCGCAGCGGCCCGAGCAGGACGGTGGTCGCGAGGCCGATCCGCTCGGTCACCGCGGCGGCAGCGGCGAGCGCGGTCAGCGGCTCGTAGTTGTCGTAGCGGATGCGGTCGATCGTGCCGAGGGTGGAGAAGCCGCGGACCTCGGCGCGTCGCGCCCACTCGGTCAGCTGTGCCCCCGTGGCGCGGGGAACCGCGTTGGGAAGCGCGACGCCCACATTCATTTGTGGACTCCCTACCCCCGACCCGACTCAGCCGTAGCGCTCGCCGATGATCGCCCGCAGCTTGGCGCGGTCGTGGCGAGCCTGGACGCGGCGCACGGTGCCCGAGCGCGAGCGCATCACCAGCGATTCGGTGGTGGCGCCGGGGCCGCGGTAGCGGACCCCCTGCAGGACGTCGCCGTCGGTGACGCCGCTGGCGGAGAAGAAGACGTCTTCGCCGGAGCAGAGGTCGTTCGCGGTGAGGATCCGGTCGAGGTCGTAGCCGGCGTCGACCGCCGCGCCGCGCTCCTCGTCGTCGCGCGGCCAGAGGCGGCCGAGCAGCTGACCGCCCATCGACTTCAGCGCCGCCGCCGAGAGCACCCCCTCGGGCGTGCCGCCGATCCCCCAGAGCAGGTCGACCGGCGAGCGGTCGCTGACCGCCAGCAAGGCTGCGGAGACGTCGCCGTCGGTGATCAGGCGGATGCGCGCCCCGGCCTCGCGCACCTCCACCATCGCCTCTTTGTGCCTCGGCCGGTCGAGCATGACGACGGTGACGTCGCCGACGCTGCCCCCCTTGCGCTCGGCGATCAGCTTCAAGGTCTCGGGCAGCGGCCGGTCGAGGTCGAGCAGGTCGGCGATTTCCTCGCCGCCGGCCATCTTTTCCATGTAGACGCAGGGGCCGGGGTCGAACATCGTGCCGCGCTCGGCGAGGGCGATCACGGCGAGGGCGCTGGGCATGCCCAGCGCGCAGAGCCGCGTCCCCTCCAGCGGATCGACGGCGATGTCGACCACGGGCGGACTGCCGTCGCCGATCTGCTCGCCGTTGTAGAGCATCGGCGCCTCGTCCTTCTCGCCCTCGCCGATCACGACGACGCCGTCCATCGATACCGAGTCGAGGACGAAGCGCATCGCGTCGACCGCCGCCTGGTCGGCGGCGATCTTGTCGCCGCGACCGACCCAGCGGGCGGCGGCGAGGGCCGCCGCCTCAGTGACGCGGACGAGCTCCAGAGCGAGGTTGCGATCCGGCTTCTGCGGCGAGGGGGTCCCCTCCATCGGAGGGGACCCTAAACAAACCGCCTCCTCCTCCGCTTCGCGTCCGGGGGTGGCGGCTGCCCGCCATATCGGCGCCGCTCGCGAAGAATCAGATCGTGACGCTCGCTAATTGGTTGTACAGAGGTAGTGTGCGCCGAATGCAGCGCTGGGGACTGACCCTGCCATTGCCGGGCACGCCGCTGGCCGCCCACGAGGAGCTGGTCAAGCGGGCCGAGGCGGCCGGCTACACCGACCTCTGGAGCGGCGAGACGAACGGGCCGGACGGGTTCACGCCGCTCTCCCTGAGCGCCGCCTGGACCGAGCGGGCGCGGCTGGGGACCGGGATCGTCGGCGTCTTCCAGCGCGGCCCGGCGCTGCTGGCACAGGAGGCGGCAGCGCTTGCCGACGCCTCGGGCGGGCGCTTCGTCCTCGGCGTCGGCTCCTCCTCCGACCGCATCGTCGAAGGCTGGAACGGGATCCCCTTCGAGCGCCCGCTGAGCCGGGTCAGCGAGACGCTCGAGTTCCTGCGCGCGGCGCTCGCCGGCGAGCGCACCGCGAGCGGCTTCAAGCTGGAGACGGCGCCTGCCGAGCGGGTGCCGATCGTGCTCGCGGCGCTGCGTGGCAAGATGCTGCGACTGGCGGTGGAGCGGGCCGAGGGCGCCTTCACCAACTTCCTGCCGCTGGCCGGGCTGCCCAAGGTGGTCGCCCAGCTGGAGGGCGCGCCAGCCGGTTTCGAGCTGCTCTGCCGCTTCTTCTGCCTGCCCGGCGAGCGCGAGGCGGTCGAGCCCCTCGCCCGCTTCATGTTCTCCTCCTACATCACCGTCCCCGTCTACGCCGCCTTCTACCGCTGGCTCGGCTACGGCGAGCAGATCGAGCCGATGGTCGCCGCCTGGGAGGCCGGCGACCGCCAGGGCGCCGCGGCGGCGGCGCCCTGGGAGCTGATCGGGGACATGTTCGTCTTCGGCACCCCCGAGCAGATGCGCGAGCGCCTCGACGCCTTCGTCGCGGGCGGCGTCACGCTGCCGATCCTCACCCCGATCGTCCCCGCAGACAAACTCGGCGAAACGATCTCTGCACTGGCACCCTAGACCCTCAGTACTCCACCTCGGCGCCGAGGCCGAAGGAGCGGTCAGAGGCGAGTTCGACGATTTTGTCGACTATCGGCTGGTGCCAGCCTTCCTTCTTCGAGCGCGTCGCGATCGTCTCGACAGCCATGCCGACCCGGTTCGCGGTCGTCGACGCCAGCCCCCGCAGGACTTCGAAGTCGAACTCGCACGCTTCGCAGACTTCGGCAAGTTCGAGCAGGTACGAGGTTTCATGGTACTCCTCGGAGATGACCAGCCCGCGGTGGATCGGGTCGTCGTAGACGACGGTCGAAGTGATGTCGGTGAGCGGCGCCAGGCGCCACTTCCGGTCCGGTCCCGAGAGCGAGGTCTTCTCGCGGTCGAGCAAGGCGAAGTTCTGGCCGTGGGCGTCGCCGTTGCCGAGGATGTAGTTGCAGAAGGCGGCGGTGAGCAGGTTGACCACTTCGTCGGCGCGGCTGACCGCGTTGAGCAGGCCGCGGGCTTCAGCCCACCCCGGCGGCTCGCTCTCTTGGCCCTCCTCTCCGAGGGCGACGCTGCCGGCCGGGATGCCGAGCGCCTGGCAGAAGGACTCGCAGTGGAGGCGCCGGACCTCGGCGCCCTCGCCGACGACCCGGTCGTAGCGGGGCGAGACGAGGCAGTTGCGGCCCGCGATCTGCTCGACCTTTGCTTTGGCGACAGGCAGGCCGACCTGGCGGCAGACGGTCATGCAGAACATCTCGTTGGCGACGTATTCGGGGTATTCGCCGGTCTCGGGCTTGACCACGTGGGTGCTCGGCAGGCCGGCCTCGGGCCAGGCCCAGCGGTCGCCCTCCTCGTCGCGGACGAGGCTGAGCTTGTGGCGCAGGCCGGGAAGGGCGAAGCGCATCCGCTGCCTGCGCTCGTCGCTGAAGAGGCGCGGCGGGGGCGGCTTCACCACTTCTGCCAGTTCGTCCGGGTCGAGCCAGGCGATCGCGTCCGGATCGGGGCGCCGCGGCGCCCCGTCGTCAGCCGGCAAGAAGGTGACGGCGCCCGAGCAGTCCCGGCCCAGCTCCGCCAGCAACAGGTAGCCGTCGCTGGCGTCGAGGCCCAGCTCGCGGCCCAGCCTCTCGCGGCGTTGCCCTTCGGGCAGCAGCCCTTCGACGTAGGCCCGCGTCGCCTGGGCGCTGTAGGGCTCGGGACGCGCCGGCAGCGCGTTGCTCAGCAGCACCCGCCCGGGCCCCACCCGCTCAACCAGCTCCGGGTCGTAGGCAAGTCTGTAGTCGTTGTCACCTGCGGGGAAGAGGGTTCCGACGCGTTCCCCGTAGAGGTAGACGTCAAGGCTCAATTAGGTCCTCCTTGGTCTTCCCCTGGGTATCCACGGTCCGAAACCTTAAACCGATGCCAAGCTGAGCGCGTAGTCCCCGGCGGAGTCGGTGAACCAGCCGTCGGGCCGCAGTCCCGCCTCGCGGTAGACGCCTTCCAGGCCCTCCCTGGTGAACTTGGTCGAGATCTCGGTCCGCATCTCCTCATCCGCCGCGAAGCGCACCGTCAGGTCGAGCCCGTCGAGCCGTACCGCCTGCTCGGCGAGCGAGCGCAGGCGGATGTCCATGCGCTCGGCGCTGGCGTCGTAGCGCGCAACGTGCTCGAACCGAGCGGGGTCGAAATCGCCGCCGAACTCGCGGTTCAGCACCCGCAGCACGTTCTTGTTGAACTCGGCGGTGACGCCGCCTGGGTCGTCGTAGGCGAGCTCCAGCCGGCCGCGCTCCTTGACCAGGTCGGTGCCCAGCAGGATCCGGTCGCCCGGCTCGAGCAGGGCGCCGAGGCGGGCGAGGAACTCGCGACGGGCATCCGGATAGAGGTTGCCGATCGTGCCGCCGAGGAAGGCGACGAGCCGGCCGTCGCCGCCGTTGGGAATCCGCTCGAGGTCGTGCTCGAAGTCGCAGACGAGCCCCCGAACCGCGAGGCCCGGGTACTCCTCGACCAGCGCCTCGGCCGTCTGCCGGGTGATCTCCTCGGAGATGTCGACGGGCACGTAGGTGACGAGGCAGTCCGCCTCGCGCATCGCGCTGAGCAGGTGGCGGGTCTTGGAGGCCGAGCCGGAGCCGAGCTCCACCAGGGTTCCCGGCTCGCCCGCGGCGGCGACGATCTCGGCGGATCGGTGGGCGAGGATCTCGCGCTCGGCGCGGGTCGGGTAGTACTCGGGAAGCTCGGTGATCCGCTCGAAGAGCCGTGAGCCGCGCTCGTCGTAGAAGTACTTCGGCGCCAGCTCCTTGGGCTTGGCGGTGAGGCCGAGGCGGATGTCGCGCGCCATCCCGGCGCCGCCGTCGGTGCGCAGGTGGACCTCGATCTCGATCGCCTCCGAGGCGGCGCCAAGGCTCATCGGCCGGCGCCTCCGTCGGCGGCGCAACGGAAGCCGGAGAAGAGCTGGCGCCGCTGAGGCAGGTCCCAGTTGCGGAAGCTCGGCCGCATGACATCCTGGTGGGTGGCCCAGGAGCCGCCCCGCAGGACCTTGTACCCGTCGCCGAAGAAGACCTCGGAGTACTCGCGGTAGGGGAACGCCTCGAAGCCGGGATAGGCGAGGAAGTCGGAGGAGGTCCACTCCCAGACCAGGCCGACCCCGTCGAGCTCGGGGCGGGCGGCCTCCCACTCGGCCTCGCTGGGCAGCCGCTTGCCGGCCCAGCGGGCGAAGGCATCGGCCTCGTGCCAGGAGACATGGACGACCGGCTGGGCGGATGCGACCGGCTCGCGGCGGCCCCGCGCGACGCTCACCCAGCCGGACTCGGCGTCGCCCTCCCAGTAGAGGGGCGGCTCCGCCCCGGTCGCCTCCATGTAGGCGATATACGCGGCGTTGGTGACGGGGGTTCGATCGATCTCGAAGGGGGCGAGCTCGACGCTGTGCCGCGGCCGCTCGTTGTCGTAGGCGAAGCCGGCGGCGGGCGCGCCGATCTCATGCTCGCCGCCACCAATCGCAATCGTTTCCCCGCCGACTTTGTCGTCACCCGTCGTATCGGCGGGTAACGACAGGCTTGGCGGGGACCCCCCGTTGGGACCGAAGCCATCGGGCAGCTCGTAGCCGTCGACCATCTGCAGCAACTGCAGCATCGTCTCGTTGTGCTGCAGCTCGTGCGCGATCAGCATCTCGTAGACGAAGCCGTCGCGCAGCAGCGGGTCGTCCGCCTCGGGGCCGATCTCGACCTCGTCGAGCACCTCCATCGTGCGCTCGCGCACCTCGGCGAGGTAGGAGCGCAGCTCGGCGTCGCGCAGGATGGGGAGCTCGCCGCGGCTCCTGCGCGGGTTCTCGATCGCGTCGTAGAAGCGGCCGAGCTCGCCGTGCAGCGGCTCGCGCTCGCCGACCGTCTGCACCAGCCAGAGCTCCTCGAAGTTGGCGATGTGCCCCAGGTCCCAGGCGAGTGGGCTGAGAATCGGCGAGTAGACGCGGTTGAGCTGAGCGTCGTCGAGCGGCTCGATCAGCTCATAGGTGCGCCTGCGCGCCGCCGCGAGCCGGTCCGCGATCGCTTCCTTGGGGCTTGACGTCACCTCGGTGGCGATGCGAAAACCCTAGCGGTTGAGTCCCGGCCGCTGTGAAGATCGACGGCACAGGCGCGCTGGGGCTTCCGGGCTCGGCGAGGCGATCAGTCGGTGCCGCTCGCCTCGGGGTCATGCCAGACGTCCTTCCGCCAGGGTGGGCTGATCGCGAAGCGGTAGGCGTCGCCCTCTTCGGTGGCGATCGGCTCCAGCGGGATCAGGTGAACACGGCGGCCGGGCGTTACCCGGTCGATGCGCAGGAAGCCGTTCGTGTTGCCGGCGTGGCTACCGCCGGAGACGACGAGCAGGCGGGTCTCCGGGCCCCAGCCGTCGTGCGGACGGGCGCCGATCGCTTCGGCGGCGGCCTTGAGCGGGGCGATCCCCGCGTCCGAGCCGACGTTCGCGAGGCTCTGGGAGGCGTTGTAGCCGTGGTGCGAGGAGGCCCGCTCGTCAACCTCGCCGTCGGGCCCGATGCGGACCTGCACCCCCTCCCAGTCGTCGCGGTGATAGCCCTCGGCGCCGACGACCGGCACCCCACGCAGGGTGGCCGAGTCGGCGTAGTAGGTCCAGTACTGCAGGTAGAGGTTGCCGGCGCGGGCGCCGGAGCAGTCGGCGCCGGCCGCTTCGGTGCTCTCGGCAGCCTGGGCGCGGCAGTCGATCACGTGCACGAAGACCGTGAGCGGAAGGCCGGCATCGGTCCTGTGCACCAGGCCGCGCGCCGAGCCGTCGCCGCAGGCGGTGCTGCGGCAGCGCCGGAAGTCCACCGGCATCGCCCGCGACCCCTGCTCGAAGAGGATCGTCGGCATGTGCCGCCGCACCAGCTTGCCGACGTCGGTCCCGTAGGCGGCGATCAGCGCCGGCTCGTCGCCGCACCCATCCCCCATCGCGACGGCGCAGAGAATCCGCGAGGCGACGGCGCGGGCCAGCGCCGTCCCAGGCACGCCGACGGCGGCGGCCAGCAGCCCGACGAGCAGCAGCGAGACCACGGCGATGACCCCGACCCACTCCAGCGTCGCTTGCCCGCGCTCGTCCACACGGGACTAAGGGACCGGCGGCCGATTCTCTCCCCCTTCGGGGGCGCTTGCTACAAGTTGCCGATCTCGGCGGCTATCTCGCCGGCGGCGGCTTTGGCGTCGGCGAAGAGCATCGAGGTGTTCGGTTCGTAGAAGAGATCGTTGTCGATCCCGGCGAAGCCGGGGCTGAGCGAGCGCTTGATCACGATCACCTGCTGGGCCTCGGAGACTTCGATGATCGGCATGCCGGCGATCGGGCTGTCGGGGTCGTTCTTCGCCGCCGGGTTGGTGACGTCGTTGGCGCCGACGATCACCGCGACGTCGGTGCGGGGCATCTCCGGGTTGATGTCCTCCATCTCGCGCAGCTGCTCGTAGGGCACGTCGGCCTCGGCGAGGAGGACGTTCATGTGGCCCGGCATGCGGCCGGCGACGGGATGGATCGCGTAGTTGACGGTGACGCCGCGCTTCTCCAGCTCGTCGGCGACCTCCTTGATCGCGTGCTGGGCCTGGGCGACGGCGAGGCCGTAGCCGGGGACGATCACCACAGAGTCGGCGTAGGCGAGCTTGATCGCCGCGTCCTGGGCGCCGATCGAGGTGTGCGGCCGCTCCTCCCCGGAGCCACCCGCCGCGCCGGCCGGGGCGCCGCCGAAGCCGGCGAAGAGGACGTTGCCGACCGAGCGGTTCATCGCCGTCGCCATCTCCATCGTCAGGATCGTTCCCGAGGAGCCGACCAGGGTGCCGGCGACGATCAGGGCGACGTTGTCGAGGGCGAATCCCGCCGCCGCCGCCGACAGCCCGGTGAATGCGTTGAGCAGCGAGATCACGACCGGCATGTCGGCGCCGCCGATCGGCAGCACGACGAGGTTGCCGAGCAGCGCCGCGGCGATCAGGATGCCGATGAAGATCGCCTGCGAGGGATCGCCGTTGTTGGTCGCGATGTCGATGCAGGCGGCGAGGATGCCGAGCAGCAGGACGACGTTGATCGCCTGCTGGCCGGGGACGGAGAGCGGCCGGGTCGGGATCAGGTCCTGGAGCTTGGCGAAGGCGATGTTCGAGCCCCAGAAGGAAACCGAGCCGACCACGGCGGCGAAGAGGACCGGGATCAGCGTGTCGAGCGGGATCTCCTCGCCGAGCGAGATCCCGTGGCGGATCTCCGACCACGCGATCAGCGCGACGGCGCCGCCGCCGACGCCGTTGTAGAGGGCGACCATCTGCGGCATCTCGGTCATCTGCACGCGGATCGACGCGGTGACGCCGACGGCGGTGCCGATCCCGAGGCCGATCGCGATCAGGCCCCAGTTGCCGATCCCGTCGAGCAGCAGGGTGGTGACGACCGCGACCGCCATGCCGCCGGCCGCGATCAGGTTGCCCTGCTTGGCGGAGGTCGGGTGGGTGCCGCGTTTGACGCCGATGATGAAGAGCGAGAAGGCGACGATGTAGAGCGCGGTGGCGGCGTCGCCGCCGGGCTTGAGGACGGCCTCGGTCACGAACCGGCCCCGCCTTTGCCGTCCCCGTCCTTCGGCTTCGGCTTTTTGGAGAACATGCCGAGCATCCGGTCGGTGACCATGAAGCCGCCGACGATGTTGATCGTGCCGAAGGCGATCGCGATCGTGCCGATCACGTACTCGAGCGGGTCGTTGGCGTAGCCGACGACGATCAGCGCACCGAGCATGACGATGCCGGGGATCGCGTTGGTCTGCGACATCAGCGGCGTGTGCAGGGTGGTCGGCACCTTCGA
>Ga0075423_10004173_pt1 | contig 13371 bp, 10 predicted proteins | sample SoiMethybrSBSTD2_FD_80114 | JGI IMG/M metagenome (GOLD analysis project Ga0075423, IMG submission 80114) | Bulk soil microbial communities from a Populus tree surrounding site in Tennessee, USA - Soil MetaG P. TD hybrid SBSTD2 | ecosystem: Environmental > Terrestrial > Soil > Tree plantation...
CGACGCCGAAGAGATCGAGACGGCCACCGAGGGAGTGGCGCTCGCCCGTGAGCTCGGAGACGACGCCGGGCTCGCCGCGGCGATGGCAGCGCACAGCGAGGGCCTCGCCATGCGCGGCGAGGATGGCGACCTCGATCGCGCGCTCGAGCTCGGCGATCGCGCGCTCGAGATCTGGGTGCCCGGGACGCGGCCGTTCGAGCTGACGCACATGCTGCACCTGCACGCGAACACGCTCGCGTGGCGGGGCGAGTACGAGCGTTCGCTTGCGCTCTCGCACCGGACACGGTCGATTGCCCGAGACGTGCACAGTCCCGAGGCGGTCCTGCGAGGAGAGGGCCTCGAAGCGCTCGCCCTCGCCGGGCTCGGCCGTCACGAGGAGGCGATTCCGATCTGGGACGAGCTCTTCGAGCTGCAGAAGGAGCTCGGAGGGCCGCGGCGCGTTCTGCTCAACTACTCGTCCATCGCCTACCGCGAGGTGCACGACCTGGCCGAAGCGCGGGCGCGCAGCGAGGAGGCGCTCGAGCTCTCGCTCGGCATGCCGTTCGGCATGCCGAAGCAGTTCGCCGGGTCCGACCTGATCCAGACGGACATCCTGGCCGGTGACGTCGGCACGGCCCAGTCGGACTGGCCGGAGCGCTGGGCTGCGGCCGAGCACGCCACGGGGTGGACGAGGTGGCTGATCGCGGGCCGGCTTCTTTCGGCGCGCGCCGAGATCGCGCTCGAAGCCGAGGATCCCCAGGTCGCGGCCGAATGGGCGCAGCGGGCCGTCGACGTCGCACGGCGCACGCGCCGGTTCAAGTACGAGGCGCGCTCGCTGTCGACGCTCGGCCGGGCGCTGGTTCGCCTGGGCCGCAACGACGAGGGGCTCGCCGCGTTGCGCTCGGCCGTCCAGATCGCGGATCGCATCGTCAGCCCCTATGCGCGCTGGAACGCGCGCGCCGCGCTCGGTGCCGTCGCGTACAAGGTGGGCCGCGACGACGAGGCTGCGACCGCGTACGGCGAGGGCCGCGAGATCGTCGACACGTTCGCCGCAGCGCTCGCCCCGCAACGTGCCGAGACGCTGTCGAAGTCGCCGGTCGTGCAGGAGATCCGCTCGGCGTGAAGCTCGTCACCGTCGGCGACGTCATGGTCGACGTCGTGGCCGAACGTCTGCCCGAGCGCGGCGAGCGCGCGCACGGCGGCGTGCAGCTGCGTGCGGGCGGCTCGGCGGTGAACGCCGCGCTCGTCGCCCACGAGCTCGGCGCTGAGGCGCAGGTCGTCGGTCGGGTCGGCAGCGACGCAGCGGGCGATCTCGTCGTCGCGACGCTCGAGGGCCGCGGTGTCGAGGCGCGACTCGCCCGTGACGCCGACCTCCCCACGGGAACCGCGGTTGCGCTCGGCGACGCCGTCATGGCCGACCGCGGCGCGAATGCGCGCCTTTCGCCCGGGGACATCCCGTCGCCGCTCCGGGGCGACGCTCTGCTCGTCTCCGGCTTCGCGCTCTTCCAGGACGGCTCTCGGGCGGCCGCGCGGGCAGCGCTCGCGACGTTCGAGGGCGCCTGGACGGCCGTCGACCTCGCGTCGCCTCGTCTCGCACGCGCGGACTTCGACGCGCGCGTCGTCTTCGCGACCGAGGCCGAGGCGCGGGTCCTTCCCGGCCTCGACGACCGGTACGAGCTGGTCTGCCTGAAGGACGACTACGGCGTGGAGCGCACGTCGCCGTTCGGCGCGGGCGATGCGTTCGCCGCTGCCTTCCTCGTGGCGCTCGCCGACGGCGCATCTCCCGACGACGCACGCGAGCGCGCCCGCGGGGCCGCCGCTAGAGCAGCGTCGCCATGAGCTCTGCCGCTCGGTCCGCGCCTCTGCCGTCCACCGGGCGGTAGGACGGAGTCCCCGTGCGGAGCTCTGCGAGCTTCGCTGCGAGCGTCTCCGGCGTGAGCTCGCTGTAGTCGAGCCAGCTCGTCGCGCCGTAGCGGTCGAGACGCCGCCGCACGTGAAAGCGCTGCTCGAAGTGACTCGACAGCGGGATCGAGAGGAAGGGTCGACCCGCCGCGACGAGCTCCATCGTGGTCGTCAGGCCGCCCTGCACCACGGCGACGTCGCAGGCGGCGAGGTGACGATAGAGCTCGTGCACGTACCCGCGTACCTCGACGTTGTCGCGACGCGGCACGCCGGCGGGGTCGATGCGCGGCCCCGTGACGACGATCGTGCGCAGCCCGGGAGGCAGGCACTCGACGACGCGGTGCAGCAGCGGCGCGCCGACGCCCGAGCCCCCCACCGCCACGATGCAGAACGGCTCGTCGTCGTAGCCGAGCTCCCGCCGCAGGGCCGCCCGGTCCCCGAGCGCCGCCGGATCGAAGCCTGGGATGTAGCCGGTGAAGCCGAAGTGCCGCTCCGTCCAGTCGCGGATCGCCGGCAGCCCCGGTCCGAACGTGTCGGGGACGATGTCGTCGGGCTCGCCCACGAACAGCGCGAGGTCGCGCACGCGGGGATGGCGAGCGATGTGCTCGATCATCTCGGCGTTGTAGTCGGCCGTCAGGTACGCCTCGTGTTCGCCGCCCGACGGCATCGGCAAGAAGCCGACGAAGTCGCTCAGCCAGACGTACGGCGACGTCTTCAGCTCGGGGTTCTCGTGCAGGTAGTAGTCGAGCTCCCAGGCCTCGTCCCCGATCCAGAGGTCGTAGTGCTCGTCGCGCACGAGGTCGTGGAAGAGCATGAAGTTCGCGCACAGGATCTCGTCGAGGCGGCGGATCGCCTGGAACGCGTGCAGGTCGTGCTCGCCGGCGTCGCGGTCGATGTGGTCGGACTCGGCGGCCGTCTCCCGGCTCGCAGGGTGGATCGTCTCGCCGCGCGCCTCGAGCACGGTCGTCACCGGATGCTGCGCCAGCCAGTGGACTTCGAGGCCCGGTACGCGACGGCGCAGCGCGTCGGCGATCGCGATGTCGCGCCAGGCATGGCCGAGGCCGATCGGCGACGAGAGCAGCAGCGCGCGCTTCGTGCGTGAGAGCGAACGGGTCCACGTCCGCCGCCGCGGCGGGCGCGCGCCCGCGCGCTCGGCGAGCTCCCGCAGGAGCAGGTTGATCTGCACCGGCTCGCGCGCCTGCAGCGCGTGCCCCGACCCGCGAAACTCGATGAAGTCGCCACCGGTGAGCGCGGCCACGTTTGCGCCTCGCTCGAACGGGATGATCCGGTCGCCCGTCCCGTGCGCGACGACGACCGGGCAGCGCACGCTGCGCAGCAGCCGTTCCGCGGTCTCACGGTCGACGAGATTCGAGGACGAGGCCTGCGCGGCGACGATGACGTCGGGTGTCGTGTCGAGGCCGAAGGCGATGCCGTCCTCGATCTGCTTCGTCGAGTGCGGCTCCGAGAAGATCTGGCCCATGAAGAACTCGAGGAAGTCCTCCCAGTTGCTGAGCCAGTAGTACCGGTTGTATTTCCCCCAGCCCTCGTAGCTCTCGAGCTCCTCATCCCAGACCAGCCCGGGGCGCTCGATGTCGGGCGGGATGAACCCGATCGTCGGGGCGATCAGCAACGCGCCGACCGCACGATCCGGGTGGCGCGTGGCGAAGTGGAGCCCGTAGAGCGCGCCGAGCGAGACGCCCGCGATGACGGCAGCGTCGACACCCACCGCGTCGAGGACGGCGGCGGCGTCGTCGGCGAACTCGATTGCGTCGTACGCCCCCGACTCGGTCGGGCGATCGGAGAGCCCGTTGCCCCGTCCGTCGAACGTGACCACGCGGAAATGCCGGGCGAGGTACGGGATCTGCAGCTTCCAGTGCCGCGAGTGGTAGATCGACCAGGTGGGCAGGAGCAGGATCGCGGGCTCCCCCTTGCCGTGGCTCTCCCAGTGGAGCCGGACGCCGTCGCGAACGGCGACGCCGGTCTCGTCGGGCTCTCGAGCGGTCGTCCCGGTGTCGCTCCGGCCCACCCGGTCGATCGTAGTGCTCAAGGACGCGCTTCGTACACCAGGTTGAAGGGCGTCTCTGCGGCGATGCGGAACTGGGTGAAGCCGCCGGCCGAGACGACGTCCTTGATGCGCGCCGGCCCGGCCTGCGCGCCGAGCGCGAGACCGACCTCCTGCGAGAGGGAGCCGGGCGTGCAGAGGAACGTCGAGAACCCGTAGTAGGCGCGGCCGACAGGGTTGAGGTTGTCTTCGACGCGATCACCCGCCATCGGCTCGACGAGCATCCACGTGCCGTCGTCCGCGAGCGTCGCGCGCACGTGCCGCGCCGCACCGACGGGATCGCCCATGTCGTGCAGGGCGTCGAACGTCGTCACGAGGTCGTATTTGCGCCCCGAGTAGCTGGACGCCGGAGACGCCTCGAACGTCACGCGGTCGGCGACGCCGGCCTCCTCGGCCCGCTTGCGTGCCGTCTCGATCGAGCCCTCGTGGATGTCCGAGCCGAAGAACGTCGACTTCGGGAACGCCTGGGCCATCAGGATCGTCGACGAGCCGTGGCCGCAGCCGATGTCGGCGACCGACGCGCCGCGCTCGAGCTTCTCGACGACGCCGTCGAGTGCCGGCAGCCACGACGGGACGACGTTCGCGTTGTAGCCGGGACGGAAGAAGCGCTCGATCCCGTCGAAGACGTCGTGGTTGTGCTCGTGCCACCCGACGCCGTCACCGCTGCGGGCGTCCTCGGTCACGCGCGGCGAGTCGATCACGCTGCCGAGGGCGACCTGGAAGAAGCCGGGCAGAAACGCCGGGCTGCTCTCGTCTGCGAGCGCGATCGCGTGCTCCGGCGGGAGGGTGTACGTGCCGGTCGCACCCTCGTAGTCGACGTAGCCGCCGGCGGCCTGGGCGTTCAGCCACTCCTGCACGTAGCGCTCCGCCACGCCGGTGCGGCGCGCCAGCTCCATGGGCGTCAGCGGTCCGGCGCCGGCGAGTGCCTTGTAGAGACCGAGCTTGTCGCCCATCACCACGAGCGCCGAGTTCAGCGTCGCGCCGACCTCGTCCACTGCGCGGAATACGAACTGCTCCAGCTTCTCCCCGTCGATGGCGACGGGCTCCTCGACTGCAGCCATTTCACGGCCTCCTTCGGTTGGATCGCTCGAACCTAGGGTCCTCGGAGGCGCGATCGCTTCCGTGAGGCCACCTAGTTCTTCGCAGCACCGGAGTCGTTCGCATCAGGGGAGGCGGGTGTCAAGATCGACCGCATGCTGCTGGGCCGCGAATCCGAACGGCTGGCGCTCGAACGCCTGCTGGCCGAGGCGCGGGAGGGGAAGAGCGGTGTGCTCGCCCTCGTCGGCGAGCCCGGGATCGGCAAGACGACCCTGCTCGACCACACGGCCGAGGCCGCCGAGGGCATGCAGATCCTGCGCGCCCGCGGCGTCGAGGCGGAGGCGGAGATTCCCTTCGCGGGACTGGCCGAGCTGCTGCGGCCGGCGCTCGCCGCGCTCGATTCGATTCCCCGGCCGCAGGCCGCGGCTCTCGCGAGCGCGCTCGCGCTTGCGCCCCCGAGTGCGCAGGACCGCTTCGCCGTCGGCGCCGCGACCCTCAGCCTTCTCTCGGCCAGTGCGGACGAGCAACCGCTCCTGCTGCTCGTCGACGACGCGCACCTGCTCGACGGCTCGAGCTCCGAGGCGCTCCTGTTCGCTGCGCGGCGTTTGCTCGCCGATCCGATCGCCGTCGTGCTCGCAGTGCGCGAAGGCGAGCCGTCGCTCGTGGACGGCAGTGACCTCCGCGTGCTCCGTGTTGCGGGGCTCGCCCGCGGCGACGCGACTCAGCTCCTGGCGGCGCACGAGGTGACCGGCGACGTGGCCGATCGTCTGTACACGACGACGGCAGGCAATCCGCTCGCGCTCCTCGAGCTCGCGGACCAGGCCGATCGGGTTGCGGAGTTGCCGACGGGCGGGCCCGTGCCGATCTCCACGAGCATCTCAGCCGCGTTCCGGCGCCGCTACGACGAGCTGCCGGAGGAAACAAGACGTCTGTTGCTGCTCGCTGCCGCCGGGACATCAGACGACCTCGCCGTCCTGTCGCGCGCCGCTGGTTCACTCGGCCTCGACCTCGCCGCGCTCGACGCCGCGGTGGAGCACGAGCTCGTCTCCGTCGAGGGAGGCCGCGTGGACTTCCGTCATCCGCTCGCGCGCTCCGCGGTCTATGCGGAGGCGGGTGCGGGGGAGCGGCGAGAGGTTCACGCCGCGCTCGCTGCCGCGCTGCCAGACCGCGACGTCGATCGCCGCGCGTGGCATCTCGCTGCGGCGAGCGTCGGTCCGAACGCGGAAGCCGCTGCTGCGCTGGCCGAGGCGGGCGCTCGAGCGTCGGCACGCAGCGCGTACGCCGCGGCCGCTGCCGCCTACGAGCATGCGGCTCGCCTGTCGCCGTCGGAGCAGGAGCGAGCCGGCCTGATCGTCGCCGCAGCCGACGCAGCATGGCTGGCAGGGGATTCCGAACGAACGCTGCGACTGTTGGCCGAGGCCAGCGGGCCTGACGCGACGTATCTCCGCGGACAAGTGGCGATGCGACGCGGTCCGGTCGAGGACGGCTACCGGCTCCTGGTCGACGCAGCCGAGCAGGCGCAGGAACCCGAGGACGCCGTCGTCCGGTACGCGCACGCCGTACGCGCGAGCTTCTACTCGGGCGACGCCGCGGCCATGATGGCAGCGGCGCAGCGTGCGGTCGAACTGGCGGACGGGGCCGCCTCTGCCCGGGCCGAGTTCCTCTCGCAGATGGCGTTCGGGGTCGCGTCGGTCGCCGTCGGCGACGGACATGCGGGCATCGCTGCCGCGCGTCGCGCGGTCGAGATCCTCGAGCGTTCTGACGAGCTGCGCGACGATCCATGGCTGCTGGCGTGGGCGGGATGGGGGCCGCTGTGGTTGCGCGAGGCCGAGACGGGCCGTCACCTGCTCGGTCGCGCGTTCGACGAGGCGCGCACTCGGGCAGCGCTCGGTGTCCTGCCGGGGATGCTGCACGTGCTGGCCCGCGATCAGGCCACGACGGACGCGTGGCTTCCGGCGCAGGCCAGCTACGAGGAGGCGATTCGCCTCTCGCAGGAGACGGGTCAGTTCGTCGAGCTCGCCGCCTCGCTTGCAGGGCTCGCCTCGCTGGAGGCGCGGCAGGGTGGGAGCAGTCCTGCCGCGCGCACGCCGACGAGGCGAGGCGCCGCTGCGCGGAGCTCGGCCTGGGCCTCTACGCAGTGTGGGCGGAGCAGGCGCTCGGCGATCTCGCGCTGACCCTCGGAAGGCCCGAGGAGGCGATCGACGCGTACGGTGCGCAGCGCGCGCGGATGGACGCGCTCGGGTTGGCAGACGTCGACATCGCGCCGGCTCCGGAGCTCGTGGAGGCGTACCTGCGCCTGGGCCGCCGCGAGGAGGCGGAGCACGAAGCCGCCGCGTACGTGCGAGCCGCCGAGGCGAAGGGCCAGCCCTGGGCCCTCGCGCGTGCATGGCGCTGCCGCGGGCTGCTCGCCGGCGACGACGAGCTCGAGGCGTGCTTCGACGCGGCGCTCGAGCTGCATGCGCGCACGCCCGACGTGTTCGAGACGGCGCGCACGCAGCTGGTCTACGGAGACCGGCTGCGCCGTGCGCGACAACGCGTACGCGCACGCGAGCACCTTCGCGCGGCGTACGAGGCATTCGACCGTCTCGGTGCGGGGACATGGGCGGAGACCGCGTCGGCCGAGCTCGCGGCGACGGGAGAGACCGCGCGCCGCCGCGACGTGTCGACGCTCGACGAGCTCACGCCGCAGGAGCTGCAGATCGCGCTCCTGCTTGCGCAGGGAAAGACCACGCGCGAGGCGGCCGCGGCCGTCTTCCTCAGTCCGAAGACGGTCGAGTACCACCTGCGTCACGTCTACCGGAAGCTCGGGATCCGTTCGCGCGACGAGCTTGCTGCAGCGCTCACGGCGTGACCGGTCGGACGCCGGCTACGCCCAGAGGTTGATGCCGGCGTCGCTGGCGTAGCGATCGATCTCGGCCAGCTCGTCGTCGCTCAGGTCGAGGTTGTCGAGCGCTGCGACATTCGCCTCGAGCTGCTCGACGCTGCTGACACCGACTAGCGTCGACGTCACGCGCGGATCCCGCAGCGTCCAGGCGAGCGCCATCTGCGCGAGCGATTGCCCCCGCCGCTGCGCGATCTCGTTCAGCCCGCGGATCTTCTGCAGCGCCTCCTCGCTGATCAGGTTCGGCGAGAGCGAGCCGTGGCGACTGGCGCGCGATCCTTCCGGGATTCCGTTCAGATACTTGTCGCTGAGCATGCCCTGCGCGAGTGGTGAGAAGACGATGCAGCCGACGCCTTCGTCCTCGAGCGTGTCGAGGAGCTCCGGCTCGATCCAGCGGTTCAGCATCGAGTAGGACGGCTGATGGATCAGCAGGGGCGTTCCGAGGTCGCGCAGGATGCGCGCCGCTTCTGCGGTCTGCCCCGCGTCGTACGACGAGATCCCCGCGTACAGCGCCTTCCCGTGGCGCACCGCCGTGTCGAGCGCACCCATCGTCTCCTCGAGCGGCGTGTCCGGATCGAACCGGTGCGAATAGAAGACGTCGACGTATTCGAGCCCCATCCGGTGCAGGCTCTGGTCGAGGCTCGCGAGCAGGTACTTGCGCGAGCCCCACTCGCCGTACGGACCCGGCCACATGTCGTAGCCGGCCTTCGTCGAGACGACGAGCTCGTCGCGGTACGGGCGAAGGTCGTCGCGCATGATGCGGCCGAACGTCTCCTCGGCCGAGCCGTACGGAGGCCCGTAGTTGTTCGCGAGGTCGATGTGCGTGATGCCGAGGTCGAACGCACGGCGGATGATCGCCCGGCTGTTCTCCAGCGGCCGCTCGCCGCCGAAGTTCTGCCACAGGCCGAGAGAGATCGCCGGAAGGCGGAGCCCGCTCCGCCCGCAGCGACGGTACTGAATGCGGTCGTAGCGCCCGGATGCGGCGACGTACGTCACAGCCACTCCTGGATCTTGACGCCTTTCGCGAGCGCGGTGAAGTCGCCTCGGTCGCGGATGGCTTCGGCTGCCGACACCAGCGCTGCGGCGGCGACCCACGTCAACGCGCCGCCGACGCTGACGCGCTGCGCGCCGGCGCCGACGATCTCGTCGAACGTGAGGTTCGGGCGCGCGAGCACGTTCACCGGCTTCGACACGGCGCTGCAGACGGCGTGGATCTCGTCCGTCGTCGCCAGGCCGGGCGCGTAGAGCACGTCGGCGCCGGCGAGCTCGAATGCCTGCAGCCGCGCGATCGTGTCGTCCAGGTCGGGATTGCCCCGGATGTGGTTCTCGGCGCGCGCGGTCAGCACGAGCTCGCCGGCCGCTTCGGCCGCCGCGGCGACGCGCTCCGTCGCGTGGCCGATGTCGTAGATCCGGCCGCCCGGGTCGAAGTCCTCGATCGACCCACCCGCCGCGCCTGCACCACCCGCGCCGGCAACCGCCCGGGCAGCGTCCTCGGGCTCGGGGCCGTAACCGTTCTCGAGGTCGACGGAGACCGGCAGCTCGGTGACCGCGGCGAGCGCGGCCGTGTGCGCGAGCACCTCGTCGAGCGTCACTTCCCCGTCACGGCGCCCGAGCGTGAAGGCGAACCCGGAGCTCGTCGTTGCGAGCGCCTTGAAGCCGAGCTTCTCGAGCACCTTCGCCGAGCCGGCGTCCCATGGGTTCGGGATGACGAACGGCTCACCGGCGTGTAGAGCCTGAAATGCCTCGCCCTTGCCCATAGGATCGAAGCTACGCTAAATACTTCATTTTGGAAAGTCTGACTTTGGGAGGGCACATGGCGTTGCAGCTTGGGGATACGGCTCCGGACTTCGAGGCCGACACCACTGAAGGAAAGATCCGCTTCCACGACTGGATCGGCGACTCGTGGGCGGTGCTGTTCTCGCACCCGCGCGACTTCACGCCGGTGTGCACGACCGAGCTCGGCTACATGGCGAGAGTCAAGCCCGAGTTCGACAAGCGGAACGTGAAGATCATCGGCCTCTCGGTCGACCCGACGGACAACCACGAGAAGTGGGCGAAGGACATCGAGGAAACGCAGGGCACTGCGCCCAACTATCCGATCATCGGGGACGCGAATTTCGCCGTGTCGAAGGCGTACGGGATGCTCACATCCGACGTCGCCGGCGACCCGACACTGCGGACGCCCGCCGAGAACCAGACGGTACGCAACGTCTTCGTGATCGGGCCGGACAAGAAGATCAAGCTGATCCTCGTCTATCCGATGACGACGGGTCGCAACTTCGACGAGGTGCTCCGCGTGATCGACTCGCTGCAGCTCACTGCGAACCACAAGGTCGCGACGCCGGTCAACTGGCAGCAGGGCGACGACGTGATCATCGCCGGCTCCGTCTCCGACGACGAGGCGAAGGAGCTGTTCGGCGAGTGGGAGTCGCCGAGGCCGTGGCTCCGCATCGTCCCGCAGCCGAAGACCGAGAAGGAACCGGCAGGCGTCTGAGAAGCCATGTCCCGGGACAGTCCCGGGACATGGCTACAACGGGTCAGCAGGTCTCCGCGGCGAGCTCGCCGACCGGCTCCTCGTGAGCGGTCGGCGCGCTCTCGCGGATCAGTGTCGCGCCGATCACGGCCGCGGCGGCCGCGAAGACCGCGCCGAGCAGGAACGCGAGGTGATAGCCGCCGGTCAACGCGGCGATCTCGCTGTGTCCGGCGTCGACGAGCGTGCTCGTCCGTGATGCCGCGGCGCTCGCGAGCACCGCGAGGCCGACGGCGCCGCCCATCATGAACGACGTGTTCACGACACCCGACGCGAGGCCGGCCTCCGCCGGATCCACGTCGCCCATCGCGGCCAGCAGCACGGGGTTGAACGCCATGCCCGCGCCGAGCCCGAGCAGGATCATGCTCGGCAGGACGTCGGTGGCGAAGCTCCCGTCGACCGGTGCGCGCACGAGCAGCAGCAATCCCGCCGATGCGAGCAGCAGCCCGGTCGCGAGGGGCTTGCGGATCCCGTAGCGCATCACGAGCTTCGCCGACAGCCCGATCGAGAGCGCGCCCATGATCAGGTTGCCGGGCAGGAACGCCAGGCCGATCTGCAGCGGGCTGTAGCCGAGCACGAGCTGGAGGTACAGCGCCGCCATGAAGAACCACGCGAACATCGCGCCCGACCACAGGACGCCGACGCCGCTTGCCGTCGACAGGTTGCGCAGCTTGAACAGCCGCAGCGGGACGAGCGGTGCGCGCACGTGCGACTCGATCGCGAGGAAGATCCCGAACACGAGGGCTGCCGCGCCCAGCACGCCGAGCGTCCGTGCCGACGTCCACCCGTTCGCGTTCCCGTTGACGATCGCGTACACCGCGAGCATCAGCGACGCGGTCACGGTGATCGCGCCCCAGACGTCGAGCCGCCGCTCCCCGCGCGCCGGCGGCGCTCCGGGCACGAGCCGCAGCGTCAGCAGGACGACGAGCACGCCGATGGGGAAGTTCACGAGGAAGATCCAGTGCCAGCTGAGCGCGCCCGTGAGGATGCCGCCGAGCAGGACGCCGATGCTGCCTCCGCCCGAGGCGACGAAGCCGAAGATCCCCATCGCCTTCGCGCGATCGGCCGGCTCGGTGAACAGGCCCATCATCAGCGACAGCGAGACGGCCGACGCGACGGCGCCACCAAGGCCCTGCACCGAGCGGGCCGCGACGAGGAACCACTGCGTGGTCGCGAGCCCGCATGCCAGCGAGGCCAGCGTGAACGTCGAGATCCCGGCGATGAACAGCCGCCGGTGCCCGAAGAGGTCGCCGAGCCGCCCGCCGAGCAGCAGGAAGCCGCCGTACGTGAGGAGGTAGGCGTTGACGACCCAGGCGAGCGACGTCTCGGAGAAGCCGAGATCCTCGCGGATCGACGGGAGAGCGACGCCGACGATCGTGACGTCGAGCACGATCATCAGGCTGGCGAGGCAAAGGACGTAGAGCGCAAGCCAGCGTGTGCGGCTGTCCGCGGTCTCACTCATGCTGATGGCCTCCTTGGAAATCGCGTTCACGACCCTTAGACCGAGGCCCTGGCGAAAACTCATCGGTAGGCTGGTCGGGTGACCACGGCCGCCCAGTCAGCCGAGCTCGAACGAGAGCTGGAGAGCCATCGCCGGGAGCTGACGGGCTACTGCTACCGCATGCTCGGCTCGGCGTTCGATGCCGAGGACGCGGTCCAGGAGACGATGGTGCGCGCCTGGCGCGGCCTCGACCGCTTCGAGGGCCGGGCGGCGCTCAAGTCCTGGCTCTACCGCATCGCCACGAACGTCTGCCTCGACATGCTGAACGGCAAGGAACGGCGGATCCGCCCGCTCGAGCTCGGCGACCCGGGCGGGCTCGACAGCCCGCTGACGACGCGGGGAGAGGCGAGCTGGCTCGAGCCGATCCCCGACGGCCAGGTCCTGCCGAGCGACGGGGACCCCGCGCAGCTGGCGGAGGAGCGCGAGACGCTCAGGCTGGCGTTCGTCGCCGCGCTCCAGCACCTGCCGCCGCAGCAGCGTGCGGTGCTGATCCTGCGCGAGGCACTGCGGTGGCGCGCGAACGAGGTCGCGGAGCTCCTCGAGACGAGCGTTGCCTCCGTGAACAGCTCTCTCCAGCGTGCGCGTGCGTCGCTCGACTCGAGCGACCTCACGCCGGGCGAGCCGCTGAATCAGCTCGACGAGGAGCAGCAGGCGTTGCTGAAGCGCTACGTGGAGGCGTTCGAGGCGTACGACATCGACGCGCTCACCTCGCTGCTGCACGAGGACGCGAAGCAGTCGATGCCGCCGTACGAGATGTGGCTGCTCGGCCGCGAGGACATCCTGCGCTGGTGGACGGGCCCGGGCGCAGGCTGCCGAGGCTCGAAGCTCATCCCGACGGTCGCGAACGGGCTGCCGGCATTCGGGCAATACCGGCCGAGCGGGCCCGGGGGCAGCTTCGAGCCGTGGGCGCTGCAGGTGCTCGAGCTCTCAGACGGGCAGATCGTCGGCTTCACTGCCTTCCTCGACACGGACCGGCTCTTCCCGCTCTTCGGGCTGCCCCCGGTTCCGCCCGACTAGGACACCGTCCAGGCCGACGAGCTCGATCAGCTCCTGCAGCTCGCACGAGGCATTGACGACCCGGAGGCGCACGCCCTGCCGCCCTGCATTCAACGACGCCAGCGCGAGCGCGTTCACGGTGCCGAGGTCCGCGCAGGCGAGGTGGCCGACATCGCAGTCCACGTGATACAGACTGTGGTGGCCGTCGAAACTCATCTGCTTTGAACGACCTCAGCACCCGCAGGCGCTGGCTGGCGCTCTACGTCCTCTGTCTGGCCGATCTGATGATCGTGCTGGACTCCACGATCGTGAACGTCGCCCTGCCGTCGATCCGCACCGACCTCGGATTCTCGGAGGCGTCGCTCGCGTGGGTCGTCAACGCGTACCTGCTCACGTTCGGCGGCTTCCTGCTCCTGGCGGGCAGGCTCGGCGACCTCTTCGGGCAGAGGCGCGTGTTCCTCTTCGGCATCGCGGAGTTCACG
>Ga0075423_10004174_pt1 | contig 13371 bp, 15 predicted proteins | sample SoiMethybrSBSTD2_FD_80114 | JGI IMG/M metagenome (GOLD analysis project Ga0075423, IMG submission 80114) | Bulk soil microbial communities from a Populus tree surrounding site in Tennessee, USA - Soil MetaG P. TD hybrid SBSTD2 | ecosystem: Environmental > Terrestrial > Soil > Tree plantation...
CCGCGCCGATGACGGGCGCGGCCGGCGCGCGCGTCGGGACTCGAGAGGCCCGCAGCCCAGTTCGCATAACGCTGCGCATGTAACCTCGCAAGCCCACGAAGGGCTCTGCCGCGTCGACAGGCTCCGCCCGCGGGCCAGCCACCGGTGCTTAAGGTAGTCGATCGCCCTCCAGGCCCACCGCACTGCACCGCCCGAGAGAACACGCGTCAAGCTCACGAGAAACGTTAGGCTATGCCGCAAGAAGAAGCCCAGCCAGTGATCGGGCTGGGCTTCGTCGACTCGGGGAACACGCTTGGGCTTCCTACCCGTAAAGCATCTCGATTTCGCGGATCCAACCCCAGTCCACGTCCGTTGCCGGGTCGAAATCCTCGATCGAATCAGGGAACTCCGGGCTCCCGAACAACATCAGCAGCGCCTCGTACGCCGACCGTCGCACCTCGTTCGTCTCATGTTCATTTCGCAACACACGCAACAAAAGGACTAGATCCTCACGACGTGTGTCGTCGGTAGAGGTCGCGGCGATCCCGAACGCCGCCTTCGCGCGGACGTATTCATCGCCGTCGCGACTGATCGCGCGGACCGCCGTACCCCGGAGGCTGGCGACTCGACCTGTCACAAGTAGTGCACCTAGGGCCTCCGCTCGCACTTGCGGCACCGGGTGAGTCGCCAATGCCTGGACGGCATCGGCGAGACTCACCACGGCTTCGCGAGTGAGGGAGCACAGTTCTCGGATCAGCTCCTCAGGCGCTCGCTCAGAGGCTAATCGAGCTCTCGGCGATTGCGATACCATTCTCGTTCGCTACCGACGCGTCACGCCGGCTTCACGTGCCCTCTGCAATGCTTCGATGGCCTTCTGCCGAAGCGCCTCGGCGGCTTCGCGCTGGGCCTCGGTGGGCTGGCCTTTCTCCAGTAGCCGTTTCATCGCGGCGGCGACATTGCGCATACCCTGCATCGCGTTGCGAACCTCGAGCAAGTGATTGTACGGCTGGCCCCTCGCAACGTCCCATTTTACCACTTCTCCCGCTGCCTCTCTAACAGCAGCATCAAGATGCATGTCGTCGAACTTGTCAATGTTACCTTCGAAGACAGCAGTCCAACGAGTAATCGTCGTCGCCGCACGAGTGTTGTCCGTCAGCTGGTAAACCCGTGGACCGGATGCGCCAGCACTGAGTCCTGTGAGCGCACCACTCCACTCTGCAATGGCTGGGAATACGCGGCCCAAGAAGAACACGGCGACGCGCGCGCAGATGCTGCCCAGAGGCCCGTAGCATAGCCCAAACGGATCACTGAAATTTACCGGGTCGCCGCCCGCGAAGCCGTAGAGATTCAGCCCCCCGCCCAGCCCGATCGGGTCTTCCTGCGTGAAGGAGACCGGTTGCCGGTTCCGCGTTAGGCTTGACGCGCCTCAAGTGCGGATGGTTTCTCGCTTTAGCCGCTCCATCGCCGGGATCCGTTATCGTACTTCGTGGGCTCAAGCCTAGAGGTGCTGTTTCGAGAGGCCGACAGTCGCGTGTTATGCGAGCGGTTGCGATGTCGTCCTGTTAGGCGACAAAAGCGCGTCGTGGTCGAGGCTTGCGATGCGGGACGGAGCCGACGCCCACAAAGCGGAGAAGCCCAGCCCGATGATCTGGCTGAGCTCCCGCCGTCAACAATTGCAGATTAGTGTCGTCGCAACTTCGGGCTTACTACCAGCAGGGTAGAAATGTAGGGAGCCACCGAGCGCGCCATGAGACCGAGACGCGCCTCCAACAACAAAACGCCAGGCAATTCGGGCGTGCCGAAGGCCCGCCGATCATCCGGTGGTTTCGCGGCCGTGCAAGGCCCCTAGCACCATTTGCCGAAGTTGTTCCCGCCAACCTTGTTCACGCGAGACCAGCACCTGAGTGATGATAGCTCCGCCCACCAACGCAGCAATAGAGATTGCACCGAACAATCCTGCCGTCGCGACCACCACGTCGGTGGCTTCGCCTTGAGTCGTTAGGTAGACTGCTGTTAGGATCGGCAGGGCCAGGAACGCCACTGCCACAATCCTAAAGCTCGCAACGATAGCTCTAGCGGCGCCGAATTTGATTTCCAGTGCTTGCCCGCGAGCAGCTTGCGATACGTAGCAAATCGTCTTCACTGGATTGCCCGTCTGTGCATAGTAGACGATCGCGCCGGGCTTTATCGGGTTTTCCGACACTTGGATCAGCCTGCTGCCATTGTCTCCATCGACAACCTCGCCGTTGAGCGAGCGAAGCCGACGATACGCATCGGGCCAACTCCCGTGGAAGGGCACCGATTGCGTTGAGGGCGTTAGGGCTCGTCCCATGGTCAGTCTTGGTTCGGATAGTACATCCGGCGCACTGCTTCGTTCATCGCGGCGTTTAGCGCTGCCTCCGCATCCGCTAGCTTTCGACGCATGAAGTTCGCTGCATCCTTGACTGTGAGAACGCCGGTGTACGTCTCTTCCACGTGCTCGGCAATAGGATATCCGTTCTCGCCGGCTCTTGCTCCGACTTGAGCGCTGTAAGTCTTACCAGACTCGTTTCCGGTGACGCAGCCTCCGACGGAGACTGCGCGCACCGATACCGCCGCACATCCGCCTTTGCTCCATTCCTTGAAGGTCGGCATACTCGTTGAGTAACCGCCCTCGGCGCTAAGTCCAACGTCTCCGCCAAATCCACCGCCACCACGTGCATAGAGACCAGGTCCTTCGGAACTCCAAAGAATAACTCCCGCGCCACCCGTGGGACCCGCGCCATAGATCAAACTGCCCGAAGCGCCGACGAAGTAGACGCGCCCGTTTGGACAGGGGGTATCACCCTTTCTGTTTCCGCATAGTCCAAACGGATCCGAGAAGTTGACCGGATCCCCGCTCGCGAATCCGTACAGATTGAGCCCGCCGGCCAGCCCGATCGGGTCTTCCTGCGTGAACTTCCCCGTCGCAGGATCGAGATAGCGGTTCCGCTTAAACAGCAGCCCCGAGCCGTCCCGCTTCTGGTCGAGAAGGGAGCCGTGCCACGCGGCCGCCTGGAAGACTTTCTGCTGGTTCGCCGTCCACCCGAACGGCCACGCCACACGCAAGCACCGTGACGGAATCGTACCACCGCAGTGCTGGATGGAGCCGTCCGCGAACGCCCCGTTGTCTGCCTCCCCGCGCCCGTTCCAATGGGGCACGATCGTGAACGGCTCGGGCCACTGGGCGAGTTGGCCCGCCGAGTCGGACTGGAAGCCCCAACGGGTCACGCTCACGGGCTGGTCGAGCGCCGGGCCGACCGTGTACGCCACCCGCCCGTAGAACGGATTGAGGTCCGCGTTCAGGACTCCTGGTTGGAAGATCGGCAATCGCGCCGCAAACGCGGTGTCGTTCTCGAGCGCGAGGTCGCTCGTGCCGGTGTGGCCGGGCTGCTGGATCTCGACCAGTTCCTGAGCGTCGTCCCACACCGTGCGCCGGGTCGTGCTCACGCCGCACACGAGACTGGGCGTCGTGATCACGCACTCGCGCTGCGTGCGGGTCAGCACTCGTCTGCCTAACGCATCGTAGCGGTGCTCGTCGAAATCCAGCGTGATGGGCACGTCGACGCCCGTCGGGCCACCTAACGTCGCCGTCCGGTGGTCCACCACGCGCAGCCTTCCATCGGCCGCGTAATACATCGCCCGGTCGTCCCGCACAACCTCACGGCCCGTAGCCTGCCCATCGTCCAGCTGAACGCCACGTTGCCCGACGCGTCGTAGAGCAGCGAATCGGCCCGGACCAACAGCAGGCTGCCGCCCGGCTGCGGCTCGATATGGTTGACTCGCACCTGGCGTCCGGTCCCAGGTTGGTACTTCGTGTTCTTCTGGCCGACATCCGTTTCGAACGGCTTCGTCACGGCGTTCGCAATGATCGTCAGGGTGGCCGTGTCGTTGCCGTGACCTTCCCCCGCTGGGCGTGCGTGATCGCAACCTTGCGGCGCGCGCCGCCGGCGTTGGGCGCCGGTCCGGTCACCGAGTCGAGGAGCGGCGACGAGCCACCGCCGTAGAAGAACTGATGCTGGGGCTGTGACGCGCCCGGGTGGATGATCGCCCGGAGTCGCCCGCTCGTCGGGTCATTGTCGAACGTGGTCGCGAAACCGAGCGGGTCCTTCGTCGCGACGTGTCGCCCGGTTGTCGTTTCGAACTCCACCCGCGCGCGATGCCGGAGCTTCCGCACATAGACCCCGTTTTCAAGCACGAGCGAGTCCGGCCGCACGAACGCGGCGGCGCCGTACGCCTCGCCCGCCCGCGTGGTGTCCCGCGCGTAGCGACGGGTGCTCCCGTCGCCGCCGACCAGAGGAACCCGCCGCCGGGGACCCTAACGAGTCGCTCGTACCCGGCCAGCCACCACCCGGCCCCGAACGCGCTCGCCTTCCGGTTCACGACCACCAGCGTGTCCGACGCGGTGAGCGTGTCGAGAACGCCGCCGACCGCCATCGTCACGGTGAACGTGTAGGGGTAAACCCCGGTTGTGTCGTCCGAAGCGTCGTAAGTGAGCGCGATCCGCCGCGTGGAGTCGCCCGGGATGTTGGCGAACGGCGTAGGATCAACGACCTGCACGTCGCTGGCGCCGCGCCGGATGCTGAGCTTGGCCGTCACGTTCGTGGCGCCCCCCGCCGGTGCCGAGACGTTGGCGAGAGCCACCGGACGCGGCTCGGCGTGGGCGGTGTTGTAGAGCAGCACGGGCGTGCGGTCGTCGCCGCGCACCCGGAGCGACGGCAGCGCGTGGGCAATCCGGAGGTCGCCGCACTCGTACGCGGCATTGGTCGCGACCGCGAACGCGACGCAGTGGCTGCGTTCGATCGTCGTACCCGGGTTGAGGGCCTTGGTCTCGAGCCAGGCCTGCTGAGGGACGCGCACGGTGACCGTCGTGCCGGCTTGCACGGTCTGATTGTCGTTCACGAGGGCGATAAACCCGACTGTCCCGCTGGACCCGGGCGCACCCGTCGTGACCGTGATGGTCAGGGACCTCGACTCGTTGGGCGCAATGTCGTCGAGCGAGAACGTGGACCAGGCGCAGCTCTGCTCGTGCGGCTGGCACCCCGGTGCGGAGATCGCGACGTCGACCGTGCGGCTGCCGGTGTTCTTGACCGAAAAGTTGACGGGGTACGCCTGCGCGTACGGTGGGGCGTCGACCGTCCCGCTACTGGGCGTGACCTCGAGGCTATCCGTGCCGCCAGGTTGAATGAACGGGGCCATCAACAAGGCGCCAAGAGTGATATATCGGCGAATCATGAGTATCTGCCTCTCGTTAGGGTCGCGTCATTCGCTGCCCGAGTCGAACGCCCGGGCGCGTGTACTCGCCGCGTCACGCGGCGGGGACGCGGACTGACCGGAGACGTGGCTACGCGGCTGCGCCAGTGACGGCGCGGTGATCAACAGCGTCGCGTCGAGACGCGCACAGGCCCCACGCGCGGAGCAGATACGCGCCGAGACGGCGTGCGGCCCCGACGCGGCGAGTGGCGTCGCCGATGCGCTGTCCGCGAGCATGGCCCACGCCTCGCCAGTCGTTAGGCGAAACAGCGCGGTACGGTCCGCTCCGTCCACTGCCACGCGAAATGATCCTGGGTCGACCGGATCGTCCGGTTCGCTCGATGCGAAGCGGAACACCACGAGCGGGCGATCCGCTGGAATGGGTGCGCCGCTCTCGGGATACGCCATCACGAGCCACGGGACTCGGTACGTCCCGGGCCTCGTGCGCGAGAGCAGTTGTGGCAGGCACCCGGACGCAAGAGAGCAGGCGATCGCTGCAGCGAGACATCGCAGCATCGCCGCCGCACATGGCCGCGCGAGGCGTGGTCGAACGCGAAAGTGCGTTAGGCATGGCACGGGATCCTCCGTCCGTTGGACCCGCGGCCGGCGGCAGTCGCCGTCACGGCCTGAGGTCCGTTCACGGAGGAGGCACCACGCCCGGACAGCATGGCGAACCCACCGACACGACGGACGGGCGGCGCATGTCGCACCGCCCGTCGTCAACCCACGTTTCTCGTTGAATGGCCCGCTATCCAGGCGAGCCCGGCGTCCGCGTTAGGCGCTCAGCGTGCGCCTCGATGCGCGCACCAGACCAGCTTCACCGTCCCCACGATGAGTCGCTCATCGCGGGGGAGCGTCACCAGCGGTCGCGCCGGAGCGAGCGACTCGAGCTCGATCATCGCGGATCGGATTCGTCGAACCACCTTGCAGACATACCCGTCCTCGGGATGACGCGCGACGATCACGTTATCCTTGCGCAGCGGCAGGCCAAGCTGCACGAGAATCGTGTCCCCCGTATGCATCAGAGGCGCCATACTGTCGCCGGCCACCTTGAGCGCGATGTACCGACCCGATGGCACGTCGTCGGGAAGCTCGATCCACGTATCACAGGGCTCGTCCCAGAGCTCTCGGCCGACACCGGCCGCCACGGCCAAATCCACAGACGGGGTGGTGTTGTTCTCCAGCGCGTGCTCCAGGACGGTCGCTGGCGTGCCGTGGATGAGGGGCGTGATATCGACCGGTTGACCGTCACGCCGGAGGACCGCTAAACGTCGCGCTGCGGCCCGTGCCCACAGCTCCTGGCCGAGTGCCAGAACCGCTGGCGCATCGGGAGAGCCCCGCCGGCCCTCGCGGCGTGCGTCACGGACCGCCGCCTGCATATCGTCGGCAGCAAACCACGACGCCGACCGCGGCTCCCGCCAAATGGCAGAATCCGGATCGCCGAGAACCTGACGTCCGACCGCGTCTGCTATCGCGTCAGCGTCCCACCCGTCCGCGTCCAACATGTCGTTAGGTGCCACGGGTGCTGAGGCCGCGCCGGTCGATTCGCCTTCCGGCTTGGTTGCGTCGGGCGAGTCGGGCGAGCGCGTCAATTTCGGGTCCACATCGCGCTGGTCGTGTTCCGCGCTCATGGCTCCGCCTCCTCGAGGCTAACAGTCTCCACGCGGCTCTCCGCCGCGCGACTCACACCGTTCACAGCGGCACGACGGAACAATCGCTCCATCTCTCGGCGATCCTCAGGCGGCATGACCTGAGCGTAGTGGGCCGCCAGCGTTTGTGACCGGCGCTTGAGCCGCCAAATGCGTTTCGTCGCGGCATCGTAACTCACACCAAGCCATTCGGCGATTTGCCGATGCGGAACTCGCCGTTCCTCCCACGCGAGGATCTGCTGCTCCTCCTCGGTGAGATGCACGCGGATGAAGGCGGCGAGGCCCGCGACCACTCGACTCGTGGACGGTTGGCGAACCGAAGGCCCGAGAGCATCGCGCAGGGCACCCTCAGAGCAGACGTGCTCGATCAGTCGCTCGCGGACCGACGCCCCGCCGGTCTTGCCGTTAGGCGAAGCCCGCTCCGCCTGGGCAGGGCCTCGCGCGCCGTTATGGTCCGACTCCGTTGCCGCCGCGCTGTACGCCGCGGCGCGCCGCGCCGAGGAGCGCTTCGCGTTGAGATAGCGGTGGCGAAGCGCCTTTGCGAGATAGGCAGGCAACTGTGCGCGAACGACACCGCGTCCTTCAGCGAGCCGCATGCCTTCGTCGGCGAGTAGATCGAGCACTCGCTCCTTGCGAGCGTCTGCCGGGATTCCGATGCGCCGGGCGTAGGCGAGGAGCAGCGGCTCGAATCGCACGCCGAACTCACCCCATGCCCACGTGTCGCCCTCTCGCATGGCCGCAATGACGCCCGCGTCGGTCAGTGCTCGAACCCGCCGGCGTTCCTCCTCCGCTGTTCGCGATCGAATAGTGTCCTCGATATGTCCTGCAACCTCGCCACCTTCGCCGCTCGCCATAGCCAGGTCGGCATTCGCCGGAAGTGCTGCAAGTCGATCGATACAGCGGCGACGACACCCAGCCGCTCATGGTTAGGGCACCGGCCCCGGACATCTTGGGCAAGGTGAGCCGTGCTACGTGGGGCCGTCGCCCTCGGTGGCGTCGGCCATGCCTCGCTCCCGGGCGGAGCGCAGCCAGTTGCGCAACGCGCGCTCGAGAGGCTCGAGCTGAGCCTGCGGGCAACGGTCCGATGCGATGCGACGCCTGTACTCCGCCGCCCGCCGCGGGCGCATTCCATATCGCTCCGCCTCGTCGAGAAGCCGGATGAGGTCCCGCGCCATGAGCGACAGGTCGCGAGGTGGATCGAGCACGGGGTTGCCCGGGCGGTGTGGCCTCTCGATCGACGCTGGCGCCAACGCCTGGTGCAAGATCTTCGGCCGGCCGAAGATCTTTCGAACGCCTAACGACTCGACTGCCGCGACAGGGTCGTCGGTTCCGTGCACGGCGTCGCGCGATCGCGGGCGTGCCGCACCCAATCCCAGGTTCGCGAGTGCGCGCCCGATCGCCGAGGTCTCCGTGTTCTCCAGGCAGGCGACCGTGTTGACGTCACCGTCCCCTGGTCGCTCCGCTGCCCAGCCGGTGGCAGATGGCCGGCGCCCGCAGGTCGAGCGATAAATAGATGCCCGACGACGATCGCATCGTCAGAGCGATCCACCAGGCGTGTGGTGATGCGGCCAAATGGGAAGCGCTGGTAGAACAACGCGATGCGTTCCGCGACCGGCGCGTACTCGTCGAGGTTTGTGCTCGGACCAGTCTTGGGCACCGTCAAAACGCCTCCCGGGGGGAAGACGAACTTAGCCCGAAGATATACCGAAAGCAACCGGCGGCACGGCCGGAAGAAGGGCTAGCGGAGGACCTCGTCCGCCGCGACGAAACGAAACCCGCGCAGGTGTCGCTGGACCGCGGCGTAATCGCCCACGTTCTCAGTGACCAGACGGGCGCCGGCCTCGCGGCAGGACGCCGCTATCAGCACATCGTTCACGAGGGTGCCGGCCCGCGACACATCGACCGCTTCCCGCGCGGCGAGCGCAGCCAGGACGCGCCCACCCTCCGCGTATGCCGCGAACGAAGGCACGATGAGCCGGTCGCGCGCCGTGTACGATGCGAGGAGATCGCCGACGGCTGCCTCATGCGCGCTCGTACGGGCGCCGGCGCGGAGCTCGAGCGCCACGACGGCGTTAAGGCGAAGCCGGGTGCCCGTGCGGATGAGAAAGCGCTTGAGGAGACCGAGCCGACCCGGGTCGCGCAATGCACGGATGTATATGTTGGTGTCGAGCGCGAAGATGTCGCTCACACCAGCTCACGGCTCCGCCACGCGCTGCCGAGTCCGGGGCGCGGGCGCCGCGAACACGTCGGCGAGCCCGCCTAACGCCGCAAGGCGATCGAGGGCGCCCATCACCTCGCCCTGGAACAGGACGTAGTCGAGGGCCATGTCCACCGCTTCGGTCTCGGTGCGGGCGCCGAGCAGTTCCTGCGCCTTGGCGAGCTTCGCAGCATCCATGTCCATGTTCTTTCTGGTGCGCGTGGAGCCGGCGCGTGCGATGCGAGCCATTCGGCCCTCCGGATACAGAAAATACTGTTGAAGTATCTGTACTGAGCCCAGGCCTGTCAAGCCCGGGTGGTCCTCGGTTACTGGAAAACCGTGACGCACGAGCGATCGGACGTTTCGCGAACGTTCAACAGGCGCCTCACCTTTCGACTACTCCGCCCGCAGTGCCTCCGTCGGCTGCACGCGGAGATCGCGGCGCGCCGGACCGGCGACGTAGAGCTCATGGAGGTCGCCGTCGATTCCGTCGCGGGCCTCGTCGGCAACCGCGTGGCGGAGCATCGCGCGGGGGAGGCGCGGAGGTGAGTGAGCGTCAGTCACCGCACGCTCAGCGACGCGGGGTCGAGCCCACTCCACATCCGCTCGGCAACCCGCCGCGCGTCGCGGAGCGCCTTCGCTCGTTCGGCTTCGAGCTTCACGTAGCGCCGCCCCTTGCCGCCGCGTTCCGGGGTCGGGTCACTCATCCCACGCGCCCTGCGAAGTCACTTGGAAGTCACGCGGGCTCGGGAAGACCTGTCCCGCCGCTGGTGACTCACCCGCCACAACTGCCCGATCTACTGACAGTTGCGTGGCGCAGAGCCCCCGATTGATGAACGGGTGAGTTGCGCTCCTAGCCTTTCAACCGCTCAGCAGCGCCGCCGCAATTCCGCGGTTTCCATCACACTCGAAAAACGAGCGCCCCGAGCGCTCTGGAGAACTCCATGCTTGCTTCGATCCTGAACAACTCGCCACGCACGCGCCGCTTCGTGGCCATGCCCGTCGCGCTTACCGCGTTCGTCGCCGCGTGCAGCGATGACACCACTCCGACGGCTCCCGCTGTCGGGACGCCGGCTCCGCTGTTCTCGGCTCAAGGCAACGGCGGCGGCAACCTCTGCGGCCCGAAGTGTGGCGCGCCGATCCTGTTCGACCGATTCGTCAATGGTGGCACCACGCACTATGTCGGCAAGATGGACCAGAATGGCAACAACGTCGTCATGCTGCATCCCGGGTCCAATCCGCGGTGGGGCCCTGGCTTCAAGAAGATCGCGTTCAACTACCTCGGGAACTTCGGCGCGCAGGAAATCTGGACCATGAACGCCGACGGCTCGAATCCACAACAGATCACGAACGTGCCGGGCAACAATGACCGTCCGTCATTCTCTCCCGATGGGTTGAGGATCGTGTTCGTCAGCTATCGCACCGGCTCCGGGCAAATCTTCACGATGAATGCCGACGGCACGAATCAGGTGCAGATCACGAACGTGTCATCGAACGACCAGCCGGAATGGTCGCCTGACGGAACGAAGATCGTGTTCACGAGCTATCGCACAGGGAACGCCGACGTGTTCGTCATGGACGCCAACGGCGCCAACGTCAAGCAGCTCACGACGGATCCCGACGGCGAAGGCTCGGCGAAGTGGTCGCCCGATGGCAAGAAGATCGCGTACGTGCACCCGAACAGCGCGTGCGACATCATGATCATGAATGCCGATGGCTCGGGGAAGACGTCGATCCAGAACGGCCTCACCGACTGCGAGGCGCCGAGCTTCTCGGCGAACGGAACCAAGCTCGCGTTCGTGAGTGAGCTCGTGTTTGGCGTGAAGTACGTGATCTACACGATGAACATCGATGGGACCGGTGTCACTCAGGTCAGCCTCGGCCGATACATGGACCTTTCGCCTTCGTGGTCGAGGGAGTAACCGCAGCAATCAGCTATCGGCTTTGAACCCCTCGGGACGCTTCGTTAGGTAAATCGAAGCATCCCGAGGGTTTTTTGCGCCAGTTGCCAGCCCGAATTGCCTCGCGTACTGTCGTTCGTATAACGGATGGAGCCGGGCTCCGACTGAGGCCGTCGCCGCGAGTACCGGAAGGACTTTGCTCAGCCACCACCGACAACCCACGAGGCATCCGTGCCCGCGACCCTAACGATCCGAGATGAAACCGCCACGGGCGAGCCCGTGCACGAGTTTCCCCTCGAGTTCCAGAGCGAGCGCATTACGGTCCGCGACCTGATCCGCGAGCGAGTCTACCAGGAAGTCAGCGAATACAACTTCCGAACGCGGCGAGAGGGCGGGCTATTCCGCGGACTCGTGCAGCCGACCGATACCGAGCGCACGCTCAACGGCTTCAAGGTCCCGAAGAATCGGGACATTGACTGGGAAGTCCAGTTCACCCGGGCGATCGACGCGTTTGGCCGGAATGGATTCTTCATCCTCGTGAACGATCGTCAGGCGGAAGCGCTCGACGAGACGATCGTGATCAGTCCCGGCACTCACGTGAGCTTCGTGAAATTGACGCCGCTCGTGGGAGGCTGAGTGAAGTGGCCATGGCAACGAGCCTCGTCGGTCTCGCCGTTCGTTTCGCCACCTGGTTCGGAGGTCGGCGCCGAACACGCCGTCGTCTCACGCTGGGTTGAGGAGGCGGTCGCCGCGCTCGACGAGCGACACTCGTATCAGGACGTCGAGCTGAAGAGTCAGCCGAGCGGGCGTGTCATGCTCGACGCGACGCCTGATGTGGCGCGACGGTACGTGCACGCGGCGGCTGTGCAGACGGCATACTGGGATCGGTTGGCGAACGAGATCCGCTTACAGGGGAAGTCCGCCGTCGAGCGTGCGAACCCCCATCTCCGTGCGGAATGGAAGGACTTCTGGCTGCGGAGGCGCCGAGCGGCGACCGTCGTATCGACGCTCATGCGTCGCGCGCTGCCGTTCGAGGAAGCGGACCTGCTCGCGATCCTCGACTGGTGCAACGCCGCCGAGCAGCTCTCGACGTACAACGTGCCCGCCGGTCACGTCACGCGCGCGCTCCAGCGCTTCGTCAACGGCAATGCGCCGAGCGACGCGCTCCGAGGGCGCATCATGCGGTTCGCCACCCGGCTTCGCGAGGCGTACGACAAGGACGTCGCGAGACACGGCACGACTGTCGAGCAGCTTCTCGCCGGCCCCGCGAACCCCGCCGATTCTGGCGACGTCGCCGAACCTAACGAGGACGCTCCGTCCGCGCCGTTGCCGCCTCCTGCGGCGACGCCGGCTGGGAACCCCGCGGTCCTCGACACGGTCAAGCGACATGTGGGGCTCGCGGGTGCGGAAGTAGCGACGGAAGTGCTCGAGCCCGATGGATTTCCGCTCCGCGTCGATTCACCGTTCCGATCGGAGCACGCGTTGCTCAGCGAGATGCTCGCGTCGGTCGTCGGCACGACGCTCTACGCGCAGCCGACGCTCGAGACGATTCGCGGAGGCGATCGCGTCCTTCGCATGGACCCCGTAGCAACTGGCCGGCTTCTGCTCGCTGCCGCCGAACGCGACGCGGCGGGCTTCCTTGCCGGCACCAACACGGCCGCTCCCGGCGGGTGGCAGTCGCGTTATGCGGTCGCGGCGCTCACGAAGGTACTGGCCCAGCGCCAATTCGACCTCGATCGGTTCGGGAGCTTCGACTTCCTCCTTTACGTCGCGATGCGCGCGGCGGCATGGGATCGCCGCCCGTTCGAGGCGGCGTTCGACACGCTGCTCGGCCAGGTCGAGCAGGAGGCCGCGCGAACGCCGCTGACCAACGGTGAGCGATACGTCCTGTACCTCCTGCGCGCCTCGTGGATCGGCGGGCCCCCGTTAGGCATCGCGACGGAGATCAATCGGCTCACACGCCTCGTGGGCGACGCCCGGCAATTCTTCCTCGTGCCGGGCGAGGTCTGGACCGACGAGCTCAACGATGACCTGACCCGGCTTCCGCGGCGAGAGCGCGAGGCATGGGTCGCCTTGCTCAAGCACGCGCTGAGCGCGACGGCGGCACGCCCTTCCGCGAAATGGCTCAAGACGGGCGAGAAGCTCACCGCGGCCATTGGGACCGACAAGGTCCTGGCGGCCTTTCATCGTTGGCTGCCGCGCGTGGCTCAGGGCCGCTCGATCGCCCGGCTCGGTGCGTTCCCCGGGGACACGCGATCGGCGTCCGATGTCATGCACGAGGAGAATGCCACGTGCCTGCGCGGGTTGGTCTGGCTCACTCCGACGCTCGCGCGCAGTCGCGGCAATGGCGAGATGAACGGTGATGGCGGCGATA
>Ga0075423_10004175_pt1 | contig 13370 bp, 13 predicted proteins | sample SoiMethybrSBSTD2_FD_80114 | JGI IMG/M metagenome (GOLD analysis project Ga0075423, IMG submission 80114) | Bulk soil microbial communities from a Populus tree surrounding site in Tennessee, USA - Soil MetaG P. TD hybrid SBSTD2 | ecosystem: Environmental > Terrestrial > Soil > Tree plantation...
CGCTCGCGATCATGGACGGCCAGGCGCTCCAGGTCGGAGAGCAGATCTACATCCTTCCGCTGGTGGCGATCACCGAATCCATCTGTCCGACGCGCGGCAGCGTGCACCGGCTGACCAGCGGCGCGGAGGTGATCATGATCCGCGACAAAGCGCTGCCGCTGTTGCGATTGCACCGCATTTTCGGCGTCCGGCCGAAAAGCGAGGATCCGACGCAGGGTCTCGTTGTGATCGTGGAGTACGAAGGCCGGCAGGCGGCGCTTTTCGTCGACGAGCTGCTCGCACAGCAGCAGGTCGTGATCAAGAGCCTGGAAAGCAATTTTTCCAAAGTCGATGGCGTCGCTGGCGCGACGATCTTGGGTGACGGACGGGTCGCGCTGATATTGGACGTGCCCGGTCTGGTGCTTTTGAGCAAAACGCCGCCGAGGAGCGAAACGGCTGAACCGAGATACAAAACAACCCTGGAGGAGTCGAACAATGCAATGGTTCAATGATCTCAAGACGATCACGAAGCTGAGGGCGGCGTTCGCGATCGTCGCGCTGCTGACCGCGGCCGTCGGCCTGGTCGGCGTTTCCGGCCTGAAATCCATGGACGACATGCTGAACAAGATCTACGAAGACCACGCGCTCGCCGGACGCTATTTGAAAGAGGCGAGCAACGACATCCGGAACATTGCCCGCTTCATGCGCAACGCGATCGCCGCCACGGGCGAGGAGACCGACAAGATCAACAAAGAGATCGCCAACATCAACAAGGCGGATCAATCGGTCAGGGAGAATCTCGCGCGGCTCAAGCCGATGCTCTCGAGCGCCGAGAGCCGGGATATGTTCGCCGCTCTGGAAGGGGACTATTCCAGCTGGAAAAACACCGTAGACAAGGTGCTCTCCCTGGCGCTGGCGCAAAAAGACGATGAGACGAAGCCGCTTGTCGAAGAGGCGCGGACTAAAGGCGACAAGATGGAGGCCGCCCTCACGCAATTCGTCCAGCAGAAGACCGAAGACTCGGAAAATCTGAAGAAGGAAGCCGGCGCGCTTTATGCGCGCTTGCAGACCGGGCTCGTCGCGATGGCAATTCTCGGCGTGCTGCTCGGCGCCGCTGCGGGCTATTTCATCGCGCGGCGCATCAAAACGTCGATTGCCAAGGTTCTCGAGCTCGTTTCCGCGGCGAGCACCGGCGACCTGACGGTGCGCATCGATTTTAAATCGCAGGACGAAATGGGCGTCATGGGCCGGGCTCTGAACGATTTTTTACAGCACTTGGACACGAGCCTCGGGCAGGTTGCCGAAAGCAGCGAGTCGCTGGCGCTCGCATCGCGCCAGCTCTCGGCGGCGAGCGAACACATGTCGGCCGGCTCGCAGCAGCAGGCCTCCTCGCTGGAGGAGACCGCGGCGTCGCTCGAACAGATCACCGGCACGGTCAAACAGAATGCGGAAAACGCCAAGCAGGCGAATCAGCTCGCGATGGGGTCGCGCGAAGTCGCCGAACGCGGAGGCCAGGTCGTCACCGCGGCGGTCGAGGCGATGGACGAGATCAACCGCTCCTCGAAGAAGATCGCCGATATTATCACGACGATCGACGAGATCGCCTTCCAGACCAATCTCTTGGCCTTGAATGCGGCGGTCGAGGCGGCGCGCGCGGGCGAGCAGGGCAGAGGCTTCGCGGTCGTTGCGGCGGAGGTGCGAAATCTCGCCCAGCGGAGCGCCACCGCGGCCAAAGAAATCAAAGATCTCATCGGCGATTCCGTGGCGAAGGTCGACTCCGGCTCGCAGCTCGTCAACCGCTCGGGCGACACGCTGGGGGAAATCGTGACGGCGGTCAAGCGCGTCACGGACATTATCGGCGATATCGCGGCGGCATCCGGCGAGCAATCGAGCGGCATCGACCAGGTCAACAAGGCGGTGACGCAAATGGATCAGGTCGTGCAATCCAACGCCGCCCAGACCGAGGAGCTCACCTCGACCGCGCGGTCTCTCCGCAGCCAGGCGCAACAACTGCAGCAGCTTGTGACTAGATTCAAATTGAAAGAAAACCATTCGCGCCGTCACGCGCCGGAAACTCAGCCGCTCGCGCGCGAGATCCACGAAACGAAGCCGCTGGCGCCGCCCGAGCGCCGGGAATATGCGTCCGCCATCCGCCATGGCGGCAACGGAGTGTCCCACCCGGCAGGCTTTGAAGAGTTCTGAAAGACGACGATTTCAAGACGGAGGAAAAATCATGAAACGATTCGGTTTGATATTGGGGTTGGCTTTTTTTACCGCCGCGGGAAACGTGCGGGCCGAGGAAAAACTCATCATCGGGGGCTCGGGCGGAATCTACGACGAGGTTAAAGAGATCGCCAAGCTATTCCAGGCGAAAGAGCCGACGGGGCACATCGAGATCATGAGCGAGAGCATGGCGACCGGAGCGACTCTCGATGCGCTCAAAGCCGGCCGGTTGAACCTCGGGCTCGTCGGCGGATCGTTGAGCGACGAAGATAAAGCCAGATTCGCCTACCGTCCGATCGGACGTGTGCCGCTGGGAGTAGGCGTCAATAAAGCGCTCGCGGTCGCCAATTTGAGCGACGCTCAGGTCTGCGACATTTTCGCCGGGAAAATCAAATCCTGGAAAGAGGTCGGCGGCGGCGAGGGGAAGATCATGGTCCTCACGATCATCAAGAAGAACGACACGTTGATGGACAGCATGCGCAAACATATGGCTTGCCTCAAAGAACTCAACCTCACGCCGGATGCGGTCGTCTTGAATAGGTCGCAGGAATTGCAGGACGCCATCAACGTGCGCCCGGCGACGGTCGGCGTGGTCAGCGTTACTTCGAACATGCATGAGCTGCGCCCCAATCTCAAAGCGCTGGCCATCAACGGCGTGGTCCCTTCTCTGGAGACGGCGCAGAGCGGCAAGTACAAGTACTTTCACGAGTACGGGGTCGCGACCGTCGGTGAGCCCCGGCCGTGTCGAAGCGCTTCCTGGATTTCGCCGCAGGCCCAGAAGGACAGAAAGTGTTCGCGCGCCGCGGCCTGATGACGGTTCGATAAACGCGTTGGGGGATTTATGCCGCCGACAACGGATGAAGCGGAGAATCGGAAAAACGCGTCATGGAATTCGCTCCGCTGGTGGGAGGGGCTGAGCTTTCGTTTTTCTCTGATTGTCGGCATTACTCTCATCCTTGCGACAACGGTCTCGACCTATATCGGCGCCAGGCTCGAGCGCGGCTCGCTCCTGAACGGACTCGAGGCTCAGGTCTCCTGTCTCGCCGACCTGCTGGTGGCCAATGCCGCTCCCCAGCTCTTCACCATCAATCACGAGAATCTCAACGCCATTGCGCACGCATTCAGCAGCGATCCGATGATTCGTCTGCTCGAAATCAAAGACCAATCCGGCAAGGTGGTCGCGCAGGCGGAACAAAGCGTCAAGGATTTCCGGCAGGTCGTAGTGGTCACGCGCCCGGTCAAAATGGGCGCCGAGACGATCGGTTCCGTGTCTATCGGCATGTCGGTCGAGACGGTCGATGAGGCGATCCGAAGCGCCTGGCGCGTTCTTTTACTGCGCGAGATCCTGACGCTCGTTTTGCTCTTTGCCGTCTTGATCCTGCTGGTTCGTCGCGAAGTGGCCGGGCCGCTCAAGCGTTTGAATGGCCTCTTTCTCAAGGTGCAGACGACGGGCGACCTTACGGTGCGAACGAATATTCAGCGTCGTGATGAAGTCGGGCTTATCGCGCGAAGATTCGACCGGCTGATGGAGACGCTGCAGCGGCTCCTGCTTCAAGTGAAGCAAGCGTCCGCGCGCGTCGCCGCCGCCTCGCGGCAACTCGCGTCGGCGGGCCAGGAATTGTCCGCGGGATCGCAGGAGCAGGCGAGCTCCCTGGAGGAGACCGCCGCCTCGCTCGAGGAAATCACCGGCACGGTCAAACAGAACGCGGACAACGCCAAGCAGGCGAACCAGCTTGCCATGCAATCCAGGAAGAACGCGGAGGCGGGGGGCGACGTGGTGACCTCGGCGGTCGAAGCGATGGGGAAAATCAACCGGTCGTCGAAAAAGATCGCCGACATCATCACGACGATCGATGAGATCGCCTTTCAGACGAATCTGCTCGCGCTCAACGCGGCGGTGGAGGCGGCGCGCGCGGGCGAACAGGGAAGAGGCTTTGCGGTCGTGGCGGCGGAAGTGCGGAATCTCGCGCAGCGGAGCGCTGCGGCAGCCAAGGAAATCAAGGAATTGATCCAAGACAGCGTGTCCAAAGTCGACAGCGGGTCCGAGTTGGTGACGAGATCGGGGCAGACCCTTGAGGAAATCGTCGCCTCGGTCAAACGCGTGACGGACATCATCGCGGAGATCGCCGCCGCATCGGCGGAGCAGACGACCGGAATCGACCAGGTGAACCGGGCGGTGACGCAGATGGACGGCGTCGTCCAGTCGAACGCCGCGCAGACCGAGGAATTGTCGTCCACGGCCCAATCGCTCCGCTCGCAGGCGCGGGAGCTCGAGACGTTGGTCGCCAAATTCGAGCTCGGCGACAAAGAGGCGACGCCGGCTATCGCGGCCGCGAGCGCCGAGCTTGGCGTGGAATCTGTCCTTGGTCCTACACCGCCGGCCTTTCATCAGCCCCGAAGCCGCCGGAGCCCGACCGTCCAACAGCCAGTTGAGGAATTCTGAAGCCCAGCCAGGCGTTCCGGCGTCATTATTGATTAAAGAAAATGACTTGCTGGACGATGATAACTCCGAGGGGCGTATTGCGCCGCTATCTCGTCTCTGGAGGTAAGCATGCGAAAATATTGGGTTTTAAAGCTGGCAGTGATTGCTTTCTTGACCCTGCCACTGCCGGTTGTGGCGGGCGATAAGTCGCCGGAGCTTTCTTGCGGTGTGGCTTATTCCGTCGACGAAGGGGGCAGCCTATTGCTCCAGCATCAGGGCAAATTCTCTCTGATCGACGTCGGCGCCAAAGCGACGATCCAGAACGGGAACGGCCAAGCGGTTGCGCTCGGCGATATCCATCGCGGCGATTGGATCGAGTATCGCGTGGAGAATGGCAGCCGGACGTTCTACGTCAACCTGCCCCAACGGGCCGACTGCTCGAAGCCGATGGTGCTGGGACAAAGCCGCTAACCGTCACAGAGACGTCAGACGACTTTAACGGAGAAGGACATGGAGCAATTAGACGCACTCAGCAACAACATCAGTTTCGCGACCGACGGGAACCAATATCTGACGTTCACGTTGGGCGAGGAGGAGTACGGCGTCGAGATCCTGAAGGTCCAGGAGATCAAGGGTTACTCGGCGATCACGCCGATCCCCAACACACCGTCGTATATCAAAGGTGTGATGAATCTCCGCGGCACGATCATTCCCGTCGTCGACCTGCGCTCCAAATTCGGCATGAACCAGGCGGAGTACAACCAGTTTACCGTCATCATCGTCGTGACCGTGGGGACCAAGGTCATGGGCCTCATCGTGGACGCCGTGTCCGATGTGCTCAATATCCCCCGCTCGGACATTCAGGAAACGCCGGATTTCGGCTCGCAGGTCGACGCGCAGTTCATCTGCGGCATGGCCAAGGCCGGCGATAAACTCGTCGTCCTCGTCGACATCGATAAGGTCATCAACAGCGGCGAGGTCGCGAGCTTTACCGGCGCCAATTAGGAAGGGCGACAAGGATTCGCTTCATGAAGAAATGGTCGATTGCCGCGGCGTTGTTTTTGAGTTTCTTGGTCGGGCCGCTTCACGCGGACGAAAAGATCGCCGTCGGCGGCTCGGGAGGAATGCTGGAAGAAATGCAGGATCTCGCCCGCGCCTACATGGCGAAGCATCAGGGCGACAAGGTGGAAGTCATCGCGGACGCGATGAGCACGACCGGCGGTCTGGAGGGGCTGAAAAGCGGACGCCTCAGCATCGGCTTGGTCACGCGCGCCCCTAAAGACGATGAAAAGGCCGTCGTCGTGTACCGCGTTATGGGACGGGCGATCGTCGGTATCGGCGTCCACAAAAACATGCCGGTCACCGGCCTGAGCGAATCTCAGCTCTGCGATGTTTTCAGCGGCCGGATCAAATTGTGGAAAGAAGTCGGCGGAGCCGAAGGAAAGATCACCGTCATCGCGAGAAAAGCCGACGACAACAACGAGCAGAATCTCCGCTCAAAAGTAGCGTGCTTCAAGGATCTGAAGTTCACCGCAGACGCGATCATGCTGGTGCGCGGCAATGAGTTGATGGACGCGATCGATCGGCGCCCCGGCACGATCGGAATCGTCTCGAGCGGCTCGGTCCTATCGCAGCGGCCGAACATCAAGCTTTTGGCGGTGGGCGGAGTTGCGCCGTCGCCGGAAAACGTGCAGAGCGGGAAATATAAATTTTACAACGAAAGAGGAATCATCACCCTGGGCGCGCCGCAGGGGGCCGCCAAACGGCTGCTCGATTTCGCCGCGACGCCGGAAGGTCAAAAAATCCTCTCCGGCCGCGGAATGATACCGGTTCTGTAGGCGCTCTAGGGAAGGAGTGAAATCATGTCGACCTCGAATGTTGCCGGCTTCTGGAAGCGCTCCAGATCCAGCCTGACGGTCCGCTTCAGTCTGATCGTGGGCGCGGCGCTGATCGTTTTCTCTCTCATCTCCGCCTACGCCAGCACCGTTCTCGAGCGCCGTTCGCTGCGCGCCGGTCTGGAGGCGCAGGCGGCGCGGCTCGCGCAGGCCTTCGGCTCCAGCGTCGCCAACGCACTTTTTACATTCAACAGCGAAGTCATCAAATCGGCGGCTCAGGGCTTCGGCAACGATCCGTCGATTCGATTCCTCGAAGTCAAGGAACCAAGCGGCAAGGTGATAGCTTCGGCCGGCGATGCACAAAAAACCCAGGGACTCGTGGTTGCGAGTTATTCGGTGAAAATGGGCAGCGAAGCGGTGGGCACGGTGTCGCTCGGCATTTCGACGGATTCGGTCGATCAAGCGATGGTCGAAGTCATGCGCGTCCTGATCGCCCGCGAGATCGTCGTTCTGATTTTGCTCTTCTCTCTCATCGCCGTGCTAGTTCGCCGTCAGGTGACCCGGCCGCTGTCCGAACTCGACAAAGTCATGGAGCGGGCGCAAAAAACCGGCGACCTGACGGTCCGGCTCAACGTGACCCGCAACGACGAGATCGGCAAGCTCACCGAGCGTTTCAACAATTTCATGGAGACGCTCCAGGGGCTGCTGCTCGAAGTCAGCGGCGCCGCCCACCGGGTCTCGGCGGCGGCGCAGCAGTTGACCTCCGCCTCGCACCAGCTTTCTTCGGGATCGCAGGAACAGGCGAGCTCGCTCGAGGAGACGGCGGCGTCGCTTGAAGAGATCACCGGCACGGTCAAGCAGAACGCCGACAACGCCAAGCAGGCGAACCAGCTCGCGATGGGCTCGCGCGACGTGGCGGAGCGCGGCGGACAGGTCGTCGAGACCGCCGTGACCGCGATGGGCGAAATCAACAAATCTTCCAAGAAGATCGCCGATATCATCACCACGATCGACGAGATCGCCTTCCAGACCAACCTGCTCGCGCTCAACGCCGCGGTCGAGGCCGCGCGCGCCGGCGAGCAGGGGAGAGGCTTCGCGGTCGTCGCCGCCGAGGTCAGAAACCTCGCGCAGCGAAGCGCCACGGCGGCGAAAGAGATCAAAGCATTGATCCAGGACAGCGTCGGGAAAGTCGAGTCCGGCTCGGAGCTCGTCAACAAGTCCGGCCAGACGCTCCAGGAGATCGTCACATCGGTCAAGCGCGTGACCGATATCATCGGCGAGATCGCCGCCGCGAGCCAGGAGCAATCGACGGGCATCGACCAGGTGAACCGCGCCGTCACGCAGATGGACCAGGTCGTGCAGTCGAACGCGGCGCAGACCGAGGAGCTTTCGTCAACCGCCCAGTCGCTCACCGCGCAGGCGCGGCAGCTGCAGTCGCTCGTGGCGAAGTTCGTGCTCGGCGAGCGAAACGAGCGGCGCACTGCAATGGTAGAGGACCCGGCTCCGAAGCGCGAGGCGGCGCCGCACGCCGACTCCCTCAAAGGCGAGGCGAAGGTGGCCGAGAGACCGGCGGGCAACGGTCACTACGGCAACGGAACGGCCGCGCATCATCCGGCGGCTTTCGAGGAATTTTAACGGCGCAATGAAATCAACAACGATGAATGGAGGAAAAGCGATGAAAATCAGAATCTTGCTTACGCTTGTGTTTTTACTGAGCGCCGCCGCCGTGAAGGCGGAGGAAAAGCTCGTGATCGGTGGCTCAGGCTCTCTGACCGACGAGATCCAGGACGTCGCCAAGGCCTATATGGCGAAGAATCCGGGCGTCTCGATCCAGGTGCTGATGGACAGTATGAGCAGCTCGGGCGGAATGGAAGGCGTCAAGGTCGGGCGGCTGACGATCGGCCTGGTGACGCGCGAGCCGCGCGGCGAGGAAAAAGACAAGCTCGTCTATCGCGCCGTAGGGCGCACGCCGGTCGGCGTGGCGGTCCATAAATCGCTGCCCGTAACGAACCTGACGGAAGCTCAGGTGTGCGACATCTTCGGCGGCAAGATCAAATCTTGGAAAGATGTGGGCGGAAGCGATGCCAAAATCACCGTCCTCAGCCGCAACAAAGATGACGTCAATTTCGATACGATGAAATCCAGGATGGCGTGCTTCAAAGATACGCACATCACCGACGGCGCCGTCGTCTTGATCCGCGGCAGCGAAGTCTTGGATGCGCTCGATAGACGTCCCGGCATGATCGGCATCGTGAACGTCGCCGCCAGCCTGACGGAGCGGCAGAACGTCAAGGCGCTCTCGATCGGCGGCGTAGCGCCGACCGTCGAGACGGTGCGCAGCGGCAAGTACAAATTTTACGCGGAGCGAGGGGTCGTCACCTTGGGACAGCCGCAGGGAACTGTCAAAAAGTTTCTCGATTTCGCCGCCGGCCCGGAAGCGCAAAAGCTCCTGACTCAGCGCGGCCTGATCCCGGTGATGTAAAGAAGCTTTAATCCAGGGAGGGAAAGCGATGCGAAAATTCATGGTGAGTTTGGCTTTGGCGGTCGTCGCGCTGGCGGCGCCATCAGCGGCCTGGTCCGAATCCTTCGATTCTTTCTACGGCTGGGGCGTCGTGCGGGCGGTCGGAGTCTCCGACCGACACTTGCTGCTGCAGAACAACGAGGGCTACGAGATGGTGATCGTCGACGAAGACGCCGCGATCCGTAACGGGCAGGGCGCGCCGATGCTCCTCGAGAATGTGCCCGTAGGCTCGGAGGTCGAATTCGCCGGCCGCTATTGGGAAGGAGCGACGTTCGCGTTCTCGCTGCGCATCAACTTCGGTTCGCTCGTTGTCGGCGCGCGATAATCGTCGGAGCTCGGTCATGAGCGCAAAGATCGCCCTATGGATAACCGTGCTTTCGGTGATCGCTATCTTCGTCGCCCTCACGGTTAAGATCGGCCGCGCGATCGATGCCGGGCTCAAACAGCAGAACCACGGCGAATCCGTGTGGGTGGCCAATACGGTCCGCGGCGCCGTCGGTGAGGATTAAGAAGATGCTCAACCGAGTTGCTTTCCTGCTCTTTCTGTTGCTCGCCGCCGCGCCGGCTCAAGCCGACGAAAAAATCGTGGTCGGCGGCTCCGGCGGTCTCATCGATGAGATGGAGGATCTCGCCAAGATCTATATGGCGAAAAACCCTGGGGATAAGATCGAGGTGATCCCCGACCCGATGAGCACGACCGGCGGTATTGAAGGAGTGAAGAGCGGCCGGCTGACGATCGGGCTCGTGACCCGCGCCCCGAAAGGCGAAGAGAAGGCGCAGCTCATTTATCGCGGCCTCGGCCGCGTCATGGTCGGTATCGGCGTCAACAACGCCTCTCCGCTCGGCGCCATCACCGAGGCGCAGATCTGCGACGTATTCAGCGGGAAAATCAAAACCTGGAAGGATCTCGGCGCAGGCGACGGAAAAATCACGGTCGTCGCCCGCAAAAAGGACGACGGCAACGACACCGAGATGCGCCAGAAGATTCCCTGCTTCAAGGATCTTCAAGTGACAGCCGACGCGATTTACGTCGTGCGCGGAAGCGAGCTGATGGACGCGGTTCACAAACGCCAGGGGGTGATCGCGCTCGTGAACGGTGGCTCGAATCTGCTCGAGCGGCCGAACATTAAAGCCCTATCGATCGACGGCATCGCACCGAGCAACGAGGCGATCAAGACCGGCAAATATAAATTTTACAACGAGCGCGGCGTCGTGACGCTCGGCGCGCCGAAAGGTCTCGTGAAACGGTTTCTCGATTTTATCGCCGCCCCGGAGGGACAGAAGGTCCTGGTCCACCGCGGCGTGATTCCATTGTAATAACCTGCGGAGGCGAAAAAGCATCACTCGAGGTTAATCGCCATGCTCCACCACCTTCACCCCAGCCGCTGGAAGATCACGGGCAAGCTGATCGTGCCCTTCGTCACGATCCTCATTGTGATCTTATTCATGTCGGAGCGCATGTCTTTCGCCCTGCGCGACACATCGGCAAGGCCGATCGCAGTATCGTTCATCGACGCGCCGGAGCTCATGAGCTGGATCGAGCATGGACGCGCCTTCCAGCTGGTGGACGCACGCCCCGACTCGGTCTACGCGAAGGGCCATATCATCGAGGCGAGGAGCATCCGCCGTCTATCCGTTTATGACGCCGTCGGCCGTGAGCCCGTGGTGATTTATTGCGATCGCTCTCCGGTAAGCAAGCTCGATCCCTGCTTCCGGGCGGTTGTAGCGGCCATGCAAGACGGTTTGCGCGAGGTCTACTGGTTTAAAGGGGGAGTGTCGGCGTGGCGTTCCGAGGGGTTTGCGCTTGAGGGCTCGGAAGGGAGCGGTCGCTCATGATCAGAAAAAGCCTCGCCGCAAAAATTATCTGCGGCATCGCCGGGGTGCTTGTTTGCGTTCTCGGCGCGGTGGCATGGGTGAGCGTGTCGTTCTTCAGCCGCGAATATCTCCAATGGGTGGAATCGCGATCCGAGGTGCTCTCCAGACCGTTGCAGGAGCGGATCAGGGACGTCCTGTCGCAAGTGGGCTATGACGCTTCCGTGTTCATTGTCCTCGACATGGATATCGCCAGGCTGTTGAAGGAGAACACCGACCTCTCCGAGATCGCCGCCTACGATCCGACGGGGAAGGTTTTGATTCACAGCAATCCGGAGCGGGCGAAACGACAGGAAGACCTCGGTCCGATCAAAAAGCTTCTCGAAGGAAAGCCGCAGAAATTGCTCACGTTCTTTTTTGACGGTAACTATCATACCCTCGTTCCGATCAACCACCCCAAGGGGCTCGTTTACATCGTCATGACCTCGCGTGGAGAATTGATCCACGGGGTGCGCGCGCGCATCGCGTGGACGTTCCTGTCGTTGACGGTGATCGCACTTTGCCTCGGGAGTATCGGGGCTTTCTTCTTGGTCCGGCATCAAATCTCGAAGCCGATCTCCCGTTTGGTGGCGCTCGCAAAGGACATCGCCGAAGGCGAAGGCGACCTGGCGAAGCGCCTTGAGGTGCAGAACCGCGACGAAATCGGCGAGCTGGCGACCTGGCTCAATATCTTTCTGGACAAGATGCACAATCTCGTCAGTAAGGTGCAGACGACGGCGCTGCAAGTCGCCTCGGCGTCACAGCAGGTGTCCGACGGTGCCGCGCGTCTGTCGGCGAGCTCGCAACAGCAAGCGTCCTCCTTGGAAGAGACGGCCGCTTCTTTGGAAGAGATCACCGGAACGGTGAAGCAAAACGCCGACAACGCCGGTCAGGCGAATCAGCTCGCTCTCACCTCGCGCGATACAGCGGAGAAGGGCGGGCTGGTGGTCGCGTCCGCCGTCGGGGCGATGGACGAAATTACCAAGTCTTCGAAGAAAATCTCGGACATCATCACGACCATCGACGAGATCGCGTTTCAGACCAATCTCCTGGCTTTGAACGCCGCGGTGGAGGCGGCGCGCGCCGGAGAACAGGGTAGAGGCTTCGCGGTGGTGGCGTCCGAGGTGCGCAACCTCGCCCAGCGGAGTGCGACGGCCGCCAAGGAGATTAAGACTCTGATCCAAGACAGCGTAGCGAAGGTAGAAAGCGGATCGGAACTTGTGAACAAGTCGGGCCGGACACTTGAGGAAATCGTCGCTTCCGTCAAACGGGTGACCCAAATCATCGCGGAGATCGCCACGGCAAGCCAGGAACAGAGCACGGGTATTGACCAGGTGAATCGCGCGGTGACTCAAATGGATCACGTGGTGCAATCCAATGCCACGCAAACCGGCGATATGTCGTCCACGGCCACTGCCCTCGCAGCGCAGGCCGGGGAGCTTCAATCACTGGTCGCGAGATTCAAGCTCGGCGACGGAAATTCCGCGGCGTGCGCGCCGGTCTTAGCGGCACCGGAGGTTGGGGCGGCCCCTCCGATTCCTGTAAAGCCGTCTTACGCTCCGACACGAACCGAGCTCGTCGCGGAAGCTGGCAACGGTGCGGTGCATCACGGGGTGCGGGAGGCTCTTTAGCTATGCGTCTGCGCCCCCGCCACTGGAGGATCACGGGCAAGCTGATCGTGCCCTTCGTCACGATCTTTGTCGCGTCGCTCGCTTTGATGGGGGGGCTGTTTATTTATTCGCAAAGCACGGCGCTGACCGAGATGCTCGATAAGCGCGCCGAGATCATCGCGCGGAACGCCGCGCTGGGGACCGCCGACATCTTTTTAGTCCCCGACGAGGCGCAGCGCATGCTCGAAGCGGCGAAAAAATTCGACGAGGCGGTCGTCTATCTGATTCTTGTCGCCAACGACGGCACCGTCGTTGCCTCGACCGATGTCGCGCTGCGTAATCGCACGCTGACGCGCGACGCCTTCGAGGCGGATGCGCTGAAAGCCACCGATTTCACACGCCGGCAGACGCCGACGCCCGGCAGGTTCGAGGTCCTGACACCGGTCAAGACCGGAAATCATCGTCTCGGAGTGCTGCGGCTCGGAATCGACACGCATCAGGTCAAGGCGCAATCGCAAAGAGCCGCGCTGATGATGATCGCAGTCGGCCTCTCGGCGCTGTTTGTAGGCATCGCCGTCTATTATGTCGTGGCCCGGCGCGTCGCCAAGCCGATCGGTGAAGCGGTCGAGCGGCTCGAGCAACTGGCGCGCGGCGACGCGGATTTAAGGATCCGTCTCGCCGTCCTGTCGCAAGACGAGACCGGACGCCTCGCTCACGGACTGAACCGGTTTCTCGACAATCTTCAAGGGCTCGTGCGCGAGATTCGCGAATCGTCGGTGCAGGTGGCTTCCGCATCGCAACAGCTGTCGGCGGCGAGCGAAGGGCTGTCGTCGGGGTCGCAGCAGCAGGCGAGCTCGCTGGAGGAGACCGCGGCGTCGCTCGAAGAGATCACCGGGACGGTCAAGCAGAACGCGGAAAACGCTAAGCAG
>Ga0075423_10004176_pt1 | contig 13369 bp, 9 predicted proteins | sample SoiMethybrSBSTD2_FD_80114 | JGI IMG/M metagenome (GOLD analysis project Ga0075423, IMG submission 80114) | Bulk soil microbial communities from a Populus tree surrounding site in Tennessee, USA - Soil MetaG P. TD hybrid SBSTD2 | ecosystem: Environmental > Terrestrial > Soil > Tree plantation...
GCCGGTCTCTTCAAGGATGCGCGGATCGATCCGACGGCGATCGGGGCGCGCGAAGCACTGAGGATGGCCACGATCGAGGGCGCTGAGGCGCTGGGATGGGACGACGAGATCGGATCGCTCGAGCCGGGTAAACGCGCCGACTTCGTTCTCTTCGACCTCGACCACGTCGAGTGGATGCCGTTCGATGATCCACTTCAGGCACTCGTGTGGTCGGCATCGCCGGCGAGCATCGCCGAAACGTGGGTCGACGGGAGAGCCGTCTACCGCGAAGGCCGCGTTGTCACGGTCGACGAAGCCGAGCTACATCGAGAGGCACGCGAGCGGGCGCGTGCGATCACGCGTCGAGCCGGCCTCGACAAGTCCGAGGTGCCCGTCACCACAACGCTTTACGGCTGATGTGACGATCCTGGGCCCTGTCGTGCTCCCCGGGGCCGAGGGCGTCCACGAGCTGGAGCTCGGCGGCGACCGGATCGTTGGAATTCGACCGGGTTCGGAGGGCGACGTTCGGCTCGTGCTGCCAGCCTTTGCGGACTTGCACCTCCACGCAGACCGGGCGTTCGCCGCAGGCCCTCGTCCCCCGCGCTCGCTCAAAGACGCCGCAGAGCTCGTGCTGGACGTAAAGAGCGCCTCCACAGAGGAAGCGATTCGCGAACGTTGTCTGCGCCTGCTGAGTCGCGCAGTCGAGCACGGAACGCTTCGCGTCCGAACGCACGTCGACGTCGACCGGCTCAGCGACGAGCGCGCGCTTCACGGCGTCCTCAGTGCTCGCACCGAGGTCAGCGACCGCCTCGACGTCCAGATCGTGGCCTTCGCAACCAAGCTGTGTGATCCCACGAGCCGCGAGGGCAGGGAGAGACTTGAAGCGGCGGTCGAGGCAGGGGCAGACCTCGTGGGCGGCGTGCCGGCATTTCATCCGGATCCCGAGGCTTCGATCGCGGCCCTCCTCGGGCTTGCCCGAGAACTCGAGGTCCCGGCGGATCTTCACATCGACGAGACGACGGACGCGTCGGCTCTGCTGCTCGAACGGCTGGCCGACGAGACACTCGCACTCGGACTGGAGGGCCGTGTTTCCGCGAGCCACTGCTCATCGCTCGCAGCTGTCCCGACCCAGGCGGCCCGTCGCACGATCGAGAAGGTTGCCGCCGCGGACATCACCGTCATCGTCCAGCCGGCGCTGAACCTCTATCTACAGGATCGTGGAGATGCCACACCGCGCCTTCGCGGCCTGACGCTCGTACGCGAGCTGGTCTCCGCCGGCGTCCCGGTTCGCTTCGGCAGCGACAACGTCGCGGACGTCTTCTACCCCTACGGGGATGCCGACCCCCTCGAAAGCGCATTCCTCCTCGCACTCGCAGCGCACGTCGATGACGAGGAAGTCCTCCTCGCGGGAATCTGCGATGGTCGGAGCAGGATCACGATTGGAGACCAAGCCGACCTTGTGCTCCTGAACGCGTCCTCCGTTCGCGATGCCCTCTCGCGAAGACCGGGCGGGCGGACCGTCGTTCGCAAAGGCCGGGTGGTTTCGGGAATCAAGCCGTGACCGCGCTGAAGGACCAGCTGGTCGGATCCTCAGGCGGCAGGGCTTAAATACCCCTTCTTGCACCCGAGCCAGACGGCCTCAGCCATGTTCTTGGCCTGGAGCTTGGCTAGGACGCTCTTGCGCTGGCTTCTTATCGTCCCCGTGGACTTGATGAGCTGGTCAGCCGTCTCGTCCGCAGACATACCTTCGGCCGCGGCGCGCAGGACATCGAGCTCAGCAGGGGTGAGGACTTCACGCGGGGGTGCGGTTCCCCCCTTCCCGTTCTGTTCGGGCATCGCATCGTCGTATTCCTCGAGGGTCTCCGGCTCCTCTAGGAGCCGTTGCAATCGCATCATCGCCTGCGCATGAATCGTCCGAAGCCTCGTCGGCGTCACGCCAGCCAGGTCCGCCAGGCTCGTGAAGGACATGTCGCTGAAGTAATGGAGGGCGACGATCTGACGTTCCCGTTCGGAAAGTTTGCGGAGAGCAGCCCGAACGGTCTCTTGCTCGACCACAGACGTCGCCGGGTCGGCCGCGCGCGCGTCCGGGACCGTCTCTCCCACGCTCGGTCGTTCGATGCCGTTATGCAATGTCGGCTCCTCGAGCGACAAGAACCGAATCTCGTCGCCGCGCTCCCGCACGGAGCGAGGGACGAGATCGCTCTCCCGAAGCGAATCGATGATCGCGCCGAGGATCCGAGGCGCTGCATACGCCGCAAAGAAGTTCGGGAACTCGGGGTCGTAACCATCGACGGCGGCCAGGAGGCCGACCATTCCCGACGACACGAGGTCCCGCCGATCGACGTGCGGCGGAAGGCGCCGGTGCACTCGCCCGGCAATGGTCACGACCAGGGGCGTATAACCGAGAACGAGCTCTTCGCGAAGCGTCGGACACTTCGTCCGGCGAAAACGGCGCCAGAGCGAGGCTTCCCGCGGGAGGCGTCGATCGGTGGGACTAGGTTGGTGAATCCTGGGCGATTTTTTTTGCATTCGTCATCGAAGATTCCGGAGGTTTGCCGAAACCTGTGAAGACGGAAGCCCAGGATAGTACGTGCATCGGCCACCACGCCGCGTCGGCAGGAAGCGGCAACACTCCCGTTTCCTCGCAACAAGCGATGATTCAGGCTTGTCCTTTTGACGAGGCTCACCGGGATTAGGCGCCGGAACGAGTACGAGTCCTAGTCAGAAGAAGTACGAATCGTGACGCGATGTTCATGCAGCGTATTTGTACGAGAGTTCACCGATCAAGCGGCAGACAAACGGCGGGGAATGGCGTATAGCGGTTCCCAGCAGATGTGGCGCTTGCCGTCGGCGAGCGGAGGGGGGTTCGCCCAGCGTGGCATACGTCAACTCCTCCTCGAAGGCCCCCCAACCCCTCTTGAAGCGTCGCAACCCCTCATGACCGACATCGGTCCGCCCGAAATCGAATACGCTCGCGCCGCCTTCGATGCTCCACTGGATAGCCCGCCACACAAGGAGGTGGTTCGGACGAAGTGCGCGTGCTCGTGGATCCAACGCGCTGTACTTGTAGATCGCGGTTCGTTTGAACCGGAGAACAACGACCCCTGCGACTGGCTGAATGCCGCTGTACGCGAGGAACAGTCGCCCCAGGCCCGGGTCCAGCACTCGTCTCCAAAGCAAATGGAAATATCGGCGCGGTTGAATCGGTACTCCTAAGGCTCGCCGATTCATAAGATGTAGTCGATAGAAGACATCAGAAACATCCGATTCGGTTTCGGCTGTTCGAACCGTAATTCCCTCCTGGAGAGCCCTCCTCATACTTCGGCGGTGAGAGCTCTGGACGGCCTGAAGCAGCTTCTCCTCGCCTTCGGCGAGGGGCAGTACGCTGCGGAGCGCCCCAAGGTTTGCGGGAGTGTGTTCGCCGCCATCGAGTGGAGCTCGAACCTCCAGCTGCCTGACATCTGCTTCCTTGCGCGCCAGGTTGAGTTGCGAAGCGAAATCGACCCTCACTCCCGCGCCCGACCAAAGGGGCGGGCAATAGTCCGTAAATGGAAGCGAAACCCATCGCCGTTTGCGCTTCGGGGGCAATGCAACCTCGATGACCGGTAGCCCTTCAGTTTCGCCGTCGCCGACGAGGCCAAACGAACGAAAACCGTAGGTATCCGTAAGCACGCTTATCCACGCTGGGTGATGGAATGGGGTCGCATGCTCGCTGCGACCCAGCAATCCGCGCCACTCGTTACTTTCGAGATCGACTGGGCGCATAGCTCCTGAGGCGGAGGAACCGCTTGTACAAAACGTACGAGAAGAGCGGCAACTCCGAGATGGCGGGGACCGGATCGTCCCGCGCGAACAATGCGAAAACGAGTGGCGGGCGTAGTGACCTCAGGTACTGACGCGGCGTCAATCGACCCTCACGCACCTCATGCGCCGCGGCCCGAACGTCCGTTGTCGGTCGCATCCACCGGACCGATGTACGAGCCCGGACCGGTGGCGTCGCCTCGTCGTGGAGGAGCTTCCAAAACAGATAGGGAAAATCGACGCCCGCTCGTCTCCCGAGTTCTTGCCAGGCCCACGCGCGAGCGTTGATGTCGAGCAGCTTATGCTCGCCGTCCCGTGGATCGCGTTTGAACTCTAGTTCGACGAGCCCGGTCAGATTGAGCACCCGAAGCAGCCGCTGAGACGGCTCCTCGATCGCGGATTCGTCAACCGATTCGACAAACGAACTCGCGCGCCCGAAGTCGGGCGGATACTGACGAGTCCGTCGAGCGATGAGAACCGCCCTCGGGTGGCCGGCATCTGAGAGCGCCGCATACGAGAATTGCGTTTCGCCTCCGCCCGGGATGAGCTCTTGAACCATCACCGTATTCGGAGCCACGAATCGGCGCGCTTGCTCGTAACCAGCAACAAGAGCTTCGCGGTCAGCCGCGGGCCACGCCTTTGCATGTGTGAACAGGTTCTCCTTCGGCTTCACCGCCGGCTTGAGTATCACCGGAAACGTGCAGTCGAGGCGAGCAACCTCCTCTCGGCTGCGCGGGTAGTACGTCTGAGGAAACGCGACGCCTACGTCCTCTGCGAGGCGGTACGTGAGGCGTTTGTCATAGGCCCAACGAAACACGGACCAGGGCGGCGAGGCGACTACGAAATGCCGGCTGAGCTGTTCGTGGTATCGGCCAAGCAGCGCGCCGGTTTCGTCGCTGGTCGGGTAGAGGGTCCAGCCTTCGAGGCCTCGGGTAGTTGCCAGGTCCAGGAGGTAGTCGACTTGACGATCGTCCTCTCGGTCCGGCCACGACAGGCTGAAACTGCTGAATCGAGACGTCGTCGCTACGAAGTTATCGCCTTCCCGAAGAACGCAAACAGGGATGCCGTTTCGACCGAGACTGCGGACGATCGCCAGGCCAACAGGCGCACCGCCGATAACGATCGCTCCAGGGCGCCCTTCGCCGGGTGACCCCGCCCTCGCCTGCGACCGTCGCGCCATGATCGGCCGTGCGTTAAGGCTCAAGATGCCAATCGTCGGTTAGTTAGTCTCTGGCCGAGAGCGCTCCACACGGCTCACCACGCTGCGCGACACCGTGCGGGCCGCGTAGTCCGCACCCGCCACGAAGCGCGCAAGCGGGCCGAAGCTCCAAGAAGCCGGCGCCCCCACGAAGTACAGACCAGGCACGGACGACTCGAAGTTCCTGGTGAGACGCGGCGATCCGTTGACCCGTTGGATTCGGGCTAAAAGGCTTTCCTCCAGGAAGGGGTAGCGCGTGATGTCGACCGAGAATCCGGTCCCGAGCAGGACATGGTCGACCTCGCGCTTCGTGCCGTCGTTGAGCACGAGCTCTAGGTGACCGTTCTGAGCCCGCGCAGATTCGATCGTCGTCGCGGTCGTTATGCGGACGCCCTCGATACGAGGGACAAGCCAGCCCGAGGCTGCCGCTCTGATGCAACGCTCGGCAAGCGGGTCCTGGATCGGCCGCGGAATCTGCCGGAACGCCCAGGGTGAAGCCACGATCCAGCTCACGCCTGCCGGCCCGACATCCGACGGGGCGTAGAGGAGCCGCCCGGCGAAGCGATGCAGGCTCGCGCTCCGGTTCAGCCATCGAATTTGCGAGGCCCGTGCGAGGACCTCAACATTGGCGCCTGCCTCCTTCAGAAGCACCGCCGATTCGATCGCGCTCTGCCCGCCGCCGACGACGGCGACGCGGCGGTTCTCGAAGCGGCTCAGATCTCGATGGTCCGAAGAATGGGAAACCAGCGCCGAGGGAAACTCGGCAAGCTGCGGAGGGCGAGCTGCAAAGGCTCCAATTCCCGCAGCAACGATGACCACGTCCGCGTGGATCCGGTCGCCGACGTCGACCTCGACGTCGAAGCCGCCATTCTCGGGCTCGATCCGTCGGACGTTTCGTCGGTCGGCCTCGATCGCTGCCTGCTCCTGAAACCAGCGCCCGTAATCGACGAAGTCCTCGAGCGGGATCGGCCGCTGAATCCGGACGCCTCGCGCGCGCTCGTAGGCGTCTAGTGTGAGCTCACGGCCGGGGTCGGACAGGTTCGAGCCGCGCCAGGGCGATCGTAGCCACATCCCCTTCGGCATGTTCTGCCGCCAGAAAGACATCGGCTCGCCAAAGACGCGGAGACGCGGACGCGCGGGAGACGCGCCCAGGTGCGCCGCGACCGAAAGGCCATACGGTCCGGCCCCGACGATGGCCACCTCGTAGCGCTCCAAACTCAACTCCTCCCTCGCTCCCCGTGGAGGAAGAGCTCGATCCTCCTCCCATCCAACGAAGAAAAGATAGGAAGTCAGCAGGGAAAAGTCGAGGGGCATCGCGGCCAACCCGTGGCGCCGCTCGCCCCCGAAATATGATCGGCCGGCCAATGCACGATTGCTCACGGTCGGGTCAGTGCAGATGTTGACCGCTCGCCGACGTGTGCCGCTACTCGACTACTTCGGCGTTCCCTACGAGGTCGACGAGGCGATAGAAGCCGGATCACAAGACGGTTCGTTGTGCGAAGTCGCGTTGTTACAGAACGGCGCGGCCGCGCGGAAGATCGTGTGGCCGGCAGCGACGCGGCCCAAGCTGCCCGCGCCCTCGAGGATCGGCTCATCCACGCTATTCGCGGCCGTCGCGCCAGAAGACGCCTGCGCGGCGTGGCTCAATCGGATCGGGAGTAATTGGGAGGTGCTGATCGACATCTACAGCCCCGACGGTGCTCGCAGCGCGGCTATCTGGCGCGATGAACGGGGAAACGTATTTCTTCCGTTCGACCCGAACCAGGCAATCGCAGCCGTGCTGAGCGAGCAGTACCGGAGGGCCGGTCGCTCGTCTCCAGCGGCCGTTGCCCGAGCGTTCGCGGCGGGCGCGTACTACCGCGTGCGCCCGGTAGTCCCGCGCAAGCTGCAGATCGCTGCGCGTCGCATCTTCGTGCGGGCTCAGGCAAGGGCCGTGTTCCCCGCATGGCCGATCGAGCCATCGCTGCACGACTTGTACGACATTCTCCTGCGGCTCTTCACCGGATTTGTCCAACGCCCGCTTCCGTACCTCGCGCCCTGGCCGGCTCCCTACAAGTGGGCCCTCGTCCTTACCCACGATGTCGAGACCTACGAGGGGTACCTCGAACTCGACCGCCTGCGCCGAATCGAGGTCGAACTCGGATTCCGATCAGCCTGGAACTTCGTTCCGCGGCGTTACGAGGTCGACGATCGAGTCGTGCGAGAACTGAACGCCGAAGGGCACGAGGTAGGCGTCCACGGCCTCTATCACGATGGTCGGGACCTTGCATCCCAAAAGCTTCTGGAAACGCGTCTTCCGGAAATGCACGCGTTTGCTCAGAGGTGGAACGCGGTTGGCTTCCGTTCGCCGGCGCTCCGGCGATCGGCCGAGCTGATGCCGCTGCTGGGCTTTGAGTACGACTCGTCCTACCCCGACACCGACCCCCATGGACCCGACGGCGGCGGCTGCTGCTCCTGGCTCCCCTTCATGATCGAAGATCTAGTGGAGCTTCCGGTGACCCTTCCCCAGGACCACACGATTTTCGAGATCCTCCGCATCGATTCGAGTGCTTGGCATGAGAAAACTCGATACCTCCGCGACCGGGGCGGGATGGCCCTCTTGCTGACGCATCCCGATTACATGCTGGATACCGAGCGGTTGCGCGCCTATGACGAGTTCCTGCGGACGTTTGCGACCGATGGCACGGTGTGGAAGGCCCTCCCTCGCGAGGTGAGCGCATGGTGGAGGCGGAGGAGCGCATCGCGGCTCGTCCTTGATCATGGACGCTGGACCGTCGAAGGCGAAGCGGCAGGTGAGGCAGCCGTAGCCTTCTGCGAACCGGGAGCCGCGCTACCGAGCTAGTCGCATCCATGCCGCTTCGATCATTTCTTGACGACCCATAGGCTGCGGACGATCGGATCACCGTAACGCGGGTGTGCTCGCGATCCGAAAGCCGGCAACACTCGCCACGAGTAAGTTCCGGGCACCAGGCGCAACCGGCGCCCCTTATAGACCCACCGTGCAGGGAGACCGAGCCGCGGCGCCGAGGGAAGGGCTTCGAAGACTTCGTCCCCGGCGCGAAAGAACTGCACCTTGTAGTAGAGCGCACCCTCGACTGCGGGCCACACGAAGACCCGCGCCTGGGGCGCGGGCGCAGGTGATTCCGCTCGGCCGGCCTTGTTCGAGCGGCGGGTCGACCTCGGTCGCACCGCGCTGGGTCGGATCGTCTTCTTTTTCGGGCCCGCTTGTTTCGACTTGCGCGGCAGCGTTGAAGCACCAAGCGTGTTGTCGAGCTGAGATGTGTGCTGGTCAGCGCCGCGGTCGATGGCGCGGGCCGCAACTATGACGGCCACGGCAGCACCGACGAGCACGGCAAGCCCGCCAAATACAAGACCGCTGCGCCGCCGACGGGGACGCGGACGGCCCCGCTCTGGAGGGCCTACATCGATCTCGAGAGTTCTCTCGAACGGCGGCTTCGTCAACCGGTCGGCAGTCCCACCGGCCGAATTCCCTACACGATCGGCCGGCAGCGTCTCGGATCTTGCGAGTTTCGACGTACCAGTCTGAGCGATAGTTCGACTCGACCCCGGAAGCTCCAAGTCACTCCGCGCTCGCTTCGCAAGCTCGGGATCGACAAGGGCAAGCTCAGGCGATATTGGGTCCGGCTGGGAGTTTGAGTTCGTCCTCAATCCCATCTCGCTTCGAGCCCACGTCCTGCAGCCAAGTCAAGTCGCCTCGCTGCCGCGAACCCAGTAGGCCTCCGACTCAAACGGTGCGGCCGCCAGTCTAGCTAGCGCGATCGGAAAGCCCAGACGCGAGATTCGCCTTCCACCAAATGAGTGATTCGTGTTCGTGAACGACGGCCGATACAGGGTGCAGCAATGTGGAACGCCGCCTCCACGTGCCGCCTCCGTCGCGCATTCCTGCTTCTCCTGGTATCCGCGGGCTTTGCGCTGGCCGTGTCGGCAACAGCGTATGGAGCATCTTCGCCGACGGTCGACTCGGGAGCGTCAGCGAGGAAGTCGCTGCTGCAAAGAGTTACCAACCCGCGGAGCAGCTGGCGTTCCGTGCCGATGCATAAGAGGTCGAGGAGCGACACCGGCTCGCCGTCGGTGCCGAGCGGCCTCGCGCTGAGCGGGGCGACCGGGACGGGCTTCACCCTCTCGTGGAGCCCCTCCGCCGACAACGTCGGAGTGATCGGCTACGAGCTCTACCTGAACAGCCTCAAGGTCGGGACTACCAGCGCCACGAGCTACGCGTTCAGCGGGCTCAGCTGCGGTACGAGTTACACCCTTGCAGTCGACGCCTACGACGCGGCCGGCAACCGCTCGTCGAAGAGCGCGGTCCAGGCGAGCACCAGCCCCTGCCCGGACACGCAGGCGCCGTCGACGCCCCTCTTTCTTGTCGAAACAAGCTCGACGGCCAGCAGCATCTCGCTCTCTTGGACGGGCTCGCTGGACAACGTGGGAGTCGCCGGCTACACCGTCTACGCGAGCGGCAACAAGGCAGGGACGACCGGGCTGACGCTTTACAGCTTGACCAACCTCGCATGTGGACATAGCTACACGGTCAGCGTCGATGCCTACGACGCGGCCGGCAACCACTCGCCGCAGGCCTCAGTCGTGGCCTCGACCACGCCCTGTGACACGTATGCGCCCTCGACTCCGAGCGGGCTCAGTTCCAGCTCGGCGACAGCGAACAGCCTCTCGCTCACGTGGAGCGCCGCAACCGACAACGTCGGCGTGGCCGGCTACGACCTCTATCTGAACGGGAGCAAGGTCGGCGCGACCACGACGACGAGCTACGGTTACACCGGGCTCAGTTGCGGGACGAGCTACACGCTCGCGGTCGTCGCCTACGACGCCGCCGGCAATCGCTCACCGCAGGCATCGCTCGCCGCGACGACCAGCGCCTGCGCACCGCCGCCCCCCGCGTCGCCTACCTCCCCGGGGACCGGGATCGGCCTGGTCGCGTTCGGGAGCACGCTCCAGCAGACACTCTCATCCTGGGGCAGCAACTACTCCTACGTCCTTTTCGGCGGCGACTACTCGGTCGCCCAGTCCCTCCCGGGCGAGACGCTCCATTATCAGGACGGCACCGCCGTCAACGCGCAGTGGAACGACGGTATCCCCTACTCGGAGGCAAGCGCGAACGGGTGGATGCTCAAGGACGCCGCGGGCAATTACATCCACGTCTACGGCGACTCGAGCCGCTATCTGCTCGACGTCGGCAATCCGGCCGCGCAGCAGGCCTACATCAACGACACGCTCCAGACGCTACGAGCCCATCCCGGCATCGACGGGGTCGAGCTCGACAACATCCAGACCGACATCGGCTCGATCACCCGGGGTGTCTACCCGGCCAAGTACCCGTCGCTGAGCGCCTACCAGAACGCCGAGGTCAGCTTCCTCGCCGCCGTTGGCCCGGCGCTCCGGAACGCCGGCTACTACGTGGTCGCCAATGCCGGCGGCTACGTCAACGATTCGAGCTACGACTCGGGGCAGGACACGAACTCCTTCTGGGCGAGGATCGCGCCCTACCTGGGTGGGCTGATGAACGAGTACTGGATGCAGAACGCGAACAGCGTGACGCAGCTAATGGACGATTCCGGAGCCGGCTTCATGCATTCCTGGTCGGGGTGGGAGAAGCTCGTGACGACCGCCCAGGCAGGCGGTGCTGACTTCCTCGGCCTTTCCATCGGGTCGACCTCCGACCTGCGGACGATGCGGTTCGGCAAGGGCAGCTTCCTGCTCGACTGGAACGGCCAGGGCGGTGCCTTCCTCTACGCGATCGCCCCCGCGTTCACCAGCGGCATCAGCCCCTGGAACCCCGCCTGGACGACCAACATCGGCACCCCAACGGGGTCCAAGTACCAGGTCGCGACGAAGGTCTGGCGGCGCGACTTCACGAAGGGGACGGTCGTTGTCAACCCGACCGCAAGCTCGGTGACGATCAGCGTCAACGGGTCGAGCTACACGATCGCTCCGACCGATGCGCTAATCGCGCCGAGCTGAGAGGGCGAGTTCGAGTCGAGGTCGCGAGAAACCTGAAAAGTCGTCTGACGGCACCAATACACTCCGGCACTTCGCCTAAGCCCATCTGTGAACAGGTGAGCTGCCAAGCCAGGACAGTCATGGATCGAAGACCCAGCCAATGGGCGGCTGCGATCGCATTGGCCGGCGCAGCCTTCGTAGCGTTCGGCGTCATCGTGGTTCGCGCCGATGCGAGAGTCACGCCCCTGGCGTCGTCTCCTGAAGCAATCCGCGCTGGCGGGAAAACGGCACAGCCGCTTTCGCGGACGTCCCTAGGCAGCCGTTGTCGACAACGCAAACCTGCAGACCGGCGCAAGTGTGCCCAGGCCGCTGCTGGCACGAGACGGGGCACGGGGCTTATCGCTTTCGGTTCGACGCTCGGAAGCTACAGCCACCTTTCGGAATACTCGCTCGTCGTGTTCGGAGGCGACTTCGGAATCGCTCGTCGCGTGAAGGGGAAAGCCCTCCATTACGAAGAGGTCTCTGTCTGTGCCGACTGGAACTGCAGCGTTCCTTACGGACAAGCAGCAGCAAAGGGTTGGCTACTCAGGGATAAGAACGGCAGTCTCCTTCACACCTACGACGACTCGAGGCGGTATCTGCCGGACCTCGGCCTGCCCGCCTACCAGCAAGCCTTCATCCGCACAACCCTCTCGATCCTGCGAGCTCATCCGCGTGTGGACGGAATTGAGATCGACAACGTCCAGACCGACATCGGCTCGATCACTCACTGGACCTATCCGGCCAAGTACCCCACGGGGCAGGCGTTCCAGAACGCGGAGGTGGCGTTCCTTTCGGTTGTCGGCCCCGCTCTCAGAAAAGCGGGTTACTACGTCGCGGCCAATGCAGGCGGCTACACCAACTCGTCGAGCTTCGACAGCGGGCGGGCGACGAACGCACTCTGGAGGCGGATCGCGCCGTACCTCGGTGGTCTGATGAACGAGTTCTGGATGCAGGACCCCAACAACCTCACGCGCCTGATGGACGATTCGGGGCGCTGGTACATGCACTGCTGGTCGGGATGGCAGAAACTCGTCCGAACTGCGCAGAGTCGCGGTGCCGACTTCATCGGCGTCTCGATCGGCGGGGTGTCGGACGTGCGAACGATGCGCTTCGGGAAGGCGAGCTTCCTGCTCGATTGGAACGGACATGGCGGAGCGTTCGTCTATGCCATTCCGCCGGCCTACACCAGCGCTGTTTCCCCCTGGAACGCAGCGTGGACCGCAAACATAGGCACTCCGACGGGCCGCAAGCGCCGCGTCGGGTCGAAGATCTGGCGTCGGAACTTCACCAAGGGGACGGTCGTCGTCAACCCGACCTCGAGCTCCGTCACGACCAGCGTAAACGGGACGAGCTACACGATCGCTCCAACCGATGCCTTGATCCTCGCGCGCTAGGCGCCAGTCCTTATCGCCCATCGCCCAGTCGCTCGGCCTATTGACACGATCGTTCGTGCTTGACTACATACGAGACGTCGTTTTGCGGGAGGAGGGGAGAGCAGGTGGGTCGGAAGGTTCTTGTCACGGGCGGAGCCGGTTTCATTGGCTCGCATCTCGTGCGCGCATTGCTCGAACGGGGAGACGACGTTCGCATCCTCGACAACTTCTCCACCGGAAACCGTGGAAACCTGGCAGGCGTCGACGGCGACATCCAGATCGTCGAAGGAGAGCTCAGAAGCTACGAACGCGTCCAGAACGCCGTTCGCGGACAAGAATTCGTCTTCCACCAGGGAGCGCTTCCGTCCGTTCCGCGGTCGGTTCAGGACCCGTTGACCACCGGGGCCGTCAACGTCGAGGGCACTCTGAACGTGCTCCTCGCTTCTCGTGACGAGGGGGTGCGAAGGCTTGTCTTCGCCTCATCGTCGTCGGTGTACGGATCGCAAGCATCGCTGCCGCTCAAGGAGTCGGCGAAACCGGATCCGATCTCGCCCTATGGCGTCGCCAAGCTCGCGGCCGAGCGTTACTGCGTGAGTTTCAGCCGCGTCTACCCGATCGAGACGATTGCCCTTCGCTACTTCAACGTCTTCGGCCCGCAGCAGGATCCGCGATCCGAGTACGCAGCTGTGGTTCCCCGTTTTATCACCGAGGTCATGGCCGGGCGTCCGGTGCCGATCTACGGAGACGGAGAACAGCGTCGCGATTTCACCTACATCGCTAACATCGTCGACGCGAATTTGCGCGCGGCAGAGACGGCTGACTCGAACGGTGAGGTCCTGAACATCGCGACCGGTCGCTCGGTCAGCGTCAACGAGCTTGCCGACACGATCGGCGCCGTCCTCGGTCGAGAAGTCGAACGCGATTATCGGCCGGCCCGTCCCGGAGAGATTCCCGCCTCATGGGCCGACGTAAATGCGGCGCGAGCAGCATTGAGCTGGGAGCC
>Ga0075423_10004179_pt1 | contig 13364 bp, 13 predicted proteins | sample SoiMethybrSBSTD2_FD_80114 | JGI IMG/M metagenome (GOLD analysis project Ga0075423, IMG submission 80114) | Bulk soil microbial communities from a Populus tree surrounding site in Tennessee, USA - Soil MetaG P. TD hybrid SBSTD2 | ecosystem: Environmental > Terrestrial > Soil > Tree plantation...
CGCGAGTCGCTCGAGACGTACATCAAGCGTCTCGAGCGACTCGAGGAGATCTGCACGGCCTTCGCGGGCGTCGAGAAGGTCTATGCGATGCAAGCGGGCCGGGAGGTCCGCGTGCTCGTGCAGCCGGACGCGGTCGACGACCTCTCCGCACAGGTGATCGCCCACGACATCGCGAAACAGGTCGAAGAGGAGCTCCAGTACCCGGGACAGATCAGGATCACGGTCGTGCGGGAGACGCGAGCCACGGAGTACGCGCGGTAGGCGGGTAGCCTGAGGGCGCGATGGAGCCGAAGTACCTGATCCGCACCTTCGGGTGCCAGATGAACGAGCACGATTCCGAGCGGATCGGCGGGCTCCTGGTGGGCGACGGCATGACGCCGACCGACGTCGCCGAGGATGCGCGGGTGATCGTGCTGAACACGTGCGCGATCCGCGAGAACGCCGACCACAAGCTCTACGGCAACCTCGGGCACCTCAAGCCGCTGAAGGACCGGCGCCCGGATCTTCGGATCGTCGTCGCCGGGTGCCTCGCGCAGAAGGATCAGGGGCTGATCCAACGCAAGGCCCCGTGGGTCGACGTGGTCGTCGGGACACATGCGCTGCCGCAGCTCCTCGAGCTCCTGCGCCGATCCGAGGTCGAGGGACCGCAGATGGACGTCCGCGAGTACACGGAGACGTTCCCGAGCGCGCTCCCCGCCCAGCGCCACGACGCGTTCCGTGCGTGGGTCTCGATCGCCGTGGGGTGCGACAACGCGTGCACCTTCTGCATCGTGCCCTTCGTCCGCGGCGCGCAGCGCTCGCGGCCGATCGGCGACGTCCTCGCTGAGGTCCAGGCGCTCGCGGCCCGCGGGGTCGTCGAGGTGACGCTCCTCGGACAGAACGTGAACACGTACGGGCGAGACCTGACCGTGCCGGGATCGTCTCGCCGCCCGCTGTTCGCGACGCTGCTGCGCGAGGTGAACGCGATCGAAGGGATCCGTCGTGTCCGGTTCACGTCGCCCCACCCACATGACTTCACGCCCGATGTGATCGAGGCCATGGCCGACTGCGGAACCGTCTGCGAGCACATCCATTTCCCGTTGCAGTCCGGCTCCGATCGGATCCTGCGCGCGATGCAGCGCTCCTACCGCCGCGAGCGATACCTCGATTGGCTCGGACGGATCCGCGCGGCGGTGCCGGACGTCGCCGTGTCCACCGACATCATCGTGGGCTTCCCCGGGGAGACCGAGGACGACTTCCGGGGGACGCTCGAGGTCGTCGAACGGGCGGCGTTCGATAGCGCCTACCAGTTCCAGTACTCGCCGCGGCCCGGGACGCGCGCGGCCACGATGCCCGATCAGGTGCCGAAGGAGGTCGTGCAGGAGCGGTTCGACCGCCTCGTCAGTCTCCAGGAAGGCATCTCGCTCGCGAAGAACCGCGAGCAGGTTGGCCGGACGTTCGAGGTCCTCGTCGAAGGGGACGGCAAGCGTGGAGGTTCGACGCAGGCCCGGACGCGGTCGAACCGGATCGTGCACATCGCCGATCCGATCGCTCCTGGGACGTTCGTGCACGCTCGCGTGACGTCGGCGGCGGCGCACCACCTGACCGGGGCCGTCGTCCCGGAGCCGGTTGCCCTCGGCGCCTGACGTCTCATGCTTGCGGTGGTCGGGCCGACCGCATCGGGCAAGAGCGAGGCCGCGATGGCGCTAGCCGGGAGCCTCGACGCCGAGATCGTCTCGGTCGACTCGATGCTGGTGTATCGCGGGATGGACGTCGGCACCGCGAAGCCCACGCCCGAGCAACGCGCTCTCGTGCCGCACCACCTGTTGGATCTCGCCGAGCCGTCTGAGCGCTTCACGGTCGCCCGGTTCCAGTGGTGCGCGCGACGCGCGCTCGCGCGCGTCGCGCGCCCCCTCCTCGTCGGCGGGTCCGGTCTGTACTTCCGCGCCGTCGTCGACGACCTGACGTTCCCGCCGGAGGATCCTGTCGTCCGCGCGTCGCTCGAGGCCGAGGCGGACGACCTGGGAGCCGACGAGCTCTACCGCCGGCTCGCGGCGATCGACCCCGTCGCCGCGGCACGGATCGACCCCGGGAACGTCCGACGGATCATCCGCGCCCTCGAGGTGACCGCGATCAGCGGGGCCCCCTTCAGTTCGTTCGCCGCGGCCTGGGATCGGTACGACGCGTCGAACGTCCGGGCCGTGGGCATCCGGATCGAGCGCGACGTGCTGTCGCGCCGGATCGGCGAGCGCGTCCTGGCGATGCTCGAGGGCGGATGGCTCGACGAGGTGCGAGGGCTCATGGTGCGCGGCTTCGGGGCATGGCTGACGGCGACGCAGGCGATCGGGTACGCGGAGCTCGCGGCACACCTCGACGGCGAGCTCTCGCTCGACGAGGCGGCGGAGCGAACGGTGCAGCGGACGAAGGAGCTGGCTCGCCGACAGGAGGCGTGGTTCCGCCGCGATCCCCGGATCCGCTGGTTCGACGCCGGATCAGGCGGAGCGGTGGACGTCGTGGACGAACTCGGCTCGTACCTGGTGGCCGCGTGACGAGCGAACTCCGCTTCGCGAAGTACCAGGCGACCGGGAACGACTTCCTGATCGTCGACGAGATCGACGACGCGGCGCCCCCGCTCGACGTTCCGGCGCTGTGCGACCGCTGGACGGGCGTCGGGGCGGACGGGGTGATCCGCGTGACGGTGGGCCGGTCCGCGCCGTTCCGGTTCGACCTGACCAACGCGGACGGATCCGCGGCGGCGATCTCGGGGAACGGTATGCGATGCCTCGGCGCGTACCTCCGTGACGGCGGGCGTCTCGACGTCGACGAGGTCGACGTCGAGACGCTCGCCGGCGCCCGCCACGTCAGGCTCTCCCGATCCGGCGACCGCGTCACGGCCGCGACGGTCGAGATGGGTCTGCCGAACTTCACGAAGGCGGCGATCCCGATGCGTGGCCCAGCCTGGGAGACGTTCCAGGACCAGCCGTTCGATATGGGCGGCGGGATCGAGGTATCCGCGACAGCGCTCAGCATGGGCAACCCGCATCTCGTCCTGTTCGTGGACGAGGATCCCGAGCGGTTCCACCTGGAGCACATCGGTCCCGCACTCGAACATCACGAGCTGTTCCCGGAACGGACGAACGTGGAGCTTGCCCGGGCCGTCGAGGACGGGATCGACGTCCGCGTCTGGGAACGAGGGGTCGGCGAGACCCTCGCGTGCGGGACCGGCGCGTGTGCGGTGGCCGTCTCCGCGAACGAGTCGGGACGCGCCGGGCCGGCGGCCACGGTCCGGTTCCGCGGGGGGTCGCTCGAGGTCGAGCGTCTCGAGGACGGGCGGGTCCTGCTGGGCGGCGACGTCGCGCACGTCTTCGACGGCACTGCCCATCTCGCCGCGATCCGGTGAGGCCGGCGACGTTCGCGGGCCGAGGCCGGGGGTACCCTCACACGGAACGATGAGCGAGATCCCTTTCTCACCCGGCATGCAGACGGTGGAGGCGTACCCGTTCGAGTCGCTCGACGGCCGGCTGGCCGAGGCGATCCGGGCCGGCCGGACACCCGTCGACTTCGGGGTCGGGGATCCTCGCGAGGAGACCCCCGCCTTCATCCGCGAAGCCCTGAAGGACGCGATCGAGCCGGTCTCCAGCTACCCGCGCGCCGCCGGCCTTCCGGAGCTCCGCCGCGCGATCGCCGGGTGGGCCGAGCGCCGCTACGGCGCGGCGCTCGATGCCGATGCGGAGATCCAGCCGTTGCTCGGGTCGAAGGAGATCGTCTTCTCGTTGGCACAGATCGTCGGGGACGCGAGGGGTGTGAAGGACGTCGTGCTCACCACGGCTCCCGGCTACCCGATCCCCGAACGCGGAGCACGCTTCGCCGGCGAGCACGTGATGCGGCTCCCGCTCACGGAGGAGCGCGCGTTCCTGCCCGATCTGGAAGCGATCCCGGTCGACGTCTGGGAGCGCACGGCGATCCTCTGGCTGAACTACCCGAACAATCCGACCGGGGCCGTGGCGCCGATCGCGTTCCTGCGCGACGCCGCCGAACGCTGCCGGTCGCACGGCGCCCTCCTCGCCTCGGACGAGGCCTACTCGGAGCTCTGGTTCGGCGCCGAGCCGCCCTCGGGTGTGCTCGAGCTCGAGGACCGGACGAACGTCCTCGCGATCAACACCTTGTCGAAGCGCTCGTCGATGACCGGCTACCGGAGCGGCTTCGCCGCCGGCGATGACCGGATCATCGCCGCCCTGCGCCGTCTTCGTCCCTCCACCGGGGTGACGCCACAGCTCTTCGTCCAGCGCGCGTCGGTCGTCGCGTGGCAGGACGAGGGCCACGTCGCGGAGAACCGGGAGCGGTACGGCGCCAAGCGCAGGGTGCTCCTCGACGTGTTCGCCCGGCACGGGATCCACGTGGCCGCGAGCGAGGCCACGTTCTACCTGTGGGTCGCCGTCCCGATAGGACGGGGCTCGCGCGACTGGGCGCTCGAGCTCTTCGAGCGGGCCGACGTCGCCGTCGCCCCCGGGTCGTTCTTCGGCCCCGAGGGCGAGGGGTACGTCCGCATGGCGATGGTCCCGACGCTCGACGAGTGCGAGCGCGCGGCCGAGGCTCTCGACGGGATGTTCGCCGAGGCGCACGCGTGAGCTCGACCGACGAGCTCGCCGAGCGCGTCGAGCGGAGCTGGAGCGGTCTCGCCGCCGACGACGGCGCCTCGATCGATGCCGACGCGGTCGAAGCCACGATCGGATTGCTCGACCGCGGGGAACTGCGGGTGGCGAGCCCGGACGGCGAGGGTGCGTGGACCGTGAACGCGTGGGCGAAGCAGGCGGTGCTGCTCTACTTCCGGATCCGAGGCCTCGAGACGACCGAGGTCGGCCCGTTCGAGTACCACGACCGGCTGCCGCTCAAGCACGGCTACGACGAGCAGGGCGTGCGCGTGGTCCCGCCGGCGACCGTGCGGTTCGGGGCGCACCTCGAGCCAGGCGTCGTGCTGATGCCGAGCTACGTGAACATCGGCGCGTACGTGGGATCCGGGACGATGGTGGACACCTGGGCGACCGTGGGGTCGTGCGCGCAGATCGGCGCGGGCGTCCATCTCGCGGGCGGCGTGGGGATCGGCGGGGTGCTCGAGCCGCTGCAGGCCGCGCCGGTCGTGGTCGAGGACGGCGCGTTCATCGGGTCTCGCTGCATCGTCGTGGAAGGGGTGCACATCGGCAGCCGCGCCGTGCTCGGGGCCGGGGTCGTCCTGACGGCGAACACGCCGGTGATCGACCCGCGCGGCGACGAGGCCGTCGAGTACCGCGGGCGCGTCCCGGCGGGAGCGATCGTCGTCCCCGGCACGCGGCCGCGGAGCTTCACGGCCGGCGAATACGGCATGCCGTGCGGCCTGATCATCGGCGAGCGGACCGACGCGACCGACGACAAGGTGCGCCTGAACGAGATCCTGCGGGCGGCCGGGTCCTCGGTGGGGTGATGGCGAACCGTCCCCTCCGGCCGGCCGACCTCGTCGTCGAGTCGCCGATCGCCGCCACGTGGCGCTCGGTCGCGCACGAACGAGCCGTCCTCGTCGGGGTCGGTCCGGGGATCCGGGAAGACGACCTCGACGAGCTCGCGGCGCTCGCCGGCTCGGCGGGCGCCGAGCCGGTCGGCCGGCTCGTACAGAGTCGGGCCACCCCCGACCCCCAGTTCTGGATCGGGAAGGGGAAGGTCAACGACCTCCACGATCTGGTGCACCGGGCCGGGGCCGAGCTCGTCATCTTCGATGACGAGCTCGGCCCCGGCCCCCTGCGATCGCTCGAGGCCCGGCTCAGCGTCAAGGTGCTGGACCGGACGGCCCTGATCCTGGACATCTTCGCGCTCCACGCCAGCTCCAGGGAGGGCAAGGCGCAGGTCGAGCTCGCGCAGCTGAGCTACCTGCTCCCGAGGCTCCGCGGGTGGGGCGAGGCGATGAGCCGCCTCGGCGGTGGGATCGGCACACGTGGGCCCGGGGAGACGAAGCTCGAGATCGACCGGCAGCACATCCGCCGCCGGATCACGAAGCTCCGGCGTGACGTGAAGGACCTACGGACCGTCCGCGACGTCAAGCGAGCGCAGCGGCAGCGGTCGAGCATCCCGCAGGTGGCGATCGTCGGCTACACGAACGCCGGCAAGTCGACGCTGATGCGCCGGCTGACCGGCGCCGACGTGATCGTCGGCGATCAGCTCTTCGCGACGCTCGATCCGACGACGCGTCGGATCGAGCTCCCCACCGGACGCCACGCCACCGTGAGCGACACGGTCGGGTTCGTCTCGAAACTCCCGCACGACCTGGTGGAGGCGTTCCGGTCGACGCTCGAGGAGGTCACGCTCGCCGACCTGCTGCTGCACGTGGCCGATGCGTCGTCGACCGACCTCGACGAGCAGATCCAGGCGGTTCGCCGGGTGCTCGGGGAGATCGGCGCGGCGAACATGCCGGAGGTCCTGGCGCTCAACAAGATCGACCGGCTCCGGGGGAGCGAGCGCGCGAGGCTCGCGACCCGGTTCCCGGGCTCCGTCTCCGTGTCGGCCGTGTCGGGCGAGGGCGTCGAGGGGCTGCTCGGAGCCGTCGCGGATGCGGCCCCGAACCCACCGGTCGAGGTGCAGGTTCTGGTCCCGTGGGCGCGAGGAGACCTGGTGGCCTTGCTCTACGACGAGGCCGAGGTGCTCAAGGCCGATGCCGAGCCCGACGGAACGCGCGTCCACGCCCGGGTCGGCCTTCGGGAGCTGGCGGCGGTCCGGGACTTCGTCGTGGGGACGACCGGCACTCCGTCCGACTCAGGCGGTGGGTGACCCGATCGACCAGAGGCCCGGGTCGTCCCAGTGCCCGACGATCACCTTGTCGGGGTCCTGCCCCTTCGTCTCTGCGAACCGGAGCGCCATCAGCTGGAGGCGCGCGATGTATGGGATCTGCGCGAGGACGGCCGGAAGCGGCGCCGGCTCCGCGACGCGCGTGACCGCGATCCCCTCGCTCTCCGCGGCGCGAGCGACCCCCTCGACGAGCCCGTCCTCGTCGGGCGTGGTGAGGGCCACCACGTGATCGTCCGACGTCAGCGGCACGGCGGTCCCGTGCAGGAGGAACTCCGCGTCGAACCCCTCGGCGAGCGTCCGCGACGCCTCACGCACCTTGAGGGCCCCCTCGCGCGCGGTGACGGCGGAGTGGCCGGCCCCCGTGATCGTGAGCGTGCGTCGCGGCACCGGCACCGCGTCGATCCCGGAAGCACCGATCGCGTCGCGCACGCTCCCGGGGAGCAGCGCGAGCTTGTCGGTCGTGATCGCGTCGGCGCCCATCTCGCACGCGAGCATCGCGAGCGCGAGCAACGCGGTGGTGTAGCTCACCGTGTACGTCTCGGAGGTCTCCTTGTCCACGGTGTTGATCGCGTCGTTGAAGGCCGCGCCCTCGCGGCAGATCGTGACGGTCTGGAGGCCGGCGGAGAACGCGAGCGCGCGCGCGGCGAGCGCATAGGCGGTCTCTCCGGTGTGGGTGATGATGACGACACCGTCCTGCGGCCCCACGATCGGCGCGTTCTTCACGAACTGCATCGACGAGACGGCGTGTGCCGACCTGCCGGCGTCCTGCAGCATCGCCGCCCCGAGGCTCGCGGCGTGCTGGCTGGTCCCGGTGCCGACCACCCAGATCCGGCGGACGCGGTGCAGGGCCTCGGCCGCCGCGTGCACCTGCGCCTTGACCGATCCCGAGGTGAGCAGGCGCTCGAGTTGATCTGGTTGGGAACGGATCTGCGCTTCGAGCTGGGTACCGGGCATCGGCGGCGGGCTCCTCGGGGTCGGTGGCCCGGAGCCTAGCCGACTTCAGAGACGCCTGAGAACGGCCACCACCTTGCCGAGGATCCGTCCGTCCACCATCTCGAACGGCTCGAGCGTCTCGTTCTCGGGGATCAGCATCACCCGGGGTCCGTCGTGGCCGAGCCGCTTGACCGTCGCCTCGTCCTCCGCCGGGCCGGCGAGGAGCGCGGCGACGATGTCCCCGTCGTCGGCCGCGTCCTGGCTGCGGACGACGACGACGTCGCCGTCGAGGATGCCGGCGTCGACCATGGAGGTCCCCGACACGCGGAGGGCGAAGTGCTCACCGCCGCCGACGAACCCGGACGGGACCGACAGGTAGTCGTCGACGTGCTCGGCGGCGAGCGTCGGCGCTCCGGCGGCGATGCGCCCGACGATCGGGACCACGGTGGCGTCCACCCGCGCCTCCGACGCGAGCGTCATCGCCCGCGGCTTCGTCGGGTCCTTCGTCAGGAGGCCGGCCCGCTGGAGGTTCGCGAGCTGCGCATGGACCGACGAGGACGACGTGAGCCCGACGGCCTCGCCGATCTCGCGCACCGTCGGCGGGTAGCCGCGGTCCTGCACGGTCCGGGCGATGAAGTCGAGGATCCGCTGCTGGCGAGGGGTGATGTCAGACACCGTGGCTACCCTCCTGCTCGGTGGGCCGGACGGTACCACCGGGCGAGAGGCGGCGCAAACATATGTTCGATTCCACCCTTGACACCGAACAGGTGTTCGGGCACAGTCGTCGCATGAATCCCGCCCGGATCCAGCGCCGCCGCACCGTGGCCGTCCTGGTCGGCGCGGTCCTGGTGTTCGGGCTCTCGGGGGCATCCCGAGCCATGGGCGACCCGGCGACGCGGACAGCCACGTACGTCGTGCGGCCGGGCGACACCCTCTGGTCGATCGCTGTACGGGTCTCTCCCGGGAGCGATCCTCGTGGAGTCGTCGACCAGATCGCTCGAGCCAATCACGTGGACGCGACCGGCCTCGTTCCGGGCCAAGAACTCCTGCTCCCCGCGTAGCGGTTGACGGTCCACCACGTCGCGGCTACGGTTCGACGCGACCACAACATCTTGTGGCCCTCCTCCATGCGATGCCCTTGGTGCCGAGCCGACGACGATCGCGTGGTCGATTCACGGCCGGCTGACGACGGGGGAGCGATCCGGCGCCGGCGCCTGTGTCAGACCTGCGGCCGCAGGTTCACCACGTACGAACGGATCGAGGACGTCGGGCTGATGGTGACCAAGCGCGACGGCACCACCGAGCCGTTCGACCGCGGGAAGCTGGAGAGCGGGATCCGGAAGGCGCTCGCAGGCAGGCCCACGTCGCCCGACGAGGTGGAGCGCATGCTCGAACGGATCGAGAGCAGGATCCGCCGGAAGGGCCCGACGGTGACGTCCCAGCAGGTGGGAGCGGACGTGCTGGTGGCGCTCCGGCGGCTCGACGAGGTGGCCTACCTTCGCTACGCAAGCGTGTACAAGGACTTCCAGGGGACGGCCGATTTCGAGCGGGAGCTCGGGCTCCTGCTCGAGAAGAAGGAGCCGGCCAAGCGGCGTTCGCGGTAGGGTCCGGCCACGGTGCCGGGTCGCGCGGTGATCGACGTGGGATACTACATGTAGTGGTCGTCAAGGAATCCGTCCACAACCCCTTGACGATGTCGGTGACGCGGTCCATGATGCCCAGGCGAATGACAGGGCTGTAACTACATCGTTCGCATTGGCGATGGATCGGAAGGAGGGGGTCGGTGGCGACTCGCGAGGGAGACGTCGAGGTGATCCGCCGGGGGTTGACCTTTACGCGGTTCTTCACCACGGAGGGGACGCACCCGTTCGACCAGATCGAGTGGGAGACCCGGGACGCGGTGATCCCCAACTACAAGGAGGGCGGGAACGCCTTCGAGCAGCGCGACGTCGAGTTCCCCCGCTCGTGGTCCCAGAACGCCACCAACATCGTCGCTCAGAAGTACTTCCGGGGCACCCTCGGCACGCCCCAACGCGAGACATCGGTGCGGGAGCTCGTCTCCCGGGTCGTGGACACGATCACGGGCTGGGGTCGGAAGAACGCCTACTTCGCCACGGAGGCGGATGCTCAGGTCTTCGCGGAGGAGCTCACGGCGCTCCTCGTGAACCAGCGCGCCGCGTTCAACTCACCCGTCTGGTTCAACGTGGGCGTCGCCGACACCCCGCAGCAGTGCTCCGCGTGCTTCATCCTCGCCGTCGACGACCACATGTCCTCGATCCTCAACTGGTACGTGGAGGAAGGGACGATCTTCAAGGGCGGGTCCGGGTCGGGGATCAACCTGTCGCGGCTCCGGTCGTCCAAGGAGGGGCTCGCCGGCGGCGGGACCGCTTCGGGGCCGGTGAGCTTCATGCGCGGCGCCGACGCGTCCGCCGGGACGATCAAGTCCGGGGGGAAGACCCGTCGCGCGGCCAAGATGGTGATCCTGGACGTCGATCATCCGGACGTCCGTGACTTCATCTGGTGCAAGGCCCTGGAGGAGCGCAAGGCGCGCGCGCTCCGCGACGCCGGATTCGACATGGATCTGGATGGCAGGGACAGCTACTCCATCCAGTACCAGAACGCGAACAACTCGGTCCGCGTCGTGGACGAGTTCATGCAGTCCGTGCTGGACGACCGTGACTGGAAGCTGAAGGCCGTCACCACGGGCGACACGCTCGAGACCACACGGGCGCGCGACCTGATGCGCGACATCGCGCTCGCCGCGTGGGAGTGCGCCGACCCCGGCATGCAGTACGACACCACGATCAACGAATGGCACACCTGCCCGGCGAGCGGGCGGATCAACGCGTCTAACCCGTGCAGCGAGTACATGCACCTGGACAACAGCGCGTGCAACCTCGCCAGCCTCAACCTGATGACGTTCCTGGACGAGCAGGGCAACTTCGACGTCGTGAGCTTCAAGCACGCCGTGCAGGTCGTGTTCACGGCCCAAGAGATCGTGGTCGGAGAGTCCGACTACCCCACGGACAAGATCGGGGAGAACGCTCGGGCGTTCCGCCAGCTCGGTCTCGGCTACGCCAACCTCGGCGCGCTCCTGATGGCTCGCGGTCTGCCGTACGACTCGGACCAGGGGCGGGCCTGGGCCGGTGCGATCACCGCGATCATGACGGGCTGGGCGTACCGCACCAGCTCCCGGATCGCCGAGGTGACCGGACCGTTCGCGGGGTACGAGCCCAACGCCGACGCGATGCTCCGCGTGATGCGCAAGCACCGCTCCGCGGTCGACCAGATCGACGCGGAGCTCGTGCCCGAGGCCCTGCTCTCGGCGGCCAAGCAGTCGTGGGACGAGGCGATCGCACTCGGTGAGATGCACGGCTACCGCAACGCGCAGGCGAGCGTGCTCGCGCCCACCGGGACGATCGGCCTGATGATGGACTGCGACACCACCGGGATCGAGCCGGAGCTCGCGCTCGTCAAGACGAAGAAGCTCGTCGGCGGTGGCACGATGCAGTTCGTGAACCAGACCGTGCCTCGGGCGCTGGCGAAGCTGGGGTACGACGAGCCGCAGCAGGACGACATCGTTTCCTACATCGCCGAGCACAACTCGGTCGCGGATGCACCGCACCTGCGGCCCGAGCACTACCCGGTCTTCCACACGGCGATGGGCGACCAGCCGATCCACTACATGGGCCACGTCCGGATGATGGCGGCGGCACAGCCGTTCATCTCCGGCGCCATCTCCAAGACGGTGAACATGCCGGAAGAGGTCACCGTCGAGGAGGTCGAGGAGCTCTTCATGGAGAGCTGGCGCCTCGGGCTCAAGGCCGTCGCGATCTACCGCGACAACTGCAAGGTCGCGCAGCCGTTGTCGGCGGACAAGAAGAAGACGATCGAGGCCGACGGCGAGCCGGCGGTCCTGGCGTGGTCCGCCAAGAAGCGCCTCCCGCAGTCCCGGCCCGCGCTCACGACCTCCTTCCGCGTCGGCGACGCGGAGGGGTACGTGACCGCCGGCTCCTACCCGGACAACGGCCTCGGCGAGATCTTCCTGAAGGCCTCCAAACAGGGCTCGACGCTGTCGGGGATCATGGACGCCTTCTCGATCGCGGTGTCCGTGGGCCTGCAGTACGGCGTGCCGCTCGAGGACTACGTGTCCAAGTTCATCAACATGAAGTTCGAGCCGAGCGGGATGACGAACGATCCGGACATCCGTTTCGCGTCGTCGATCGTCGACTACGTGTTCCGCCGATTGGCGCTCGACCACCTCACGTGGGAGCAACGCGAGGCGCTGGGGATCCGGTCGATCCAGGAGCGGACGGACGAGGTGCAGGAGAAGGTCGCCCAGCTCGACTCGGGGACCGAGCCGGTCACGGAACCTGCCCGGAAGCTGGAGTTGGCCGAACGTCCGGCCCCGAAGGTGCTGGACGCGCCCCTCTGCTACCAGTGCGGATCCACGATGCAGCCGGCCGGGTCCTGCTACGTCTGCGGCACCTGCGGCAGCACCTCGGGCTGCTCGTAGACTCCGCCCCCGATGGGGGAGACGGAGTCTCGGCTCGTGGGGCTGCATCACATCCAGCTGGCGATGCCGCCCGACGAGGAGGAGGACGCCGTCCGGTTCTACGGCACGGTCCTCGGCCTGACGCAGGTCGAGAAGCCGCCGGAGCTCGCGCCGCGCGGTGGGGTGTGGTTCCGCTCCGGCGGCCTCGAGGTGCATCTGGGGATCGAGGAGCCGTTCACCCCCGCGCGCAAGGCGCATCCGGCGTTCCTGGTTCAGGACCTCGCGACGCTCCGCGAGCGGATCGAGGCGGCCGGGTACCGCGTCACGGACGACGTTCCCCTCGAGGGGTTCCACCGGTGCCACGTCCGCGACCCGTTCGGGAACCGCCTCGAGCTCGTCGAACCGGCGTGACCGAGATGGATCTGCCGTTCAAGCGCGTACGGCCGGAGGGGGCGCTGCCCTCGGCGCAGCACGAGGGCGACGCCGGCCTGGATCTGCGGGCTGCGGTCGACGCGACGATCAAGCCGGGGGAGCGGGTCATGGTCCCGACCGGCGTGGCCGTCGCGATCCCCGACGGCCACGCCGGGCTCGTCTTGCCCAGGTCGGGACTCGCGAGCAAGCATGGGCTCACGCTCGCGAACGCCCCGGGACTGATCGACGCGGGCTACCGGGGAGAGGTGATGTGCTCGATGGCCAACCTGGACCGCGACGAGGCGATCGAGATCCGGGCCGGGGACCGGATCGCGCAGCTGGTGATCATCGCGGTCCCGGCCGTCGCTCCCGCCTGGGCGGATGAGCTGCCCGAGAGCCACCGAGGAGAGGGCGGGTTCGGGTCGACGGGGACCTCCTGACGGGCGGTTGAAGCCCGCGGAGCACGCTCCTAGGATGGTTGGCACGCGGACGTGGCTCAGTTGGTAGAGCACCACCTTGCCAAGGTGGGGGTCGCGGGTTCGAATCCCGTCGTCCGCTCCAGGTCAGAGGCGGTTTCCGAGTGATGATCCTTTCGTCGCCCCGACGCGAGCAACCCCCCAGCACCACGCGGTTAGTGCCCACCGCGTCCAGGACACACAGCAGATCAGCGACACGTGTCTCCAGGTTCGGGAGCGAAACGTTGCGGCTCGAGAGGCCGACGCCGCGGTGCTCGTGC
>Ga0075423_10004181_pt1 | contig 13359 bp, 12 predicted proteins | sample SoiMethybrSBSTD2_FD_80114 | JGI IMG/M metagenome (GOLD analysis project Ga0075423, IMG submission 80114) | Bulk soil microbial communities from a Populus tree surrounding site in Tennessee, USA - Soil MetaG P. TD hybrid SBSTD2 | ecosystem: Environmental > Terrestrial > Soil > Tree plantation...
GCGCGGTCAATTCCTCCGCGACCTCACGCAACAAGAGAACAGCCACCAGCTTCGGCACGGCGGGGTCGTGGCCGGACTACTGTCGTCGTTGATCGGCGCGCGCAGCGTCAACATGCTGTCCCGAAAGCGCGAGGAGATGAGGCTCTCCGTGTGGCTCGAACAGCGGATGCGCCAGCTGTACGGATCGAAGCGCCGGGCGAAGGAAGAGATCTTTGCGCGGTACGTGAGCTTCGTCTACATGGGGCACGGCCAGTACGGGTTCGCGAGAGCCGCGGAGTACTACTTCGGCCGTTCGCTCCAGAGCTTCACCGCGGAGGACGCCGACACGGCGGCGCTGCTGGCGGGCATCGCCAAGTCGCCTCGCGATTACGCACCGGATGCCGCGAATGTGGCGAGGATCGTGAGACGACGCAATCAGATCCTGTCGCTGATGGCCGCACTGGGATTCCTTTCCGGCGACCGGATGCGAGAAGCGGAGAGGCGACCGCTTTCGGTGATCGCCGTGCACACGGCGCAGCCGTTCCGATCGTCTGCTGTAGTCGACCAGGTTCTACGCGAGCTCACCGCTCTCGATCGCGGCCTCGACGTCGAGGATCTGCTGCAAGGGGATGTGCAGGTGTACTCAACCGTCGATGGACGCCTCCAGCGCATCGTGAGCGAAGCGCTGGAGCATGGCCTGGACCGATACGAGCGGCGACACCCCGTTGCTCGACGCGAGCTGCAGGGCTCAGTCGTCGTCCTCAAGAACCGGGACGGCAGCATCCTGGCGGAGACCGGCGGTCGCCAGGTTTACGATGGTCGTGCGGCAACGTACCGCGACTTCAACCGCGTCACGCAGTCGCTGCGGCAACCGGGATCGGCGATGAAGCCGTTCGTGTATCTCGCCGCGTTTCGTCGCGGCGGCTACTCGCTCGAGACCCTGGTGCCGGACGAGCCCGTTAGCGTGCCGGACGGCAGCACCGGTCAACGGAAATGGATTTCAAACTACGACGGCCGCTTTAAAGGTCTGATTCCGCTGCGGGAAGCGCTCGCCGAATCGAGAAACGCGGTCGCGATCTGGATCACGAACGAGATTGGGATCGACGCCGTCCTGCAGGCGGCGCGCAGACTCGGCGTGCGGACGCCGTTGCAGCGGTACTCGGTGACCGCGCTGGGCGCATCTGAGGTCAACCTGTTGGAACTGGCGTCGGCGTATCGCGCGATGGCGTCAGGCGTCCTCGTCGAGCCTCATGTCATTCGCCGAATCGTCCGCCGATCAGGTGACCAGTTCCCGGGGCACGGATCTCCGGAAGCGTCGCTGGATGCTGGAACGCTGGCGCTGATTCAAGAGGGGCTGCGTGGCGTCGTGCGACTCCCGACCGGTACGGCGCACGCCCTTGACGCCGGCGACTTTCCGATTGCCGTCATGGGAAAGACCGGGACGACCAACGAGTTCAGAGACGCGCTGTTCGTGGGATCGACGTATGGCCTCGACGGCATCACAGTGGCCGTGCGGGTCGGCTTCGACGACAATCGCTCGCTGGGCCCGAGCGAGACTGGCGCGCGCGTCGCATTGCCAGTGTTTCGGGAAGTGATGCTTCAGGCGTACCGCGACGCTCTGGTCGGACCGGTGCCCTCGTTCCCGCACCGGATTGAACAACGCATCAGTGATTACTTAGAGGACGGCGCGGCGGCGCCCGATTCGACCGATCGGTGAGTCTCGAGGAACTTTCTCAGGTCTTGGTTTTCCGGGAAATCGCGAATCAGGATGTCGGCAGTGGCAAGAGCTCCGGAGGCATCACGCTCCCGGATCTGCGTGTCCCACAGTGCGAAGCGGGCTTCTGCTCTGGTGAAGAAGTCCGACTCCACACCCGCGGCCTCGCGAATCGCCAGGAGTCCTTTCTTCTTGTTGCCGCCTCCGAGCAGCCAGCGTGTCCCTCGCGGCATCTTCGTATCGACGATGTAGTCGACCCAGCCTCGCGCGACTCGCGCTCGTACGTGACCTGGCTGCCGGGCGAGCACCTGGTCGAGCGCACGCCGCCCCTCCCAGTACTCGTCCCAACCGGTCTTGTGTCCGAGCGTCCCCAACTGCAGCCAGACGTAGTTCAGGTCCAGCTTGCCCAGCAGAAAGCGGGTCTCGTCATCCAGTGGCTGCTCCTGAAGCCGCGCCCGCGCGAGCACCTGACCACGCGCGAGGGCCAGCTTGAATGCGGACAGCAGCGCGGGGCAGCCGAGGCAGTCCTTCCAGGCGCTCGCCTTGCCCGCCGCCGCTCCGAGAGCGCTCCGCATTTGAAGCAGCAGCGCTGCGGTATGCAGCTCGCACGCAGCGACGCCGGTCACATCAGTGGTGCACGGGCCGAGAGTCAACGCGGCCGCACGATCGTACCGCGCGTTGTAGTACTCCAACTGCGCGGCGTCGAGCGTCTCCGATCGGCCTGTAACGGGGTTCTCGATCGCGGCGGGTGAACCCTGGGCTGCCGGGTATTCGACTGCCACGCAGAACGCGATGGTCGCTGCCGCGAGAGCGCCGACAGCAACCGATATGGCCTTACACCTTCGATACATCTGCACGATCGTCCACCGCGCCGGCAGCAGATTCTGTTCGGTCTTGCACAGCCACCGGCGCCAACGTCAGATCCGACCCGACAGCATCAAGAACGCGAGAATCACCAGGACGACGCCGAGGCCGCCGCTCGGGAAGTAACCCCAGTTGCGACTATGTCGCCAGGCGGGGATCGCAAGCACTGTCATGATCAACAACGCGACGAACAAGTAGGTGAGCATGGCTCCTCCTTTAGGAGAGCACTCGAAACGAGTCGGCGAGCTATTCCGTGGCGTTGCGCGACGAGTAGCGCGCAAGCTTGGTTGGGAACGCGCGCACTGAAACCGGTGCCTTGATCGTGTTGTCCTTCAGGACTTCCTTCGCCGTGATGCCTTCGCCGTACACATCGCGCATGTCATCCTTGTCCGCCTTGATGACCACGCCTTTGAGCTCGAGTCCGGCAAAGAGGCCCTTGCTCCGCGAATAGGAGAGGATTTGCGCATTGAGCTTTATGTCGGTCGACGCTCCAGCCTGCCGGCCGACTGGCCCGGCAGCTACCGATGCGTCGCCGCCCAGGGTGAACTCATCCGACAGCAGGCTCTTCATGCCGTCCTTGTTCATGAACAGCATCACGAAGTCGGTTGACTGTGCGCCGATCTGCAAGCCAAAGCTGGCGCCGCCCAAGGTGAAGTACGCCGGCGCGCTCCAGCCGGTGATGGTGCGGCAACTGGCCACGCCACGCCCGCCGCGCCCGCCGACGATGAAGCCGGCCTTGAGGACTGACGGAAAGACCGCCACGCATTCCGCCTTCTCGAGCAGATCCTTGGGGATGCCCTTGTCGGGCGTGTCCATGATCTGGCCGAACACCGTCGCCGCCTTGTTGGATTGGCTGATCTCGTCGTCGAGATTCCTGGAGGTTTGCGAGTATGCGACGGCGCCGATCGACAGCGCTGCGCAGAAGACTGTGGCCGTTCTGGCAAATGATTTCATGTGATCCGTCTCTCTTCTGAAATGCGTGGGTTATCGAAATCGATGGCGTCTATTGCTCGACTCGCAGCGTCACGGGATTGTCGAGGCGGAACGTGAGGAGCGTTTCCGTCGGGACCTGGACATCGCGTCCGTTCGTGAGCACGTGCGTACGAACGCCACTGCCGCCACCCGGGAGGGCGCCGACGATCGTGCCGACGGCGGCGCGGCTGCCAACGATGTCAGCTGCGCGCTTCGTGTCGAAGCCGGTCTCGTCCTCGTCCTGAGAGTAGGCACTGCTGACCAGATACCGCCGTCCCCCGATGATGAGCGACTGCACGTCGAGCGCCGTCTCCACACGGCCCGTCTTGCCGCTCGCCGACACCTGCCGGATCACCAACTGCGCACTCGCTCCGGCGGGGATCAGCACCCTGCCGGACTGATCCAGCACCTGCTGTTCGACCAGGGCCGAGAACGGCCGATCGGCGCCGGCGTTGCGCGAGTCGATGGTCTCAATGGTTCGCACCATCAGCTCGGTGCCTGCCGGAACGTCCAGCCGACCGCTCGCGGCGAGCGGGTTCGCGCGGTCGGCGGAAAAGAATTCCAACGATGCGGCCTGACTGGTCGGGTACCGGCGAGACGCGCCATCGGCATGGCGGAACGTGATGGTGCGTCCTGCAATGCCAGTCACCGTCCCCTGAATGCGCGTGCCGTCTCTCAAGATCAAGGTGTCCGCTGACGCAACGGTCGCGAAAGACACCACACACAGAGTCATCGCCGCGGCGATGATGAGGCTCTTCATCTGACACTTCCTTTTCGATTGACGACTCGGAGGTCCGTAGCTGGCGGGCCTGGCGGGCGGCCGACCTCACGATCGTACGCGAGGTCGATGGTGTTCCCGTGTACTCAATCGCACATGGCGAACCGAAATCGTGTCCGTAATGGCACAGACGGTTGCGTGCGCCTCACGCCACACTGGGCAACCCAGGAGTTGACTATGGCTGACAGCAGGACACGAAAGGCGGATCTGAGGCGGATGCTGCTCCGACGCCGCGGCGAGATGCAGGACGACGTGCAGAGAGTCACGTTCAGCGCGACGTAAGTTTCTGGCTCTTCGGATGTGCTCGGCTCGTGAAGCGAGCTTCAGTTGCGGTTCGAGGCGGGAACGGCCGTCATGCTCTGACGCGAGCGCGACTCCTGCCAATGAAGTAGTAGATCAAGTGTGCCGCTCCGACCGCGCCGACGATGACGCTGGCGGGCGTGAACAGCGTGGGGGGCACGCGGAGCGCGATGATCCCGAAGGCGATCGCGAGGCAGACGAGGAGCGTGCCTCGGCGGAGCCCAGCCTCCACTGCTGGTCTCGCCGATGGCTGTGAGACGTCTGTCGGTCCAGTGGCGACGATCGATGGCACCAGCGCAGGCTCACGAAGAAGGAACAGGGCGATGGAAAAATCACCGATTCTTCTCTGGCGGTCGCGTTCGAGGCATCCCGCCACGAGCGTGCGTACCCCTTCAGGCAGACCGAGTGGCAAAGCGGTCCAGTTCGGCGAGCCGCTCAACACGGCCACCAGTGTTTCGCTGACATTGTCACCGCGGAACGCGCGGATGCCTGTCAACATCTCGTAGAACACGCTTCCAAACGCCCAGACATCGTCGCCCTGGTCGGCAGGATGCCCAGCGGCCTGCTCGGGGCTCATGTATCCAGGTGTTCCAACGATGATTCCCGCCTGGGTCATAGCCGGACTCATCATGGTCGGCCCGGTGGGGTCGTCGTCCGCGATGGCACTCGTCGCGGCCGCTTTTGCCAGCCCGAAGTCGAGGACCTTGACCACGCCGTCCGATCGAATCTTGATGTTGGCCGGCTTGAGATCGCGGTGGACAATGCCTCGCCGATGCGCGGCACCGAGTGCCTCACAGACTTGCCGCGCGACGTGGCACGCCTCGGCGAGTGCCATCGGTCCTCGAGCGATTCGGTCGGCGAGCGTTGGTCCCTCGACCAGCTCCAGCACGAGGGCGCGCACTCCGCTCGATTCCACGATCCCGAAGATGGCACCAATGTGTGGATGATTGAGAGCCGCCAGGACGCGCGCCTCGCGTTGGAAGCGCGACACGCGATGTGGATCGAGAGCGAACGTCGTGGGCAGGATTTTGAGCGCGACATCGCGCTCGAGCGTCGTGTCGCGTCCGCGATAGACCTCGCCCATGGCGCCGGCGCCCAGCGGCGCTACAACCTCATACGGGCCGAAGCGAGTTCCGGCAGACAGCGCCATGATGATCGCCTCGCATTTCGTATCAGTCTGGTCCGGCGCTTCAGAGGCGACCCCTGCGTCCCTTGACCTTCGTCAGCTCCCGATTCACGAGTCGGCTCGGAGCGATCACGGCATATCCAGCGGCGCCATTCTCGGCGTGCCGTGTCGACGCCGTAACGTCCGACGCCCTGGTGCCGCACTCCGCGGCGCAACCACGGCGCCGAGGACGAGAAGGTGTGGGTTTCATTGGCCTCTCTTCCGCCACGCGTGGTCCGGCACTTCAGCCACGACCGACGCGCACGGTCAGCGGCGCGGTGAGGTGCGTCGTGACGCTGGCGCCCGGTTCGAGGCGCACTTCCCTTCCCTTCGTTGCGAGCACGACGCCGGTTCCTGCACCGCCGCCGATCGCAGCGCCTTCCCCCGCGCCCTTCTTGCCGCCGAGGATTCCACCGATCACCGCACCAGCGCCGGCGCCAATACCGATCTTGGCGGCGTCCTCACCCTTGGTTGCGGGAGCCAGATGCGACTGCGGCGCGGTCTGCAGGTCGTACCGAGTGTCCCTCGTGCGGAGTGACGTGAAGCGGAACGCGATCATCGCTCGCCCCTTGACGCGGTTGGCGTCGTCGACGGCGGTGACGACGCCGGTCAGACGTGTGCCGGCGGGCAGCACGTCGAGGCCGTCAATCGTAATCGGGTCGGTGAGTTCGGCAGTGACCGCATCCTCGACGGCGCTGGTGTCGGACGCGATCGAGTTCGTCAAGACCAGCGCCAGCGCGGTGCCGGCGGGAATTGTCACCTCCTGATTCACGGGTCGGCCGGGAGCGATGACAGCGTGTGCTGCGGCGCCATTCTCGGCAGGCAGTTTCGTGTCACTCACATCTGACGCCGTCGGGCCGCATGCCGCGGCGGCCAGCGCGGCGCTGAGCTCGAGGATGAGAAGCGGTTTCATGCTCGCTCCGTTCGACGTCGATCTCTTCTTCGCGTCAACACGACAGCGGCGAGCAGTCCGACACCAAGCAGGGTCAACGTGGTCGGCTCGGGAACCGCCGTAACCGGGACGCTGGTGCTGTCGCCCACGCTGCTGTTGGAGCGGTTGCCGAGACCCGCGACATCCGCGACATCCGAACGCTCGGATGGCCCGCGCATCTGGCCAGGTCCGCGATCGGCACGCGCGTGGTCATCGTTCGTGAGCAGATTCGCCATGTCGCGTAGATCGTCAGCGACAATCGCGAACCCGTCACGATTGTCACCAAGGGCCGCGAAGCCGTCGCGGCCGCCGTGCGCCGCCTGTGAGTATCGGCCCCATCCGTCATTGTCGCGAGATTCGACGGAGCCTTCGACAGCGCCCCGGGGCCTAGCGATGGCCGAGTAGCCGGAGAGACCGAGTACTCCGCGACCGGTCGTCAGGTCAGCAGAGAAGTCGTTCGCGACATCACCAACTTCGATACCAGTGATTCTTCCGAGTTCGGTACCGGTGATTCTTCCGAGGATGCGTAGGGTCTCTCCGTCCTCGAACGCGACCCGCGGCAAACCGATCGGCAAGGCCAATCCCGCGGTGGGGACGCACAGGAACACCGCAGCAGACACAAGCGCGACAGAGAGTGGCCAGGTGATCGGTTGACGAGAAGTTCCCATCATAATGTTCGCCGCCTTTCGAGCAGTGACGACCGTGAGCTCTCACGCCGAACCGTCGAGATCAGGGTGATTTCGATCGGGAAACTCAGGTAACGATGTTAGGTCTCCAACGCCCCGCTTAGCTGTACTTGATCGCACATCACGACTCGGCCGATTCGTTCAGCATTTCCTGCACACGCTCGCGAACGGCCTCCTTGACCGCTTTCTCGACGGTCTGTTTCACGTCGGTCTTGTTCAGCCCGGCATTCCCCTTTTTCGAGACCACATCCTGCACTGCCTCTTTGACGAGTGGATTCAGCGGCGACAGCTTGTCGACCATCTCTTTCAGTTTCATCTTGAGCACGCGTGGCGTGTCCTGAATCGTCTCCGCGGTTTCTTTCGCGCTCCAGTCCGCTTCGAAGGTGTTGACCACTCGGCACACGACCTTCGAGTCGCGCACAATGACGCCGACTTCGCGCCGCGAATCGAGTTCGGCTTTGCGCAGGCTCTGACTGCCCACGAAGAGCTCACGGCGATCGCACACGATCGTTCGTGTGTGCAACCGGAAGCCGCCAAGCGGCCGAACCTTCACGAGAGCGCTCGCTCGGCCGACCGACCCGATGACCCGGACGTCGACGCCCTTCTTCGCCCGCTCGCTCAACGCGCGCAGCATTTCAAAATCGGCAATCTTGGGATCGTAGAGGAGCAGTTCCTTTCTGGCCCTGTGAATGAGCGCGAGGAGCTGCGTTCGGGCGTTGACCGGACTGACGACAAACGTGCCGAGGCCCGCCTTGTAGGCCTTTCGATCGTTGTCGGCCGCGATCAACTTCAACGCCTCCTGGACGAGGCGGCGCTTCCTGGTGACGATCGCGAAGCCGCGGCTGTGATCGATGTCGAGATGAGTGAAGTTGAAGGACAGGACGTAGAGTAGGCGGCGGTCGATGATCAGCAGCTTGTCGTGATAACGCGACAGATCGTCGGATGTCCTCGACACCCTCACGCCTGCTTCGAGCAGGCGCATCTCGAGCTTGCGAAGGCTCTTCTCGCCGCCGTGATTGGCGTAGGCGATGAGCGCCGACACCGACACGCCACGCTCGGCGGCGTCCTTCAATCCCGCTTCGATCTCGGCGCGATCGAACCTGAAGATGACGATGTCGATGCTCTTCTTGGCTTTCTTGATCGCCGACACGAGCGGCGCGACGCCGTCCTCCGGTTGAATGAGTAGCTTCACAGACCTTCCACCACGTGGGTACACCTTATGTCGCGTAGCGGAAGCACGTCTGTGCAATACGGCACGGACATCGCCTAGGCAGACACCGTACGCTGGATGCGTCAGGAGAGTGTCATGCGAGTCTCGGTGAGGGTGGTTTCCGCGCTGGTTGCGATTGGTCTGTCGCCGCCGATCCTCGCGCAGCAGGGCAACCACGCGCGCGTGATCTGGCACGACCGTGGCGAGCTTGCGTCATTGGACCTCGTGGGCGGGCCCGGCGGGAAGGACCACGAACCGGGTCACGAGCTGAGATTCATCGGTGAATCTCCAGACGGCACGTCGCCGAAGTTTGAAGTCGAGGACGAACAGGGGACCAAGTGGAAGGTCAAGCTTGGAGAGGAAGCCAGGTCTGAAACGGCCGCCACGAGGTTGCTCTGGGCAGCGGGCTACGTCGTCGATGAGGACTACTATCGGCCGGAGATCACTGTCCGCGGATTGACGGCGCTCGCCCGCGGGCAAGAGTTCGTGTCACTGGGCGGCATCGTCATGGGGGCGCGCTTGGAGCGCGAACGCGAACGCGGATCGTCGGCGACATGGAGTTGGTACGACAATCCGTTCATCGGGACGCGCGAGTTCAACGGCCTCAGGGTGATGATGGCCCTCATCAACAACTGGGATCTGAAAGACGTCAACAATCGCGTGTTCGACACCGCAGGCCGAGACGAGTACGGAATCACCGACCTCGGCGCCACGTTCGGTCGCACAGGCAATTCCATTACGCGCAGCAAAGGCGTGCCCAAGGACTATGTGGACACTCGGTTCATCGACGACGTCACGCCCACACACGTCGACTTCGTCATGCAGAGTCGGCCGTTCTTTCCCCTGGTGCTCCATCTTCCCAGCTATCGGTCGCGCACGAAGATGGAGAGCATCGTCAAGCACGTACCGATCGCCGATGCGCGCTGGATTGGCGGCCGGCTCGGGCAATTGTCCCCGGAGCAGATCCGCGACTGCTTCCGCGCCGCCGGATTCTCAGCCGACGAGGTCGAGATGTATGCGCAGGTCCTCTTCGAGCGCATCGCCGCGTTGACGAAGCTGCATCCCGCCTCGCGGGACTGACGTGGCGCGCGGCTGTATCCGCGCTGAAGGGAGGCTGTCCCCAATGGCAGAGACGCCCCCAGGCCCATTGCCCTGTGCAGAACCGGACAGACAACGCGGCTGTCTACACGGCACAATCGCCGGGGAAGGTTATTCATGACGGACGCCAACGACGGCGATCGACTCGTTCCGATCGAGCCCGATCCCGACGCGGTGCTCAACGAAAGCGAACGCGCGAAAATCACGCTCGACTCCCTCGGCGACGCCGTCATCAGCACCGACCTGCCAGGCAACGTGACCTACCTCAATGCGGTCGCGGAGCGGATGACGGGCTGGCGACGGGATGAGGCGGTCGGCCGACCCCTGGGTCGAGTTCTCCGAATCGTCGACGCTGCCACGCGCGAGATCAAGCCGAACCCCATGAACCTGGCGGTTCGCATGAACGAGACGGTCGGCTTGAGCTCGAACTGCGTCCTCGTTCGCCGCGACGGATTCGAAACGGCGATCGAAGATTCCGCGGCGCCCATCCGCGACCGCCGCGGACGGCTCACCGGGGCGGTGCTCGTGTTTCACGATGTCAGCGCGGCGCGCGCGGCGTCGCTCCAGGTGTCGCACCTCGCGTCGCACGATGGTTTGACCGACCTGCCCAACCGCATGCTGCTGAACGACCGGCTCGCGCAAGCGATTGAGTCAGCTCGCCGCCACCGCCATAAGCTCGCCGTGCTGTTTCTGGATCTGGATAGATTCAAGGGGGTCAACGACTCTCTGGGGCATGGGATCGGCGATCAGCTCCTGCAATCGGTGGCGACACGCCTGCTCGCGAGTGTTCGCCGATCCGATACGGTGAGTCGCCACGGCGGAGACGAATTCGTGGTCCTGCTGTCGCAGGTCGAACAGGCAGACGATGCGGCCGCCAGCTCACGAAAGATGCTCGGGGCATTGGCAACGCCATTCGAGGTAGCCGGCCGTGACCTCCACGTGACTGTGAGTATCGGTGTGAGCGTGTACCCCGATGACGGCCAGGATTCTGAAACGCTCATCGAGAACGCCGACACCGCCATGTTCTGTGCGAAGGCGCGTGGCGGCAACCTCTTTCAGTTCTTCAGGCCCGAGATGAACGCCAGGGCGCTGACACGCCACTGGATGGAATCCGATCTTCGGAATGCGTTGCGCCGGCACGAATTCGTCTTGTGCTACCAGCCGAAGATCAATCTGGAGACGGGAGCCGTCACAGGCGTCGAAGCTTTGCTCCGGTGGATGCATCCCGAGCGCGGGCTGATGTTACCCGCGCAATTCCTATCGATTGCCGAAAGCGCCAATCTCATCGTGCCGATCGGCCGATGGGCCCTGCGTGAGGCGTGTGGCCGGGCGCGCGAGTGGCTCGACGCCGGACAGCCGATGCGCGTGGCGCTCAACCTCTCCGCGATCGAGGTTCGAGACAGGGAGTTGCCCGCCTACATATCCACGGCTCTGGCGGAGAGTCGCTTGGACCCCAGTTGTCTCGAGCTCGAGCTGACTGAGAACGCCCTGATGCACCAGACCGAGTCCACCACTCGCACGCTGAAGGCGCTCCGACACATGGGAGTGCAGATCGCCGTGGATCGTTTCGGCACCGGGTATTCGAGCCTGAGGTACCTTCGAGACTGTCCGGTCGACTCGCTGAAGATCGATCGGTCGTTCGTGCACGAGATCACGCCCGATCCCGGAGCCGTCTCGATCATCGGCGCGGCGATCGGCATGGCCAAGAGCCTCCAGTGCCGCGTCGTAGCCGTCGGCGTGGAGACCCCACGACAGCTAGCCGTTCTCCAGGCGCTTGGTTGTGACGAGGCGCAGGGTGACTATCTGGGCCCGGCAGTCATGGCCGAGAACTTCGCGATCGGCGAACGCTCCGAGATCGTTCGTGCCGCCGAAGCAGCCAACGCGCGAGAGTTCGCGGACAGGCCATACGACGCGATAGTGGGCGAGCGCCGAGTCATGCTGTCGGAAGGCCAGCGTGTCGCAATTGGTAGAGCGGCGACGCGCACCCAGATTCTCCCGCCGGACTAGAGCAGGCTACAGCGCGCGCGGCGTCGTGAGCGTATCGATCGCGTCGCCGACGCGGGCGCTGGCGTGCTCGTAGTGCTCGGATGCGCGATGACCGATGTCTCGTGTCGACTCGGTGATGCGCTCGCGAAGCTCCGAGGCCAATCGTGGCGCGAGCCACATCGTCAGGCCGGCGCCGACGAGCGTGCCGGCGGCGAAGCCAATGCCAAAGCGGTACTGCCGATAGCGGCGCCTGTGCGTCCTCATGTGTGGTACTCCTGAAGCACTTTAGGTGATTGCCGAAGTCAGAGCGTGTTCACAACCGCACAGATATCATGATCGCCGGACATCGCGACGTGTTCGTCACCGGCCGAAGAACACCTCATGCGTGATGCCCGGCAGGAAGAACACGTTGTTCAACCCATTGATGACGAGCGCGCCGAAGAAGAGACCCATGACCCATCGCTGATGCTGCTTGACGTGACCCCTCAGCGCCCCATCGAGCGCTCGCCATGTCGCGAACAGGACGAATGGGACGAACAGATGTGTCGGGCTCATGCCGAGGGCAGGACTGTCCGGCATACGCCGATGAATGAAGAGTGCCAGGATGGCTGTCGTCACCATCAGCGTCAGGAAGAGCGCGCCGAGGGCGCGATGCCATGGCAATCCCTTCCGGCTGAAGACGAGGAGCCAGGCGCCGAGCAGAAACGCCGGAACCACGGTTGCCACGTGCGCTTGGACGATGAGCGGCGCACGCAGCAGCGGCTCGACGGTCATGGCAGAAGGCTATCGACCTGGCGTCAGTACATCCCGCCCATGTCTTGACGCTGATCGCTGTAGGTCTGGCCCTTACGTGGCCCGTCGTCGGGGATCTCCGAGATGAGCGCCTCAGTCGTGAGCAGGAGGGACGCGATCGACGAGGCGTTCTGCAGCGCGCTCCGCACCACCTTGGCGGGGTCGATGACGCCGGCCTTCACCAGGTCCTCGTAGATCTCGGTGGCGGCGTTGAACCCTTCGTCCTGGTTCATCGCTCTGACCTTCGACACCACGATTGAACCTTCGGCGCCGGCGTTGGAGGCGATGTGGCGCATCGGCTCTTCAACCGCCCGCCGCACGATCTGCAGCCCGACGAGCTCGTCGCCGGTGAGTGCGAGGCCGTCGAGCGCCTTCGCCGCGCGAAGCAGCGCGACGCCGCCGCCGGCCACGATGCCCTCCTCGACCGCCGCTTTGGTCGCGTGCATCGCGTCCTCGACGCGCGCCTTCTTCTCCTTCATCTCGGTTTCGGTCGCGGCTCCGACCTTGATCACCGCTACGCCGCCCACCAGCTTCGCAAGCCGCTCCTGCAGCTTCTCGCGGTCGTAGTCGGAGGACGTGTCGTCGACTTGCGTGCGGAGCTGCTTGACTCGTCCCTCGATGGCGGAGCTCGTACCCCCGCCCTCGACGATCGTCGTGGTGTCCTTGTTGATCGTGATTTTCTTGGCCGATCCCAGGTCTGCGATCGTCACACCTTCCAGCGTGACGCCAAGGTCCTCGGTGATCGCGCGACCGCCGGTGACGACGGCGATGTCTTCCAGCATCGCCTTCCGGCGGTCGCCGAAGCCGGGCGCCTTGACCGCGGCGGCCTTCAACGTGCCACGCAGCTTGTTGACGACGAGCGTGGCCAGCGCCTCGCCCTCGAC
>Ga0075423_10004182_pt1 | contig 13359 bp, 17 predicted proteins | sample SoiMethybrSBSTD2_FD_80114 | JGI IMG/M metagenome (GOLD analysis project Ga0075423, IMG submission 80114) | Bulk soil microbial communities from a Populus tree surrounding site in Tennessee, USA - Soil MetaG P. TD hybrid SBSTD2 | ecosystem: Environmental > Terrestrial > Soil > Tree plantation...
GCGGCGTACAAGATCGCCAAGCGGCTCTATGAGCAGGCGCCCGAGGCGGACGGCGTCTTCGTTCCCTGCCCACGCTGGCCGACGATTACCGACGTCGATTTACTTGAACGTGAAATCGGCAAGCCTGTAGTCACAAGCTGCCAAGCCTATATCTGGCACGCGCTCAAGATGGCCAAAGTGAAACAGAACGTGACCGGTTTTGGTAGACTAATGGCGTCTTTGGCGAACTGACTGACTCACGCATTAAAGTTAAGCAGTTACACCCGAGGGAGCGATTAAATGAACTACCCCGCAGCAAGGGGCCGGGTAATCAGAACAGAGCGATGAGAATTTATCCCAAATGCGTCACCCCGAATGTTTAATCGGGGGATCCAGTTCCGGTCTCGCCTGGATTCCCGATAGAAGCATTCGGGAATGACGAACTCTAAGAGGTCTGGGAATAGCTCTTTATGCAGTAAGCTGCGTGGAATCAAACCCGCATTGATTGAACTGCGACTACTTTCTGCCGCCAAAGACGTCTTTCAAGAGATCGGTAACGCGCGCCGCCGGATTCGTCCTTATTTTTTTCTCTTCTTGACCGACCACGAAAAACAGCCCGTCCGTGGTCTTTTCCGTCACATACTGGTTCACATCGAAAGCGATGTTTTTCGAAAACGGCACGTCTTTGTAGCGGCCTATCAAATCGTTGTATTGGCGATTGACCCCGACCTGATTCATTACATCCTTTACGGATGGTAAAAAAGCTGCTTGGAGTTTCTTCGACGTCTTCGACTTGAAGTAGTCGGTCGCAGCCGTGTCGTTGCCATTGAGAATTTTCCTCGCGTCGTCGAAGGTCATTTGCCCGATCGCGTCCCAAAAAATTTCTTTGGCGAACGGTACCGCCTTTTCCGCAGCGCGGTTCATGCCGACGACGAACTCGTCGATTTGCGGACCGTAGCCGACAAACCGCAGAGGCGATTCGATGGCTTGCAACGATTTCGGCATTAGAATCTTGATCGCTTTGTTCTTCAAAAACCCATCGACCGTGCCGGTTTGACTGACCGCGTTTTCCGTGCCGACTTTCAAAGCCTCTTGCAATCCGGACCCGATCCTCGCATCGCTTTGCGCGCCGCCGGCGCCTGGTAGGTTGCCGATCCCCTTAAAAACTTTGTCGAGCTGTGCCGACGCTGGGGATGCCGCCACCAAAAAAATTATGATGGTTAGCCAAATCATTGAATTGACTCCTGCAGAATATCTTTCAGAAGTCACGATACGAACATGGGAGGGAAGATACAAGTTAAAAGAAAGTGAAGGAAAGCCGCTGGAGCCCGATTACAGCGTACTGTCGAATCGCGCCGGCGGCTTGCGATCTTCGCCGAGCTTGAAATCATTGAGTGCGGCGGCAAACGTGGCGTCGAGAATAAGATCCATGATCTCTTGTTGCGCCTCTCGCGGCGAAAGCCGAAACGCCGTGCGCAGGGGTTGGATCGCAGCGCGCCACTTGCTTTGGCTGATGTAGGTGCGCCCCAGATAAAAGTACGCTTCGGCGAAATCCGGATTTTGCCGCGTCGCCCGTTCAAAGTAAGGCTCCGCGGCAGCGAATCGCCCTTGGTTAAATAAAGCTAGGCCTTGCTCGAAGCTGTCATACCCTGGGCTGAATCGTCCGAGCGTGGCACAGGAACTCGTAAAAACAATCGCAATGGCCAAGACTATCGTGGCGAGTCGGCTCTTCATGGTTCTTTACCTACTTATTCAGCCGATTAGACGAGCGTACGCGCCGAATCTTAATAGGCGCTATTGCCTCATCCGGAAAAGGCGGTTTTCAACAACGGTTCGAGCTCGCCTCTTTCATGAAGCTCGTGCACGATATCGCACCCGCCGACGAACTTGCCGCCGATATAAATCTGCGGGATAGTTGGCCAGTTGGAGTAACGCTTGATCCCCTCTCTAATCGCCGGGTCGGCCAGGACATCCTCACTGGCAAACGGAATACCGTAGGACCTAAGAATTTCCACGGTATGGGCTGAAAAGCCGCACTGTGGAAAATCCGGCGTGCCCTTCATGTACAGCATGACCTTGTTGTTTTTCACCTTTTCGTCGATCTTCGTGAAAATATCGTCTGCCATAATCTCTTCTCCTTCTTTCCTGCGAACTCAAGAACCTAGTTTTTCCCACTGCGCCGGCGTAAAAGTTCTAAGCGCAAGCGCGTGAATACGCTGATCGCCTATTTCCGCCTTGAGAGCTTCGTTAACCATTCGGTGTTGCTCCACAAGCCCTTTACCTTCGAAGGCGGGCGAAACGATAATGACCTGCCAGTGATCGCCGCCACCGGTTAGGTCTTGCGTCTCAATTACGGATACCGGAAGCGCCTTTGATAGGGTTTCTTTGATCTCGTTCGGCGTGATCATAGAAAAAGCTTACCGATTCGGTGCGGCGCTTGCAACTGCCCTGCTTGAGCGAGGGAGAAAGCTTAGCCGACCGGCCCCTCGAAATCCGGCCGTACCTTTCGCATCATCGCGCGCAAATCCATGCGCAGCTCATCTAATGTGGGGCGGCCGAGATACCAGTAACCGCAGTAAAGATTATGGATAGTGAGGTCCGGGAAAAGCGCGAACGTGTACGGCATCGCCGTGACGCCTCGGCTCTTCGAGGTCTCCGTCATTTCTAGCATTTTTACGACCTTGCGGTCTTGATCGCTCAAGAATGTGAAATTGGCCCCCAAACCGGTTCTGAATGCGTCGTTCACGTCGGGCGAATCCACACTTACGACCGCGAGCTTGCAATAATTGATCGCGAGCTCTTCTTGAAGTTCCACGTAATGGCGCAACTGCACCTGGCACTTCCCTCACCAATAGCCACGGTAGAACGAAAGAATGAAAGGAAACTTGCCAACCAAATCTGAGAGCTTGCTTTGCTGGCCGTCTTGATCCGGCAATTCGATATCGGGAAAACGTCCTCCAATAACCATGTTCATCTTCGCACCTCTCCTTTCCAGGAAACAAAATTGAATGAGACCAAAAATAGTTACGGGTAGCGCTTTGCCATTTCGGCAAAGAAACTTTCTTTTTCCAACTGCTGCAGCAAAGAAAGATCGACAAACTGCTCCGGTTTGGCCGTCTTGGCGTTCGCCAACTTTGCCGCGACTTCGTCGAGCAAAAACTGAATTCCCTTCAGCGTCGGGTAAGGTTTTTTGGCTACGCCTTTCACGAAAGCTGTATAGGTTGCCTCGAGCAGCTCCGGATCGGACGAGCGCAAGTACTTGGCGACGATTTTTTTGCTCTCGTCTCGGTTACGATGAATGAAATGGATCGCCTCGACGTAACCTTTCAAAGCGCTCAAAACCGTCTCCCGCTGGCTCTTGATAAACGACCGGGAGGTCGCTAACCCGTTGCCTTGAACCTCAACACCCAGGTTGACCATATCGTAGACTTCGACCAGACCCTGCTTGCGCGCCCGCGGCACCTCCGGGGGAGTAACGACTGTGGCATCGATCCGGCCACCTTCGACCGCGCTGAGCCGGTCGCTGGTCGGCCCGGAAACAATCAGAGCCACATCTCGGTTCGGTTCTAAATTGAATCTCTTAAAGAAAATCAGTGAAGCGTTGTGCAATGCCGAGCCAAAGACGCTCACGCCCAGCCGTTTTCCCTTGAGTTGTTCGACCGTGCTAATGCCCGGCCGGGCAACGACTGAATAGTGGTAAGTGTTTTCTGACGAAGCGATGAGAACGACGTCATGCCCCTGCAGTCCCGCTTGCACTACTGTTCCGATGTTGACGATCGGCGGATCACCCGCTACCAGGGCCTGAGTCGCCATCTGCCCGCCGCGGAAAAAAATGACTTCGGTTTCGAGCCCGTACTTTCTAAACAGCCCCGCATCTTTAGCAACCCAAATATGAATCTGATTATAGGCAATTGCCGGATAACCGACTTTGATCTTTCTCAGTTCTTGCGCGTCCGTCGTTGTCGCGCCAATTGATAGGATAAAAGCAAAAATGACGGCTTTGATCATTGCGGACTTGCCAAGCAGTGGTCCGGAATATTTTCGGAGCGATGATTTCCGGGATCAATAGGCTTTTACGGTAGATTCACGTTCGCCTGCGTCGCCTTCGATGCCTAACTTGATTTCCAGCGCCTTGACTCGCTGCTCCAGCGTTCTGACCTGCGCTTGAGATTGATTAAGCTGGCGTTCCACGATCGTCACCACTGACGCCGTATTGCCCCACCAGGAATAGCCTGCAAGGATTCCCACCAACAGCGAGGTGATACCCGCCGTAATCCAGTAAAATCTGTAACTTTGATGCGAACGTCTAACCCAAGGCATAAGTTGACTTCTTGTATATGAATACTGGTCATGCGTCAAATGTTTCGGCCGAGCCAATCGCGCGCTTCCAGCGCTTGTCCAGTGACCCCGGCAGAGGCATCCGACGCCAGATAGACGAAAACCGGGGTAATTTCATCGGGTGTGGGTAAAACTGAGGAATCTTCCGCTGGATAGGCCTGTGCGCGCATTTGCGTCCTAGTTGCCGCCGGATTGACTGAATTCACTCTGATGCCTGCTTGGTTGACTTCATCAGCGAGCACCTGCGTCAGGCACTCTAGGCCGGCCTTCGAAACGGCGTAGGCCCCCCATCTCGCCTTACCCTGCCGCCCAACACCGGATGTCACGTTGATAATCGAACCGCTCTTGCGTTCTAGCATGATCGGCAAAACCGCATGGGTTATCAAAAAAACTCCTGTCAGATTGATCTGCATCACTTCGTCCCATGCGGCTAAAGGATACTTCGCGATCGGTTCGCGGGGTCCGAGTATGCTGGCATTGTTCACCAACACATCGATCGTGCCGAAGCGTTGGACCGTCTTGCCGACGATGCTCTCGACATCATGCGCTCTGCTAACGTCACCCGCGACCCCATCGATGACTCCCCCGGCATGTCGAATCTCACGCAGCGCAGCGCCGAGGTCATCGGCGTTCCGACCGCACAGGAAAACACTTGCACCGTTTTGCGCGTAGGCCGCGGCGATCGCGCGGCCGATGCCGCGAGTAGCGCCTGTCACCAGCGCGACTTTGCCAAGCAGTATTTTTCCGCCGCGGCTTGCCATCCTAATTTCGCGTATACCATAGTCATAAGTTCCATAAAATCACTTCAACCCTATCAACGTGTGATGATTTTTGTGCTGCTCGTCCTGCCTTGCATGCCGGTGGATCACCAGTCTTCAGACGATGCGCGTTTTCGACATGACCACTCGAAGCAAACTCGGGTGGGCGTTTGGTGCCGCCGATCCAAAGATCGTCAGTGGCGTGGTTGCTAGGATTGGCGTTCTACTGGTGGGCATCGTCGTTCACTGGTTCACGCGGCGAGAAGTGCGATTTTTAACTGCTCGGACCGCTCGAGCAGCGGCTTGATTTTCTCGGCGACGCGATCCGCAATCAAACGATAGCCAGCGCCATTCGGATGGATCGGATCGCTCCTTAGGGCTGAATCAGAAAGAATCCCTTTCAACACCTGCGGAATATATAGCGCCCCTAACCGCTTGGCCATGTCCTCGAACATTGCACTATATTCATCGGTAAACAGGCCCAATTTAAGACCGGCAATGGCGACCATCGCTCCGCGCGCTTGCACACGCTGGACGATTTCCTCGAGGTTCTTCCTGGTTTCCTGGACCGGCCGCTGACGCAAAAAATCGTTCCCGCCCAACAGCAAGATCACCAATCTCGGGTTCTTGCTCAACACCGCATCGGAGAGCCGCTCCAATGCGTCGCCCGTGGTATCGCCGCGCCGTCCCGCGTTGACGACCGGCGATGCCAATAGCCGCGACAAAACGGTCGGATAATCTTCGCCTTCCGCCGCGCCGACGCCTTCGGTCAGGCTGTCACCGAAACAGATGATCGTCTCTCCAGCGGAGTCGAGGTTGCGGATCTTGTCGAAGTTCTCTCCAGCGCAGGCAGAAACCAGCGTTACGGTTATGAGAAGATAAAACCCGATGAATTGACTCCGCAAATTCATTAATCGTACCGTCCTCCACCCTTTTACGATGGAATATCCGAGTCTTCTTTGTGACAACAATTCCGAGCAAATTGAAAAGATTGTTATGCCAGGCCCCAAACTTTCTAAAACTACCAACAAACGGCGCGACCCCTTTGGTTGTTCCGAGCTCCTAACTAGCGCCTAATTACGAAGACGACTATAATTTATCTTGTAAGTCTTAAGTTAGTCGCGGAAAATAGTTTTTATGACTACACTCATAGTCAACAGAAAGGACGCCTGGAGGACATATGGCCAACGTATATGATTCCCTGAAAGGGACTTTACAGCGGAGCATGGCCAATTCAATGGCCGTCGCCCGGGTAAAAGGTAGTGATGCTTCGAGTCTAGACAATGAAATGGAGCAGCTCGAGAAGATTGTCGTGGATAGACTCGGTAGATTGCGCGCCGCTGTTAAAGAGGGTGAAGCTGTGGTCGCGGGCGAGAGCCAGCACACCGAGAAGGTCATTGAGGGCCTCAAGACCGAGATCGCTGCGCAGGAAGCCCAGCTTAACGCCGCCCGTGGCAAAGAGCTTGCCAGCCAAAAGATGGAACAAACTCTTAATGTCAAGATCCGCGATTTGCAAAATGACGTGAAGAAGAAAGAGGAAGCTCTGGAAAGCCGAGGTAAAGAGGCAAGCGATCTCACTTCCAAAATAGATGTTCTAGGGAAACAAATAAGCCAATTGGAGTTGGCCATTCAGCAGGCCAAAGCAGAAACGGCTAGCGAAGCTAAGCGTGCCCAGCAGCTCGCTGAGAGTTCCAATGCAAAGATCGCGACGCTGGAAGCCCAGCTTAGAGATAGAGAGGCGATCGTTCGCGCCAAGGAGTCGACCCTCAAGGGTTTGGAACAAAGGCTTACTGCGAAAATCCAAGCCTTGGAAAGTCTGGTGAATAGTAAAGAGAAGCTGCTGGCAGACCAGGATAGGCAGATAAAAGATCTCAATTCCCAGTTGGGAACTTTAGCGACTGGGATAAAGGGGATGTCTTCCTTTTTCAAGCAGGCAGAAGCTTTGACTGCCGTTGAAGCGCAAGATGTCGGCACGGTTGTCCCAGGCCAGGAATTGAAGAGAGAAAAAGAGAAACCGGCTAACTCTCAATTCAAAAGCGCCGCAGTTACATCCAACGCAGCGGATGCCGCTCGAGAGGCGGTGTCACCAGGCTTTTTTGACAGCGTGACCAAGGAACTTGCCGAGATCAACGGGCCCCTGGCGTCCATGATTATTCGTGATCACGTGAAAGCCCTCGGCGAATCGATAGAGAAATTTCCCAAGAAACGAGTTACAGAGCTCGTTAGGATTCTTAGCCAAGAGATAACGGACGAAAACGCGAAAATCGGTTTTTGCAAGCGCATAGCCGAGAAGTTATAGTCATTGGAGTAAGCCGCGTATCGTGTCCCTGCAGCGCGCTCCGACTTAGAATCTCTTGAGCGGATCCACCGCAATTACTTTCCGCGATAACTTCGATAGATTCCGTCGATAAAGCCACTTTCATCCAATCTTCGGATTACCCGAGGATCGATTATCTCGTGGACACTAACTAATTGCTGCGGAGTCCCGCATTGGCGACCAACGACGCCAATAGCCGCGACAAAACGGTCGGATAATCTTCGCCTTCGGCCGCGCCGACACCTTCGGTCAGGCTGTCACCGAAACAGATGATCGTCTCGCCAGCCGAGTCGATGTTACGGATCTTATCGAAGTTCTCACCGCCGCAGGCAAAAACAACTGCGCTGATAACACCAAGCAGAAAAGCGCGAATGGTCCCAAAGAGACTCATTCGTCGCGCAGGAATAAGAGCCCGTTGGCGCAGAATCCTTCCCCACCAATCCTTCCCGTTCTGAGCCGGAGTTCCGCGTTGCGATTGTCGAAACGCCGGAAAAGACTTTTGATGTCTGCTGGGAGATACCGTCTTATAGGTCAGGAGGGGAGCATTAAAACTCCCCTTCTGTTTTCATGGATGGGCAATTACTTCTTTTCTTTGCTCGTCGGTTCTTTGCTCATGGGTTCCATCTTTTCTTTTTTCATGGTCTTCATCTCCGTATCCATGGGCTTAGCCATTTTGATTCCGAGCTTCTCGGCTGTCTGGTTATCCAATTGTCCGGTCGCCTTCAAACCATTGGCCTCTTGAAATGCCTTCAGCGCGGCCCGGGTTTTGGGACCCATTCTGCCGTCGATAGGTCCGGGATCGTTGCCCTTGGCCTTCAAAGCCTCTTGAACCTCTCTGTTGTCTTTCCTGCCGGTCGTCATCTTTCCCATCTCCGGCTTCTTCTCCATCTCCCCCATCTTCTCCGCTTTAGCCGGCGGCGCTTGCTTTTCCTCCGCCGCCCAAGCGGACACAGCCAGAGTCAAGAAAAGCGCGCTTGCGAATACGGTTCTCCAACTCGGAATAAACATAGATTCGTCCTCCTTGTACGATCAACGTAATCTTACTCGGCAAGAGTTTGCTGTCTAATAGTGGACAGTGTTGAAAAGAATTTAATACTGAGGTGCCGATGCGGCATCTCGAGGGTGATGTGGCTCTTTTGCTGAGTTCTAGTGGGAAATCTTCAGCGCGATACCGAGCGGCAATGGATTATCGCCGGTGCTAAAAGCCGTGCCTAATTTTTCGATCTCCCAGGATGAGACCTTTTCTTTCGAATTCCCTTCTTTTGCGACCTCCAACTTGTCGGCTTGCAGCAGTTAGATGAGGTACTTTACGTTATTCCCGTCGGTCAGAGTCACGGACAGAAGCAACTGTTTGCCTTCTTCCGTGGCCAACGTTCGCAGTCCGGCAATGCGAGTGGCAAGGCTGGTCTTATTCACGGTATCCGAATACAGCCAGATGAAAGCGCCGATAAACGTGATCAAGACCAATCAGGCAGTACTGGCCGATCGGTTGCTGCGGTTTTATCCTTGCTCAGCTATGGGTGTCGGACTGATCCCAAGCATTCTCCAATCATCCTCCCCCCCTTGACACTGTAACCCGCCGTCATTAACTTCCCGCTAGCCTAAAGAAAAGGTTTAAAAAAGGAGAGCTAATTATGGAACTAGTAAGATGGGATCAAGTGGAGGGTGTAAACCGATTTCAGTCCCGTATCAACGAGCTATTCGAAGACACGTTCGGTCGGACACGGGCGCAACAGAGTGCTGCCACTGGAGTCTGGTGTCCTCCCGTGGACATTCTTGAAAGTAAGGATTCGTATCTCATTCGCGCCGAGCTGCCCGGGATGAGAAACGAGGACCTCAAAACGGAAGTGAACGAGGGGATATTGACCCTCAGTGGCGAGAGAAAGTTTGAAGAGCCGGCCACTGGGGTCGAGTACCACCGGGTCGAGCGGGTTGCAGGTAAATTTTCTCGATCCTTCTACATGCCGCAAACCGTGAAACACGATGGCATCAAAGCGACCTATCGGGACGGAATACTTGAAGTACAAGTTCCCAAAGCCGATGAGGCCAAGCCAAGACAAATCGCTATAAGCCTGAACTGATTCATCGCAAACGGCCAAACACTAACCAGGGGGAAGCCAAGCGCTTCCCTCTGGCCATTCTCGTAACGCCGCCAAAAGCACGAACCTTAGCGTCGAAGATTAGCTGAAAAACATCCCGCATCGATTTCATCAATCACAACCGCGTGAGCAGCACGCAAGCTGGGTTTAGGGAGCCTTTGGTTGAGAGATTTCACCCAGAGAAGTTGAACCAACTGTCATCAAAAGATTTCGCCTAGTAAAGGATCAATCCTATCTCTACCTGTCCCTTACGGATCGCTTAGTCTCTACGACGTATTCTTTGGGCTCGATAATCCTCCACCAGCTGGGTCATCTGGTAATGGGAGTTAGAGGACACGGGTGTCCTGTTCCCTGACGCCGATCCTCCAATGAATTGGCAACCCCATTGACCGAGACCGACCGATTGAGTCAAGCTCGCGCGAACCAAAAGGAAACCGCGAAAGATTTCCCGTATCGACATGAGGCGGGATTTGTCTTGGCGCAACTACACAACTCTAGATCTGCCTCAAATCTTTTTGTAAGGAATTTGACAGAATCGACTGAACTAGGCGAGTAATACCCCACCATGGCGCAGTATAAATGGAACGTTGATCTTAGAGAAAATCGAAAGCAAGCGGTTCATTTTCTCACTAACAGAGTCGGAATAAAGAGAAAGTTCTTAGAGGACGTTATAGAAGAGGCAAAGCAGGCATGTTCTCCGATCAAGCACCGGCAAGGCGGGTTTAGCAAGAAGATGTCAAGCGAAAGAGAAAGACGCCGTGCCGCAGAACTCGTACAACAGATAGAGGATTGGCAGCGGCGATGGTTAAAGGATCCTCTAGGGACAAAGAAGGCGGCCTTCAATAGAATTATTCAGAAAGAACTTAACCCCAGAAGAAAAGAACTGGCTCGTTTAATGCGTCATTATAACTTCACTCGACCCGGGAGGAGGTCAAAGTTGGTATCGCGTTTACTGTATGGATTTTCGAAGTTGAATCAAACCAATGCTGAGGGAATGGAATTAAGAGTGCATGCCATTCACGGATTTGCAATCATGCTTTACTGCGATGGGCTACTGAAAGTCAGTGAGAAGGCCGTCAGGCATGCAACTCCAGCCTATCAGGGAGTGACGAGGAGGATTGAGAGATTCGCTTCAGGTAAGTTTCCCCGAAAACAAAAACAGAAGATTTTACGAAGAATCGCATATATAACAAACCTCCGACATAGCCTATTGGCAAGCCCGCATGTGACCGTAAAGACGCTCCGATAGCTTACACGAAGATTGAACGATGCTTCGGTGCAACCAAGACAAGCATAGCAATTGAACACGGTAACGGTGACTTACCGAGCGCGACGCCAAGATTATCGCTCATCTATTAATCTTTTCTCTGTGGCGCACATCGGCACCTAGCTAGATCCGCGACGATGCGCGGAATTGTTCGAGTGCGGCTTCAAGGTCTTCGTCGATTTCCTGGGCGAGAACATCGGGGAGATTGGCCGCGGCAGGTCACGGGATTAGTAGGCATCGGCAAACCAAATCCTTATTAACGGACGCGCGACCCCAATCCCCTCATTTTTTACCCACCTATTGACGACGCCTCACAAGGGTATTTCATCGAGTCTAAAGGATAAAACTTGACAACTAGAGTTTAGTGACTACGGTTAAACAAGCTAGGCATAGGGTTTCCTTCCTCGGTTACCTGAAATTCTTCAAGTAAGCCCGACAATTCTCAACCCTCTAACCAGTCCAACCAGGGAGTTGAAATGTATACGCGCAACGTCAGTTTGAAGCTCAAGGCCAATAGTGCGCCTGAGTTTACCCGCACTCTCGAGAATGAGGTTATTCCCGTGCTCCGGAAACAAAAGGGATTTAAGGATGAGGTCACCCTCGTCGCCCCAGAACGGAATGAGGCAGTAGCCATTAGTTTCTGGGATAGGAAAGATGACGCGGAGGTTTACAACCGCGAGAAGTATCCTGAGATCTTGAAGATCCTGTCCAAAGTGGTTGAAGGCACCCCCAGAGTAGAGTTGTTTGAGGTCGCGAACTCGACTTCGCACCAGATCGCCGCTAAAGCGGCCTAAGAGACCTTCTGGTTCGGGGAGGGGGATATCCCCCTCTCCGGATCGTAGTAATCAATACCAGCCGGTAATTATGAACGCCGTAGTTTAATGGGCGGCGGATTCACCGGTTGGTTGACAGGAAAGTTGATTGGCGAAAGGGGGAGCGCAACGGTGAGTGTGTGACCTGTGCTGTGAAGGGCCGGACCGCCACACTAGGTTGGAAGCGTGGGTGTGGTGGTCAGATAAATGACCGGTCAGTAACCTTGGCGAAATCGGGCTTCACGCCACCCATCTCTTCTTTATAGATCAGCAAGTAGAAAAAAATGAAAAGCTCTATGATTTTGACGAGTCCATCCCTCCTTATCACCACCCATTCACCAGCTCGCTGTGGAATTGTACTGGCCGGCGGGGATGGCAAACGCCTTCAGCCATTTATCGATCGACTACGGGGGGATGGTCTTCCCAAGCAGTACATGAATTTCATCGGCAGTCGTTCCATGCTGGAGCACACCTTCCAACGGGCAGAGAAGCTGATCTCTGCGGACCATCTATTTACCGTGGTGAACCAAGACCACCTGAGATTTCCTGATGTCAGACGGCAGCTTTCTAGCCGCCCAACAGGAAACGTGGTCGTGCAGCCTGAGAACAAGGAGACCGGGCCTGGGCTACTGCTGCCCCTAATTCATTTAATTAAGCGCTATCCTGATTCCACCGTGGTTGTTTTTCCCTCAGACCATTTCATCGAGGAGGCGGACCTTTTTATGGTCCACGTGGAGCTGGCATTCCGTGCGGTTGAGCGGGACCCTTCTGGTCTTATCCTGTTAGGAATGGAGCCGAGCGGAGCAGAGCCGGAGTACGGCTATATCCTGCCAGGGCAACGGGTGGAAAGTCTCCTCGCGTCAGGCGTTCGTGAAGTCTCAAAGTTCATTGAAAAGCCGAAGCCTTCTTCCGTGAGGGCGCTGATCCTAAAGGGAGCGTTGTGGAACACCATGGTCATGGTTTTCAAGGCCGAGATGCTGCTGGATCTAGTACGCAGAACCGCTCCGACACTCTTCGGTTTTTTTGACCGGATCGCCGAAGCCGTAGGGACTGGCAGTGAGACGGATGTGGTGGAAGAAGTGTACAGGCAGTTGGAGCCCGTGAATTTTTCGCAAGGGCTGCTGGTGCCTCTTTCGCTGCAGCTTCCATCACCCCTATTGGTTTTACCAGTGCGGGGCGTTCATTGGAGCGACTGGGGATCTGAGCGCCGTATCTTAAGTGCGCTCGAAAAGACTGGGCATCCGGGACCGACTGAATTGAATTCCAAAATAAGACCTTCAGTCGCGGCTAATGGGTGATTCTGTATCTCCGTCTCTCCGCATTAAACTTCCGGTCGCGTTCTAAAATTGCGCATCTGACTTATTAATCAAAGACACTGCCTTCCTTCGTGATAAAGGAAATCAAAATCAGTGCATGTTGCCAAATCAAGAAGTTGCCTTGGTCCACCCCGGGAAGCCACCGCTGTCAGATCACATGGTAAAACGCATCCGGATATTCCACTCTCCGTTTTCACGCCATCGCTACCTTTCGATGACGATAACTCAATAACGCAATACGAAAGCCTGACACCAATCACCTCTTCCACCAATCACCTCCCTGCATGACGCGGCCGTTGCCGCGATTAATGACGTGGTAAGCGTAACCGCCCTGCTGTCCTCGTGGAATGCGTGGCACGAAGCGCTTCTAACATACGCGCCTTGCACCGTTCAATGGAAAAGTAGCCTGTCCCCTTTTCCGCCGCCCTTTTCCGCCGCTCAAGTTCTGTGATGCTCTTTGTTAGACATGAGCA
>Ga0075423_10004183_pt1 | contig 13356 bp, 14 predicted proteins | sample SoiMethybrSBSTD2_FD_80114 | JGI IMG/M metagenome (GOLD analysis project Ga0075423, IMG submission 80114) | Bulk soil microbial communities from a Populus tree surrounding site in Tennessee, USA - Soil MetaG P. TD hybrid SBSTD2 | ecosystem: Environmental > Terrestrial > Soil > Tree plantation...
AAGCTTGCGTTCTCCGAACGCGGAACCTATTTTAGTCTGCGCTGAAGTTCGGGCCACGGGGCCCAGGCCCCTTGAACGGAGGAGACGCCGATGCCTGACATCGCCATCCAGATCGACACCACCGCCGACCCGGCCGTCGCCTGGACGGCGCTGACCACGACCGAGGGGGTGGCTGGCTGGTGGACCACCCGCAACCAGACCAGCGGCACGGTCGGCGAGGTCGACCAGATGTGGTTCCCCGACGCCCCCATGGCCTGGGAGCTCCGAGTCGACGAGGCGGTCCCCGGCAAGGTCCTGGCCCGCCACTGCGTCGGCGGCCCCCCGCAGTGGATCGGCACCGACGTCCGCTTCGCCCTCGAGTCGGCGCCTCAGGGCGGCACCAGGATCCTGCTCGACCATACCGGCTTCGCGCAGGTCGACGAGATGTTCCGGATCGTCACCCTCGGCTGGGCCCAGATGCTGTTGCAGCTCAGGCAGTACCTGGACAGCGGCCAGCCGGCGCCCTTCTTCAGCTCCTAACCGACCACTCGACCGTCGTATGGGTCGGTGCTGGCTCCACTATACGAAGCGGGCCGGCTCCGCAGGGCAAGCCGGCCCGGCAGGCGTGTCTGAGCAAGCAGACTACGTCCGAGCTAGTGGCCTGGCTATTCCGGCGGCAGCGTCGTCCCGACCTGCGTCGCCTGCAACTCCTGCTGGAGGCACCAATACCAGCGGACCAACCCGTGAGGCGACGGCGACCGAGCCTCCCAGTGACGGCAGCTGCCGACGATCCGCCTGGAGATGGGCCTTCAGGATTTGGGACGGCCCAACCTGACCCCACCCGAGCAGGCCGAGCCGATTCCTGCGGAATCACCCTGTGGTGGGTGCTCGCGGCCAGCCGGCCTGGCTCCGGCCGCCCCGGGGGGGCGGCGTGGACGCCGGCCCACGCCGCCCGGGCCAGGGTCAAGGGCCGCCGCAGGCGGTCCCGCAGGGACGCCACGCGCCCTTGACGCGGTCCGCAGGCGGGGTGGGACCGGCCGGGTGGCCGCGAGAACGGCCGGTCCGCGGCCGGGTGCAGGGGCCTGGCCGCGGCGCCGGCACCGCCGGCGAGGCCGTTCCATGACCCCACCGCAGCAGTCCCGCCATATGTAGTCGGTACGTGCCTGGTCGTGTTCGGCGGGCCGTGCCGGGACGCCTTGTGGACCCCGGCCGAGAACCAGCAGGCTGCCCCCGGCTTTCTTTCGCGTGCTCTGGAGACGATGGTGTGGGATGGCAAGATGGCAGCATGCCTGACGCTATCCCTCCGGTCGACCTGGCCAGCCTCGCCGCGGGCGGGAACCATCCGGGGGCTCGGTGGCGGCTGGACGGGGAGGACCTGCAGGCTAACCTCATCCGGCTGGACCGGGGCGATCCCATTCGGCCGCACCGCAACGACGAGGTCGAGGTGCTGGTGGTGGTCGTCTGTGGCCGGGGCGAGCTGACCCTGGACGGCCAGGTCCACCAGCTGGCCCCGATGGTCGTCGCCCACCTGCCCAAGGGAACGGTCAGAGCGATCGAGGCCGTCGATGGGCCGCTTGCCTACCTGTCGGTCCACCGCCGCCGATCGGGGGGCCTGCAGGTGGGTGGGCACGCCCAGCGCCGCTGATGTCCCAAGGGGCGAGCCGCCAGGGAGATCAGCGCGTGCCGATCCACCTACTGGAGCTTGACGGTGGCCGCGGCACAATCCAGTTGAGAGAACCGCCAGGCAATCTGTCCGGTTCGGGATCAGAAACTCATCAGCATTTCTCGCCAGCTGATGCTAATTGCTGCTACTCGCTGCTACTTGATCCAGATGCTAGGATCAGTATTGACCTGCACAAACGGCTGTTCCTACTGGTCAACGATGAGAAGAAATATCGCCAGACTTTTCCTTACCATGGATGCGCTCTACCGACTGAGCTAGGGGCGTATTACGGATGTGCAGTTAGGCACCGACATTGTATCAACAACGCCGATGAAGCAACCGATAAATCGAGCACTCATCAGCATACGGCGCCGATGATGCTACCGGATCACTGCTGCATCAACCCAGCCAACGCCCACCTCACCCATTTACCCTGCGCAGTCCACCGCCCACGCTCCAGGTGCTTCATACCGCCGACCTCACGTCCTGACCGCGCCGCCACACCGGCACTCCGGCTAGGGAACCCGATGGCACCAGGCCGCAGATGTCAGCCCTGAACGTGAACCTCACTCCCGCCCTCAGACCGCCGCGCGACGCAGCGCAAGGACCCTCACGCTCAGTTCGTCTTGCCGGGCGAGGCCATGCTGTCACCTGGAGCGATCGCCGATGCACGCCTAGGAGCAGGATGCCTTGGTCACCGCCCGCAGCAACTCCGCCCTCCCGAATGCTCCTACTGCTCCCGAAGGTATTCGTGGATGAGCTGAATGGCGATCGCGCCCTCGCCGACGGCTGAGGCGACGCGCTTCACGGAGCCATGGCGGACGTCGCCGGCGGCGAACACCCCGGGTAGGTTGGTCTCCAGCAGCAGCGGTGGCCGGTCCAGCGGCCAGCCTGGGGAAGGCTGGCCGTCGCGGAGCAGGTCGCGGCCGGTGAGCAGGAACCCCCGGTCGTCGCGCTGGATGGTGGTGGCCAGCCAGTCGGTGTGGGGGTCGGCGCCGATCAGGATGAACAGGGCCGCGGCTGGCAGCGTCTCGGCCCTGCCGGTGGTGTTGTCGCGCACGGTGAGCGCCTCCAGCCGCCCGGTTCCGTGGACGGCGGTAACCTCGGTGTGCAGCCGCACGGTGATGTTGGCGGCCCGCGTCAGCTCCTGGAGCAGGTAGGCCGACATGGTCTCGGCCAGAGCGTCGCCGCGAACCAGCAGGGTGACCTGCTGGGCGTGGCGGGCCAGGTGGACGGCGGCCTGCCCGGCCGAGTTGGCCCCGCCGACCACAACGACGCGCTGGCCGGCCATGGCCGTGGCTTCGGTGACGGCGGCGCCGTGGAAGACCCCGACCCCCAACAGCGCGTCCACGCCGGGGACGGGCAGGCGGCGGTAGCTGACCCCGGTGGCGAGGACCACGGTCCTGGTGGTTGCCTGGCTAGCATTGGCCAGGGTCAGGACCCGGTCGGCGCCGCTGGCCTGCAGTCCGGTCGCCGCTTGGGTGTAGACCAGTTCGGCGCCGAACACGACCGCCTGCTCGGTGGCCCGGGCGGCCAGTTCGGCGCCGCTGATGCCGCGGGGGAAGCCGAGGTAGTTGCGGATCAGGGAGGTGGTGCCGGCTTGGCCGCCGATGGCCTCGCGCTCCAGCAGCAGGGTGTGCAGCCCCTCGGAGGCGGCGTAGGTGGCCGCGGCCAGGCCGGCCGGGCCGGCGCCGACCACGGTGACGTCGTAGCGGGCCGGGGCGGGCTGGGTCTGGGCGCCCAGGGCCTGGGCGAGGTGCTCGCTGGAGGGATCGATCAGGACCCGCCCGTCGAGCAGCAGCAGCACCGGCCGATCGGTCACCTCCAGTCCGACCTGTGCCAGCAGCCGCCGGCCATCGTCGCTTTGGGCGTCGTAGAAGCCATGGGGGATGTTGTTGCGGCCCAGTAGGTCGCGAAGCTCATGGGAGCGCGGTGACCAGCGCGGGCCGATCACTCGGACCCATTGCGGCTGGGCCCCGGCGCTGGCGGTCGCTCTGGTCCATTGGCTGAGCAATTCAGAGACTGTCGGGTACAGCTGCAGCTCGGGTGGGCCGACGGGGGTGTTGAGCCAGTCGTCGAGCTGGCCGAGCGCCATCGCCTGTAACCCGGCGGTGCCGGCGGCGACGTCCCCGTAGGGGATCAGTAGCACGCGTTTGGCCGCCGGATGCAGCTCATGGGCTCGGGACAGGAATTGGATCCCGGTCATGCCTTGCAGCCCCTGGTCGGCAAGCAGCACCGCGGCCTGCTCGCCCGCCCTGGAATGCGCGTCGAGTGCGTCCAGGGTCGCCGCCGGGGTATCGGCGGCCAAGACGTGGTAGTCGGCGCCGAACCGACGGCCAAGGTCCCGCTCCAGCGCCGCAAGCGTCTCCAGATCGTGGTGCACGACGACCAGTAGCGGCTTGGCCATGGCCCACCTCCCGGGTTGACGCTGGCTGGGCTACCTGGCCGGCCCGCCGGCTGCCGCCTGGACTAAGGTCTGGTCGGTGTAGCACCACAGCCAGTCCTCGCCCGGCTCCATGGAGCGGACGATCTGGTGAGTGGGGGCGTGCTGGTGGGCGTGGCGGCTAGCGTGCCTGTTCTTGGAGGAGTCGCAGCACAGCACCTGCCCGTCGGTCATGCACATCCGCAGGTGCACCCAGGTGTCCCCCAGGTCAAGGCAGGGCTGGCAGCCGGTCGAGGATGGGGTGACGTCGTGGATCTGGTCCAGATGGCTGCACGGCCGCACGCCGCGCCTGCGGCCGCGTTGCCGTGCGAAGCGGAGGTTGGCGAGCAATCCCATGGTGGCTCCTCATCCAGTCAGTCCGTCCGTGCCCGGATTACCGTGTGTCAGAACGATGCTCTTCGCGCCGTGTGGCCACTGCGGGAGCGGTACGCGGCCGTCCGCCAGCCGGCAGCGGCTTCACGAACACCAGTCCGTTGCGTGGCGGCCACGTTACGCATCGCTCTCCTCGTAGGCGGTTGGCCGGTGCTCCGCCGCAGCGCCGCGGCGGAGCACCCGGATGGGAAGACTCGGCATGCCGAGATACACCGGGCGTTACCCGGTGACGGAGGCCGGCCTGAGCTCGACCTCCTGCACGTGCCGGCGTTCAAGGGGACAGCGCGGCCAGATCACCGCAAGGTACGACGGCTATGCCCGGTATCAGCAGCGGACCAAGCTGCCATTCCGGTGGTCATCCTCCAACCCAACTGGCCACCTCAGCAGCGCAGGAAAACCGGCAGGGGACAGTGTACGTCGAGGAGATGGACGTTCTGCCAGAGCATGGCCGACGCTGGCTCGGGGCTCGCCTGCTCGCCGGTGTCTGCGCGTGGGCGCAGGAGCAGGGTTACTCGGCGGTCACCCCGTCGACCTTCCGTGACGTGCCTTGGAACGGGCCGTTCTACAGGAGGCACGGCTTCCGGGACCTGGAGCCCGCGGAGTGGACTCCTGGCCTGCGGGCGATCCGCACGCAGGAGAGCCAGCACAATCTGGCTGTCGATGCGCGGGCGTTCATGCGCCGCGAGCTGGACGAGGTAGGGCCTCCCACGTAGCCCCGCCTGGGACCATCTCAGGCCAGCTCGGCGCCGTCGAACGCCACCGTCCCACTGGGCCGATCTGGTTGAAGCTGGTGTTCCAGCCAAGCCTGTGCCCTGACACGAACGGTCATGGTGTTGGCGGCGAGGATAGTCGGGTGCGGCATGGCCATCGCGCCAGCGCCGGTCGGCTGCCGCCGAGTGCCGCGGTGTCGAGGCGTTCGAGGTTGCTCTCCGAGCCTAGGGCTCCCAGTGCTCGGGCACCAGGACGACCTGGAAGCCGTCCGGATCCTGGAACGTCAGCCCGTGCTCGGCCCAGTAGGGGTTGGCGGGCGGGACCGGATCGACGCCCAGGCGCGCCATCACCGCCTGCACCGTGGCCTCGTCGCCGAGGTAGAACACCAGCAGCGACTCGGGATGCGGCGCCGAAGCGCCGTGGCCACCGCCGGCGGTCAGCTCCAGGTGCGCCCCGGTGCCGGGGACCGCGAGGAATACGCCGTCGTAGTCGTGGTGGCCGCGGAAGCCACCGATCTGGGGCAGCCCGATGCCGTCGCGGTAGAACCCGACGACCTCGTGGAGCCGCGCGGTGTGTCGGGCGACGCGCAGCTGCATCGCCGGCTGGGCGCCTGGATCCTCCTGCAGCATTGCGCCGCCCGATCCCGTCTCAGTCGTCCTGGAGGAGGTCGGCGGCCGGCCACACCCCGTCGCGGGGCATGTCCAGGCGCCCGGCCAGCGTCTCCCGCCACGGCGGCGGGGTGAACGGCTCACCCCAGTAGTCGGTCACGCGGATCGCCTGTCCGTCGTTGAGTTCGGCGATCGAGAGGTTGCGATACACCCGGCCGTCTCCGTAGTCGGTGCTCCACTCCACCACGATGGTGTCGCCACACACCTGTCGCCTCCCCACTCCGAGCCGCAGGCCCACGAAGTGGCCTTCCACCTCGCCGATGCGCGCCCGTCCGTCGATACGCTCGCCGCTCTGGGGCCATTGGCGCACGGCGTCCTCGGCCAGCGGGACCCCGAGGATGCGTTCCAGGCGAGTCTGGTAAGCAGTCTCGTTCGGCATCGTTGCGCTCACTCCTTTCGTTCTTGACCCGGCCGGCCGATCGCTACTGGGCCGGTGTCTGCTTCAGTTTCCTGCTGAACTTGGTGACCGGCCGCTCCTGGAGCTGGTCGTCGATGAACAGGTCGACCTCCTCGTTGTAGAAGGCGACCAGCCCGGCGATCTTCTGGCTCTCCGGCAGCGTCGTGCGGTACGACCAGGCCAGGTCCTCCACCAGGCGATCACCGACCCGCACCGACCAGTACTGGGCCTGGCCCTTATAGGGGCAGTGAGTGGCCGTGGCGGTCGGCACCAGCAAGTCCATGCGCAGGTCGGTCTTGGGGAGATACCAGCGCGGCGGGAGGCCGGTCTCGAACAGCACCCGGGCGTTGGTCGAGGAGGCTAGGACCACGCCCTCCAGCTCGACCCGGATCGCTCGGGAGCTGGCCAGGATGTCGACCCGGGTGTAGGGATCGCGGGGATGGGTGTAGACCTCCTCGTCCTCCTCGAACCACCCATCCATCGCGTCCCAGTCCAGCCGGATCAGGTCGCGGAGCTCAGGGATCGGGGAGTCGACGTACCGCCAGGCCGCGTCCACGGCCTCCCTGCCCCCGGCCTTGACGGTGGAGTGCTGGGCGTCGCCGCGGCTCGGCGAGTGGCTGATGGTCGCCGACGGGACGAGCAGGTCGGTCCGCACGTCGGCGACCGGGAAGTAGTAGGCCGGGTAGGAGGGGACCTCCCAGACCAGCCGGGGACGGGTGGTGTCGGCCACCACCTCGCCCCCCAGGTAGGCCCGGACCCGCTTGGCGCCCTGCTCCACCCGGACCCGGCCGGCCCGGCCGAGGGTTTGGGTCATTTGCATCTCCATGCTCCTTGCCTTGGCGGTGTTGAGGCTCGATCGTCCCCGGCCTCGCCGGGGACGATCGCCATGAGTCGGTGTCGAAGCGGCACCCAGGAGCGTGCGCGGCTCGACCTGCTGGTCGGTTATCTGGGTGGGAACTGGGAGTTGGGGATGGGGTCGGCGAGGTTGGCCGTGGGTGCCTTGTTGGTGAAGCCGATGACCGCGCAGTTGATGTCGACCCCGACCGAGCCGTAGGGGGCTGGCTTGCCGGTGGCCGGGTCGACGCCGGTCAGCAGGTCGGGTCGGCTGGCGGCCAGGTTGAAGACCTGGACCTCGTCGGTCTGGCGGGTGTTGCGGCCTTGCTGGACGGCCTTGTCGGTCCACAGCCCGAGCTGGGCGTCCCACAGCGGGCTGTAGGCGTGGGCGTGGCGCGGGTCGGCCAGGGTCGGGAAGTCGCCGAACACGTTCAGCAGGTCACCGCCGTTGCGCAGGGCGTTGATCATGGTGGTGTTGGTGGCGCTGGCGTCCTCGGCGACGTGCCCGTCGGTGGCCAGGTGCACGAACCCTTGGGCTTGGCGGTTGTCGGGGCCGGTCTGGCCGTTGATGAAGCCGAACAGCCGCTCGCGGGCCGAGCCGAGGAAGTCGTCGCCGCCGTGGTAGGCCGCCCGGTCCAGGGCCGGCACCAGGGTCGAGCGTTCCAGCACCGCGGTCAGGGGCTGGCCGGCGTCGGTGCTGATGTAGACGATCGGCTGGCCGGCGTCAAAGCCCTTGACGAACAGCAGGTCGACCCAGGACTCCAGGTACTGCCCGGGCGAGGATGGGGGTGCGATGTTGAGGCCGAGGACGCGGTCGCCGGTGTTGGTGTGGTGGGTGACGTCGAAGGGGCCGTCGCCGACAGCGACAATCGGCGCGCTGTAGATGACGTTGGAGCCGGCGATGCGGATGAAGGGGCTGTAGCCGGGGCCGGCCACCGCGCCCGGCTGGAACTTGGCGAGTGGGAAGCCGTTGGGCCCGGGTTCGGCGATGCGGGTGGGGCTGAAGTCGGGGGCGCCCTGGAAGTTGACCACCGCCTGCCCAAAGCGGTTCTGCTGGGGGGTTGGCGAGTCGAGGGTGACGGTCTGCACGCAGGCCGGGCAGCCGATGGCCAGGTTGGCCAGCTTGGGGGCGAAGTTGACGCCGTTGTTGTCCGCCAACCCCTGATCGGAGGCGTCCAGCAGCACGAACCAGACCGTCTTGCCGTCGGCGGTGCCCTTGTACAGCGGCAGGCGGACGGTCTGCTTGCTGAGGTCGACCTGGATGATGCTGGTCATGGTCAGGTGGTCGCGGCCGAGCAGTCCGCTCAGCTGACCCAGGCTGCCGGGCGCCGCTGGGGGATCGTCGGAGCCACCCAGCGCCTGGGTGGCCGTGACCGCCGAGACGGCAATGGTGACGGCGGCCGCCAGCAGCCACCATCGCCGGGAACGGAGCTTCATGGGGTCCTCCTTCCTCCTGCCGGCGGATGCCGACGCCGGAGTTTCTGGACTGTTCAGTCCAGAAGGAGGCCCGTTCCGTTACAGCGCGATTCCATGGTCGATCGGCATCCGCGCTCAGTCACCGACCATCGGCGTGCCCTGGAGGAGACCGGCCGCCACCGGCCCTGATCCTCGACAAGACGTGGGTGTAGCGGCTTCTTGCCCTGGAGGGCACCCGCATGGCTACCACTTTTAGGCGGGCGCCTGGTGCGGAGCCGACCTCGCCGGCGTCGGGTCGGCCCTCTGAGTGCGCAGGTGCGCATAGGCGGCGTCGAGCGCTCGGGCGAGCTGGGCCGGGTCGCGCCGTGCCTGGGTGAGCAACAGTCCACCTTGGATCGCCGCCATCGTGGCCGTCACCAGCGCCTCGATATCGGCGTCGACCCGCAACTCCTCCCGGGCCCGCATCGCCACCAGCCCCTCACGCAGGTAGCCTTCCCAGCGGTCAAAGGACACGGCCAGCTCGGCCCGCGCTGGCTCGTTGGTCTCGGCCAGTTGGGGAACCAGCGTGCCGATGGGGCAGCCTCCACATCCCTGCCGCTCGACCTGCAGCGTGACCAGCCGGTCGAACCAGGCGCGGATCGCGGCCCAGCCGTCGAGCGCCTGCAGCTGTGGCTGCTGGCCGGCCAACAGCTGGTCGGCCTGGTGGGCGACGACCGCCCGCAGCAGGTCCGCCTTGTCCTGGAAGTAGTGGTACAGCTGACCCTTGCTGACCCCCGCACGCTCGAGCACCTCATCCAGGCTCGTCTCGGCCGCGCCCCGCTCGCGAACCAGCGCCGCGGCCGCCGCGACGATCCGGGCCCGGGTGGCTCGGCCCTTGGCCGTCCTGGGCAGGTCAATCATGCGAAAAGTGTAGCCTGCTGCTGGACTCAACGGTCCAGACCGCGCTGCGCGGCTGGGCCGCAGCCAGAGAGCGGCCTAGGGCACGTACTCGAGGATCCGACCCAGATCGCGGAAGCCCACGGCGGCGTACACGCCCTCGGCCATCGCCGTCGACTGCAGGCTCGCCGTCTGGCACCCGCGGGCGAGCGCGTCGAGCACCTGCAGCGCGGTCAGCGCGGTCCCCAGTCCCCGCCGCCGGGCACCCTCCAGCGTGGTGACGTTGTAGATCCCACAGTCGCCGCCGTGATCGAACGCCATCGCGGTGGCGACGCTCTCCCCACCCAGGCGAGCGACCAGGACATGGAAGGCGGTGTGGTCGGCCCCACCGAGCAGGCCCGGCGGCACCCCGAGGATCCGCAGGTACTCCAACCAGCCCGGTGGCCCGAGGTCGAGCTGCGGCCGGGGCAGGCGGATCTCGTCCAGGGCCATGCCCATCGCGCGCGTCGAGGAGTCGAGCGTGTAGCCGCGCCGCTCGAGGTCGCCGCGCATCGCCTGGTCGCGCTCGTGCACCCAGGCGGCAAAGCGCGTGACGCCGGCCGCCGCGTACACGGCCTCCATCGCCTCCAGGGCGTCGGCGCGCTCGGCAGCGGTGAGGTCGCGCTCCAGGAGCGCGTTGTTGTAGACGGCGCGCTCCGGTTCGTTGGGGAAGACGGCGGTGGCGACGCCGGGGAAGCGCCGCACCGCCGCACCGGTCGCCCCGCGGGCATACTCCTCCCAGGAGGCGAGCAAGGTCTCGGCCCCACGCCGGTACAGGTCGGCGTCGGTCAACACCGTCATCGGGCGACCCCGCTGGTCGCGGGCTGGGTTTGAAGTTGGTGGGCGGTCGGCCGCTGCACCCCGACGCGGTCCAGCCTCATTGGCCTGCTGGTTGTGGCTGCCGGAAGTAGAGGTCGACGAGGGCGGGCAGCGTGGCCGGTCGGGACGGAGCCAGGAAGGGAAACGTCGGCGTGGCCTGGGGTGGGGCGGAGCTGGACGCGATCGGCGACCCGGCCAGGACGGCCAGGGCGGTGTCGAAGGCGTTGTCGCCAAGCGCTCGCCCGTTGCCGTCGCCGGGGTGGAAGGTGGCCGGCTGACCGGGCCGGTAGCCGAGCACGTCAGGGAGAAACGCCGCCACCACCTGCTCTGTGTGACCGTCAGGATCCGGCAGGCCGGCCAGGCGGGCCACGGTCGCGGCCAGGCGGCGGACCCGCCCGCCGTAGCTGGCTTGGTCGTTGGCCGGCATGTCGGCGTTCAAGGCGTCCACGTCGGTGTCGGGCGGGTTGAAGAACAGGGGGCGCAGCATCGGCTGGCCGATGCGGCTGACCTGTCGCTGGGGGCCGTGCCCGTCGAGGCTGATCCGTCCCCACAGGGCGACCGGGCTGCCGGCGAAGATGGCGTCGGGGACCTGTAGCGCGATGGCGGTCACATCCCGGCCGGCGAAGGTGTCGGCGGGGGCGGTGAAGGCCTCTGGGCTGTAGCGGCCCTCGCGCAGCGCCTGCAGGAACCCGCCGAGGGCGACCCCATCGCCGGTGAAGGGGTCGGCGGCCAACCCGGCCCAGGCCAGCCCGTCGCCGTCGAGGGTGAACACCTCGCCGGTGCGGCCCTCACCCAACAGCACCCCCTCGGTGCCGTGGCGGGCCGCGGGACCGTTGGCCCGGCGGACCTGTACCTGCTGGCGCCCGTGCTCGTCCGGCTCGCTGAAGGTGACCCGGAAGGTGAGATCCTCACTGGTGCCGCCGTCGCTGGCGACGACGAATTCATAGAGCGCGTCGGGTCGGAAGGTGGTCGGCGAAGAACGTCCGGCGTCGGGGTTGACGGTCACGATGAGCGCGCTGGCGCCGGCAGCGGCCGGAAAGACGTACAGGTCACAGGGGTTGACGCGGCCGTCGGCGAGCGCGGTCGGGCTGTCGAAGTGGTGCGACATGGAAGGTCCCTTCATGTCTCGAACTCGCGGTGGAGGATCTCGCTTTGAGCCCTCCTTGCTCGTGTCGGCGCGGCTGCAGACCGAAGTATCTGGACTGAGCAGTCCATTAATGGCTCGGTTCGTTACAGTCCGCTACCACCCCGGGAGCAAGCGCGGCGATCCCACGTGCTGACCCGATCCGGGTGAGCGCCATGCCCATGATGGCCGCGATCGGTAGGCCACCATGGCGAGCATGAGGCCGGCCAGCCGCTTCCTTCCGGGACCCGATCTCTCCGCTGCGACAACTCGCTGAGCCACTGATGCTGCTGCGAAGCCTGCAGATCGAGCAGGCTGACCCGAGATCTTGGGCGATTGCCGCCACCCTGTTCTGCCCCGAGCTGCACAACTGACAACACAAGCAGCCAGCCCAGGCCAATCCACCACACCAGGCCAGCGGGTCTGGCCGACAAGCCAAGGGCCTGCCTCCACCCGCCAGCTGATCGTCCCGCCACGAGCAGGCCTTGCTCCAGCCCGGACCCGGTGGCGCAGCCGGGCTGACCCGTCGGGCTGGTGGAGGTCGGCGCACGCCCTTGCGCTGAGGACCGGGGCCACACCTGCCGACAGGCCGAGGTCGGCGTGGGCCAGCAACTCGACCGTAACGTTCATGGGCCTCGGTGAGACAGCTTAGGACTCGTCGATCCGGAGTACGGGAGTGGAGGAGTGCTCATGAGCGCAGACCGCAGCAGTGACGGCGCTGGCGTCTACACCCAGACCAACGACCCCGGCGGCAACCAAATCATCGCCTACCGCCGCGCCGCCGACGGCACCCTCACCCAACTCGGCGCCTACGACACCGGGGGGTTGGGCACGGGCACGCCGCATCTCGCCTCCCAGGGCTCGGTCGTGCTGAGCGACGATGGCCGCTGGCTGTTCGCGGTCAATGCCGGCAGCGACGACCTGTCGGTGTTCGCCGTGGCGGCCGATGGGCTGGCCCTGGTGGACCGCGTGGAGGCCGGCGGGGTGCGGCCGACCAGCGTCACCGCCCACCAGGACCTGCTGTTTGTCCTGTCGACCGGTGGCCAGGGGGCACCGGCCAGCCTGCACGGCTTCACGATCGGCGACGACGGCCGGATCAGGCTGCTGGAGGGATCCCGGCGCCAGCTGAGCCGGCCCGACGCCGACCCGGCCCAGATCGGCTTCAGCCCCGACGGCCAGACCCTGGTCGTGACCGAGCGCGCGACCAACACCATCAGCAGCTACGTGGTCGGCCAGGACGGCCGCGTCGAGGGCCCGACGGTGCTTGCGTCCTCAGGCCCGACACCGTATGGGTTCGACTTCACCGGGGCCGGTGTCCTGGTGGTCACCGAGGCGGCGGGCGGCAAGCTCGGGGCCGCGTCGACCTCCAGCTACGCCCAGGCCGGGCCGGGCTCGCTGTCGCTGGTCAGCGGATCGGTCGGTGACACCCGCAGTGAGGTCTGCTGGGCGGCGATCAGCCCGGATGGCGGCCACGTCTATGTGACCAACTTCGGCGACGGCACCATCTCCTCCTACACGATCGCCGCCGATGGGCGCCTTGAGTTGCTCCAGGCGGTGGCCGGGACCACGGTCGAGGGCCAGCCGGGCGTCCGTGACGAGGCCATCAGCCGCGACGGGCGCTACCTGTACGCCCTGCACGCCGACGTCCAGCAACTGTTCGGCTGGCAGGTGGACCAGGACGGCAGCCTCACACCGGTTGGGGCCTTCGGTGACCTCCCCAGCACCGTCGCCGGCCTGGCCGCAACCTAACTGGTCCTCCTGGCCGGACGGCGACTGGTCTGGCGCCGGCGGCTGGTCGTCGCCGGCGCTCGGTCACGGACGGCGGTGCGCAGCCTGCATCATCTGCATCCGGCGAAGAAGTCCGCCGACATCCGCGGCGTTCGTCTGTGGCGTCCTGCTGTGGGAGCGGCAGCTCGCCTAGCCCGAGTTTCCTGGATAGCTCCGTGAAACTTGGTGTGAGCAGGGCAAATGGTGTATTACCCAAAGTGCGCGAGCAGAGTGGCCCGTGGACCCCTG